>OHEM01000632.1_pt1 | contig 13547 bp, 9 predicted proteins | sample 1567281 | NCBI WGS metagenome assembly OHEM01 (sample SAMEA3879537, study PRJEB24766) | human gut metagenome | biome: human-associated habitat; feature: feces | place: USA | collected 1985/1987
TTGGGAGAACGCTGGTTGGCTGACAATCGTATCGGAAACTCCGGCATACCGTTTCTCCGACCTTCTGAATATGGAGAAAATGCTAAAATGATACATCCCGGCAAGTATAGTATGCCTGTTTCCCGTCGCTTCCCTCAGGCCGGGGTATCTGTCCGCATTCAAGGTCCTGTCCTTTATGCTGCTTCCTATTGTAGTCACTACGGTAGGAATCTGTTACAGTGGGTTCAACGGGCATTTCACGCCTGTAACCTCATTGTCCCAGATCCTCTCCAATTTTGGGAATACCGATATCCGGCTGCGTTGCGGTATTTTCTTCATGACGGTCGTGACACCGCTTTTTCCGGCCGTATATCCGGTAATCAGCCCTAAAACCGGCCGCAAGATAAACCGGAGGATGTACCTGTTTTTGGGGTTCATGTTTCTTTTTCTTATCATTTACATCCTTTTCTCATTGAGCGTCAATGAATTCATATTTAACTTGTTCGGTATAACGGCCGTCGTCTTCTCCCTGGTGTTCTCCGTTGAATACCTGCTCGATGAGAATCCTTTCTCGTCCCATGGCGGGAAGTACCGTGCCCGGGAAGAGGCCGCCAATGGACCGCTGCCGACTGAAAATGCGGGGACGCGCCTCCATTACCTTTTTAACCGGATAGAGAAAACGTTGAAAAGGGATAATCTTTTTACCGACAAGGACTACAGCCTGAAGGATCTGGCAAGGGATATGGACGAGAGGGAAGCCATTCTCTCGGAAACGATAAAGGTCGCCGGTTTCACGAATCTCTGTGACCTCCGTCTGGAATATTTCAAACGGCAGGCCGAGAACCGTCCCGGCAAGTATGTGAAGGAACTGATATTCGAATGTGGTTTCACCTCACGTTCTACCTTCTATCGCAATTTCACCAAACGTTTCGGCGAGTCCCCGTCAAGATACATGGAGAAATAAGGCGTCTCCCGTGTGTCATAGGACTTGGAAAATGTCCCATTTCCACCTGAAAATGTCTCATTTCCCAAAAGAAGCGTCCCATTTGCCTAGGCAGGCAAGACCCGTGTTTGAAAAATCAGTCATTGGAAATAATTTTGCCGTGTGAAAATTTAAAAAACATAAACACATGATGAAAAAATTTTTAATGGCCGCCATGTTCTGCATGGCATTGATCTCAGGATCCGCCTAGGAGACGAAATGGGGGGCGGTATCAACATCGGTTACGGCACTGACATGTCCAAGCCGTTCCTCGGTGCAAAAGCGCACTACGACATTACGGACGCTTTCACAGTCGCCGCCAGCTTCAACCACTATTTCAAGGAGACTGTCGACCTTGGGGAATTTGGAGCGATCGGCGTGGAAGGGAAGTTAAAATGTTGGGATATCAACGCGGATTTTCATTGGAACGTCTTCCGTAACGAGATTTTTAAATTTTATCCCCTGGTCGGTCTCACTTATTTGCATCTGAAGGGGTCCACGGACGTTGCCGGGGCGTCCATCAGCAATTCCGATGGGAAATTTGGTGCCAACTTGGGTATTGGCGGCCAACTGAACCTGGGCAGCAATTGGGCTGTCGGTGTGGAAGCCAAATACCAGATCGTTGACGGAGGGCAATTTGTACCGATGGCAAGTGCCATGTACCGGTTTTAAGAATGATACGAATAAGAATATAACAAAAGTTTACGGTTAAAAGATGAAAAAAAGTGTACTGTCCTTGATGACGTTGCTTATGGTAACGTTTTTTATGTCTGTTTCCATGATATCCTGTGATGATGACGATGAAAAAAACGGAGGCCAGACCGCCAAGGAAATGTTGGTCGGCCAATGGGTCCTGATTAAAGACATGACGGACATAAACGGGGAAACCGATACGGAAGAATATCCGGCGGAGGCTCGTGAGGAGATTCTCACGTTCAAGGCGGATGGCAGCTGTTCCTGCCAGTGGCCGTCAGAAAACCAGACAGACAATGGCAAATGGGTACTGAGCGATGACGGAAAAGGACTTACGGTCACGATAGATAGCGAGACTCCCATGAGTATCACTGTCAAGGAATTAAGCTCTTCCAAACTTGTCATATATTACGAGGAGGAATTTGAGGATATGGGAGACATGATCCACCTCAAGAGCGAGATGACATATGCAAGATTGTAATACGGGATATACTTTCTTTAAGCGGGGCTGTCCTACAAAGTTGGGATAGCCCCTAGAAATATATCTACCTTTGTAATATGATTTTTTTAGATTAAGACTTTAGTTAGATAAAGCGACTTTTCCCGTGAGGGTAGGGTCGCTTTTTTTAGTCGGTAGCTGGGCTATCCAGCGTAGGAACATGAGGGATCGGAATACAAATCAAAACTTACTGTCGTTTGACAATATATTTATCCATCATTTTGTCGAAAGCATCCTCAAACTCCTTCCAATTTTCCGGATGGACGAACCCCAGCCATACGGTACCTCCTATATTCCCTCGGTTTCGTACCCACGCCGCATATTCGGTACCTTCCTCATTTTTTGTTTGTATAAGCTCCACACCCCCGAATCCTTCCAGATATTGGAAGAGAGGGCGTTTGTTTCTATCCTTCATAACCGTTCTATTCTATTTTACACAAACTTCATCCACAAATAAAAATGCGGGATTGCCGGGCCACATATGCCAGGCTGGCAATTTCGGTGTAACTCTAGCAATGATCCGTACATAACGGGTTTCCACCACAGAGAAAGAAAGCGTATGCGGGTAAATACCGTCTTTATCTTCCTTGTCTAAAACCGGATAAGAGGCTGAAGCAAGTTTTCGGTACTCTTTTCCATCTTCAGAACACCATACTTCCAGCCCGGTGGCATCCATTACGGCTGCTCCTTTTGAGACGTTGACAGTCAGCGATACCGAAGAGACAGGTGTCGACTTTTGTAGGTCGATGGTCAGATCCATATCTTTCAGGAAGCCGAGCCAGCGGCCGGTGTTATAGTTCTGATTACCCTGTAATCCGTCAGTCAGCGTGCTTACCCCGTTGAAAGTATAGTTCTCATGTGGTGCATTGGCCAGCCAGGAAGGTTTGAAAGTTGCTTTGTTTACATGGATATGTTCCTCAAATACACTACTGGTATCCTCAGTCGTAACAATAACGGCTTTCAGTTTGGTGTCTTCCCGTATTATCAATGGTTCCGTATAGATCAGGGAAGCTGTATCCGGTTGACTTCCGTCTGTCGTATAGTAGATCGGGCGGTTACCGATAGTGGAAAGGGAAATCTCAAGCGCATCTTGCAACGTGTCTGTCCGGAAGTTCTCGGTTATTTGAAAAACATGTTCCGAATAAGTATAATGAGATTTGTCATATACAGTTATCAAACGATACAAACGATCCATAAAAGCGTCGAAATCGTGTTGTTCAGGATCAGCCCAGCCTAATTCGCTTAACGCGGCCAGACGTGGAAGGATTAGGTACTCAGCCCGTTCCGGGGTATCAATTCGCTCCGACCATAGACAGGCCTGTACACCGATGATATGCTTGGCGGCAGCTTCCGATAATGTATCCGGACAGATTTTGAAATCATAGACACGGCGAACCCCCCGGTTACCACCCAGTTCCAATAACTGGCGGCCACTGAAATAAGTGATACCCGCTGGAGTCATAATGACATCATGTTGCATTTCAGCCGCTTTGATACCATTTTCCGTACCTCTCCATGACATGACGGTCGCATTGGGAGCCAACCCTCCTTCCAATATTTCATCCCAGCCGATAATCTGACGTCCTTTGCTGTTGACGAACCTCTCCACTTCTGTCATAAAATAACTCTGGAGTTTGTCTTCCGCTTTATGTTCTTTCGTATCTTTCCATCCGTTATTGTGGATCAATGCCTGGCATTTCGGGCATTGTTGCCAGCGGTCACGTGGACATTCGTCGCCTCCTACATGAATGTAATGGGAAGGGAAAAGCTCAATAATTTCCGATAACACATCTTTCGCAAAACGAAGCGATTGCTCATTGCCGACACATAATACCTCCTTATGGACACCATACGTAGTAGCCACTTCGTAGGGGCCTCCTGTGCATCCTAGATCCGGATAGGCAGCAAGCGCGGAGGTGATGTGTCCCGGCAGATCAATCTCCGGAATAACGGTGATATAACGTTCTGCCGCATATTCGATGATGTCCTTTACTTCCTCCTGCGTATAAAAACCACCGTATGGTTTTCCGTCGAATTTCCCGGGACCGTCATTCAGTAACGACTCTTTCCGTTTGGAGCCAATTTCGGTCAACTTCGGGTATTTTTTAATTTCGATACGCCATCCCTGGTCATCAGTCAGGTGCCAATGGAAGGTATTCAGGTTATGGAGAGCAATAATATCAATGTATTTCTTGATGAAATCAGTCGAGAAGAAATGACGGCCTACGTCGAGATGCATTCCCCGGTAGCGGTATTCCGGCTCGTCTAAAATCTGTACGGCCGGAAAACTTATCTCCTTTTGTCCCGTCACGGGGAGTGATTTTCGAAGTGTCTGTATACCATAAAATATACCGGCTTCCGAACTCCCCGTGATGGTAATGTCTCTCTTGCCGACTTTTAGCCGGTAGCCTTCCGGTGAAGATGCGGCAGTACGATCTAATACGAGGCGAATGCTATTGAAGAACCCGTATCTGCTGTTACTTCTGTTTCGATGCCTGTCATTTTGCGGATATATCCGGAAAGAAAAACCGCCGTTTGTCTCAGCTTCTTGTTTTCTTCCGGATATCCGATATGGGTGGATGTGCTCAATATAAAAGGGGCCTCTTTAGCTGGAGTGATCGACTTCGGCAGAGGTACTACCTCATAGTTGCATGTCGCGATGGCTTCTTTTTTATTGCAGGAAAGTATCCCGGCGCAAAGCAGTATTGCTGTTATATAGAATAATAGTTCTCTGTTCATAATTGGATCACGGATTTTTTAATATACACTTACTTCATCCATAAAAAACCAGGCAGGATAACCTACGCCATAATGCCAGTCTGGGCATAATCCGATCCCTTTGACCTCAACTTTGATGTATCTGGCCTTGACAGGGCTATCCGACTCCGCTTTTCCTTCGACAAATTTAACCTGCAGGTCCCGGTCTTCAGCAAATGTAAACGAGCCGAAAGGTTTGTATGTCGTATTGTCCGAGGATATAGAATAGCTGACACTATGAGGCAATAAAACCCAGCCACCTAGTTGGTGGAGGAAATCCGCTTCTATCCGGGTGAAACTTTTCTCTTCGCCCAGGTCTAGAATGAAAGCACCGTCCGTCCCGTTCCATCCTACCCAGCTTTCTACATATGTTGTTCCTCCGAACAGTTCGTCGGTCAGGGCTGTTTCGCCCAATGTTTTATAACGTTCCTGAGGCGGGATGATCCAGGTGAGGGAGGCGCCGGAGGCCTTGCTTTGCTCGTTTTGCGGCAAGAATCGTTTCTTGTACAATTCACAATATTCGCCGGGTGCGTTTTTACGTTCATTCAATGACGTGACGCCGAACTGACGGGTACGCCGGTCGAATAGCCCGAGTAATTCCCTGATCTTCGTTTTATCTGTACCGACCTGTGTACGGGCGATCTCGAGTTCCGAATATTGCAGCGGGAGGCGGGATAATTGTACGCGGCGCAACAGTACGGTATCTCCAGCGACGGCTTCCTCTGCCTGGTCGAACAGTTCGTTGTATGTTTTCAGCAAAACGGGGTTCAACATGCCATTTTTATGGGATATCGGAGAATCGTATATCCATAACGGTTGTCCGCCGGCCAACAGTGCGCCTTGCATGATCTTCTGGCATTGATACAGGTAAGGGGCGGCCGCTCCGTAATAACCATTCATGAAGGTACGCATCAGGGAGTCGGCGTTCTGGTATGGGTCCCACATTAATTTTCCGATCATGTAAGCCCGCATCTCAGAGAAATCCCCGCCCCGGATACCATTTACCTGCGAAAAGTGCATTGTCACATGATTTTTCTTGAATAGTTGGATATTCTTTTGCAGGATATGGAAGTTGGGGAATGGTGAGACGATATTATCGAAATTGATCCCATAATCCCATACAAATATATTGTCGGATATCTTCGACCATCCTTCCAGCGCTTTTACGAAATCACGGCCGGAGGCATTATCGGTTAACGGAACCTCACGTTTACAATCTATGTCACACAACATGATGTTGACGTTGGATAACGGTTTCACATGCTTGGGCGGCTGCATGGAATACAGATAAGCCAATGTGGAAAATTCTTTATCAGGGAAACGTTCGGCCAGTTTATTCAGGAACCGGATCAGGTTGCCGGAAGGTGAACCTTCGTACTCGTCTACTTCTTTACAAGCCGGACAGGAACAATTCGTATTGTTACCGTCGTTCTGACTGACCGAAATCATTTTCATGTCCGGGTGAGCCTTAAAGATCGAATCTAGCTGGCGTACGGCTGCGTCGAATACTTTAGGGTTGGTCAGACACCACTGGCTGTTGTGTCCCGGACGATGCTCACCGTTGATGAATGAGTAATATTCGGGATGTTCCTTGCCAAACCGGTCGGACGGCAGAATACGGTTGAACGTGTGTACCCACATGTTTTCGATAAACATGTCTTTTGGTTCTTCCAAGCGGAACCATAGCTTATAGACCGGGTCGTCGTTGTTATAGCTGTAAGTTTGGCGATAACGGAATGCCGGTGTTTCTTCCCTGTGGATAGCGGGAAGTGTGATTGTCTGCATCGGAGTCAACGTATAGGCCTCTTTTGCAAAATAGGACACGCCCATGTATTGTTCCAATAAGGAAACTACACCATAGATGGCGCCTTTATCGCCTCCGCTGGATATTTGTAGTTGTTCGTTTGCTGTCGTTTTCAGCAAAAAACCGTCTTCTCCGGCTGAGGCTTGTTTTCCTCCAATCAGAATGTCCCCGCTTCTAGCCTTTGTATCGGCAACGATCGGAAGCGTAGCCTGGCTGATCCGTTTGACAAAGTCTTGCAGCAAGGTGGCTGCTTGCTCGTTTACTTCATTCTTCTCAACTAATACGATTCGTGAAGTGGCTTTACCATCTTTCACAAGGGTTATCTGTGCTGATACCCTGGAGGAAAGCCCAAACAGTAACATCAGCATACCCATGCATTGAATCAATTGTTTCATGGTAATTGTTTTTATTTAATGGTTTGTTTCTAAAGTCATTGGATGATTTATTGTCAGTGTTGTCTTTAACCGGATATCTTTACAAGAGCGCCCGATCATCAGACGGAATTCACCCGGTTCGATCACGCAGTTCAACTCTTTATCCAGCATGGACAGGTCTTTCTCGTTTACAGTGAAGTGCAACTCTTTTGTTTCTCTCGGTGCCAATGATACAGGCTGGAAATGGATCAGCCGCATAATTGGTTGGGTTACGGAAGCGACCTGGTCGCACAAATAGAGTTGTACGACTTCATTGGCTGCGTATTTCCCCGTATTTTTCACCGAAAAAGTAACATGGAAAGCTGTGCCATGTACTGCTTTCGTCACTTTTAGTCCAGAATAATCAAATTCGGAATAGCTCAATCCGTGACCGAAAGGAAAAAGCGGTTCACCGGTCAGGTTGAGGTAATCGTCGCTCCGCCCGGTCGGTTTATGACTGTAATTGAGTGGTAGCTGGGCTTCGTGGATCGGGTAAGTGATCGGCAGTTTGCCTGAGGGGTTATAATCGCCGAATAAAACATCGGCAACCGCATTGCCCCCTTCCACTCCCGGATACCAGACATTCAGTACGGCCGGAACTTGATCCTGCCATTCAGACATGACCACGGCACTTCCACCGATCAAAACAACAACAGTGGTTTTTCCTGTTGCTGCGACTCTACGGATTAACTCTTCCTGCCGGCCAGGCAATGCCAGATAGCCTCTGTCACGGAATTCTCCCTCTTCAATACCCACGACAACGATGGCGATCTCGGATTCACGGGCAGCTTGTACGGCTTGTTCGATGGACTGGTCTTCATTTTTTGTATCCACGTCCCAAACAAACCGGATACGTGCGTTTTTTGTATTCTCATAAAACCTGATACGAATGTCATATTCTTTTCCTTTTTCAAAGGTAAAAGGAACTAATGTGTGACCGAAAGAGGTTTTATATGGTTTGTCTACTAGCACTTTTCCATCAACGGTCAGCTGGTAACCGTCATTTCCCTCCAGCCCGAGCCGATATGTTCTGGAGACAGGAGATTTTAATTTCCCGTTCCATTCGACAGAAAACCAATCGACAGCCAGGCAAGAATCCGGGGCAAACAATGTCCATGAGAATTGTATGCGTTTGTCAATCCGTTTCAAATCGGGGACTCCTTCATAGGAGATATTATTGAAATAGCGCCCTTCCAGTCCCGACAGTCCGTCTGATGTGGATAAATAATCGGTTGGGACGGTCAGATATTCCGGATTGATTCGTTTACATCCCTCTTCGTAACGGATGATAGCTCGATCGCCCAGTTTATTTTTCAATCCATCAAGAATGCTGACTTTGTCAACGCCCGGTCCGCTGTACCCTCCTAAACGGGCTTGAGCGGCATCTTGTCCGATAAGGGCGATACGTTTTACTTGTTTGGATAACGGCAAAACCCGATTTTCATTTTTCAATAACACGATTGATCTGCGAGCTGCTTCGAGAGCCAGTTTCCGGTGTGCGGAGCAGGCATTCCACTTCTCCGCCTCATTTTCGTCAATGTAGGGATGCTCGAACAGACCTAGGCGGAATTTCGCTTTTAATACTTGTCCTACAGCCCTGTCCAGCGCTTCTTCCTTAACTAAACCATCTAGGCAAGCCTGTAAGAATGGTCGGTGTTCATCGTATGTTGTCTGGAAGATGACATCCAAACCTCCATTGATTGCATCAGCTCCTGCTTCCGAGAAGTTATTGACGGTGTGATGCAACTTGTGGATGATACCGACAGCATCTGCATCCGCAATCGTAAATCCGTCGAATCCCCATTCGTTCCGGAGTTTGTCGATCAATAACCAGGGATTGGCTGTACAAGGAGTTCCGTCTAACATATTATATGCAGTCATTACAGACTGCGACTGTCCTTTTTGGAAGCAAGCCTTGAAAGGAACCAGATGCGTCTCTTCCAAAAATCGTTCCGTGAAATGGATCGGATTACTGTCTCGCCCTCCATCTCCGGAATTGGCGGCAAAGTGTTTAGGGGTGGTTATCACTCCCATTTCTTCAAAACTTCTTACAAAGTTGACACCCATGCATGCCGAAAGATATGGATCTTCTCCATAGGTCTCTTCCGTACGTCCCCAACGCACATCTGTTGCGAGATTAACCACGGGCGATAGTATTTGTCGGATACCACGTGTTTTCGTTTCCATGGCGATAGCATGGGAGACTTGGCGTACTAAGGCCGTATCGAATGTGGCGGCCAATGCGATGGATTGGGGGAACGCCGTGGCACCACCACGAATCAATCCGTGTAAAGCCTCGTCGAATGCAATAATCGGTATGCCCAGTCGGGTTTCTTCTACGAAGTAACGTTGGATCTCATTGATTTTTTTAGCCATCTCTTTTGCTGTTAATTTCGGGTTGTATTGCAGCAATTGTTTGAGTTCCGGATTACTGGTTCCTATGGTTGAAACCTGGAATCCGAAGATACCGTGGGAAAAGCGGTCTTTCCCTTTATCCAGATCACCAGGCATCATATATGTTTGCCAGAACTTCTCTTCGATCGTCATTCTCCCTAATAAATCCTTCACTCGTTCGTCAACCGGAAGTGCCGGATTCTTGTAAGGAGGTATTTCCTTGACCGAAGTGAAAGAACAAAGGATAATAATTGGAAATAATAGTAAATTAGTAGGTTTCATGACATTAATTATACTTATTGTACCGAGTACATATTGTTTATCGCATGCAAAATTCAAAAAAATCAGGTATAAAAGCAAACGATCAAGAGAGAAATATATTAATAAACAGGGTATGACTGTTATGTTCGATTGTTTCGCTATCTTTTTGACAAGCACTTTTAACAAATGAATCATAATAGTTTGTTAAATAATTAGAAGTCATTTTGAAATGAATAAAATAACCTTATATTTCAATATAAAAATAATAAGTATCAGCAAACTAAAAAATATGATGGTTAGAGTTTACAGTATCAATCAAGTTACCAATGGTTATTGAATAACTTGAATATAAGTTCCTGCGCCTCGTTAAGATCCTTACAGACAGAGAGTGCCAAGGAGCGCTTGGGATTGGGTTGCGGACAAATTCGGTTGGGTTGTTGAAGCCGTACTCTGGCTAAATGAGCGCCCAAACGAATTCCTTGTCTTACCTAAGAGATGGATTGTTGAAAGATCGCTCTCTTGTTGAGGAACTCCAGAAGATTAACTATTGATTATAAATATCTGTGTGAGATGGCTGAAGTTATGTATCAACTAGCTTTCATACAGATTATGCTTAAAAATATTTCTAAGGATTTCAATCTTAAATCAGACACAAGAGTATGGTAAATAGCGATCTGTGCCAAATAAATCGGCCTTATTTTTGGTAGAGAGATTGCCTTTCGTTTAGAGCGGGACCATGCATACTTGAGGTTGTTTTGGTCTCTGGATGAAACTTGTCCCAGCGGAACTAACGTGTTTTAGATACGTTTAAGATTTGATTTTCTTGGTTTCAAAAGGTAATTTGTGACAAATGTGTTGTTTTTAATAAAAAAGCACCATAAATTTAAGTATAGTTTACAAAAAAGTTGTATCTTTACATCGCATTTATGCAATAGACCATGAATGGTACATTAGTTCCGCTGGAACCATGTTCATATTGTGATATAACATTACAGGAATAAATGTAATCAATCTAAACTTAAACTTAATTTTAAAACAAAAGCAAGATGACAAAGAATGAATCTAAGCTATTATCCCTTCAATGGATAGCTAAAACCTCGGCGTTCTGTTTGTTGCTTTCCGCTTTTTCTGTAAACGCGGCGATGGCCGTTCCTGCTTCCGTAGGCACGGTTGATGAGGTGATGGGCGTACAGCAGGACAAGAAGGTGACAGGTACGGTCGTAGACGAAGCGGGTATTCCCGTAATCGGTGCGAACGTGATCCAAAAAGGTACGACAAACGGCGTGATTACGGATCTAGACGGAAACTTTTCTTTGGAGATTCCCAATGGGGCGGTAATCGAGATCAGTTATATCGGTTATGCGACACAGGAGATCACGGCGAGCGGGCAGACGGGCTTGCAAGTGAAACTGACGGAGGACACGCAGAAGATCGATGAGGTGGTAGTCACCGCATTGGGTATAAAACGCCAAAGCCGCTCGTTGGGTTACTCCACGACGCAAGTGGGTGGCGAGGACTTTACGATGGCCCGTGACCCGAACCTAGGTAACGCCCTTTCCGGTAAGGTGGCCGGTGTTAGCGTAGGCGGTAACTCGACCGGTACGGGTGGTTCCTCCCGTGTGATCATCCGCGGAAACGCCTCCCTGACAGGTAATAATATGCCGCTATACGTGGTGGATGGCGTGCCCTTCAGTAACCAGAACTTAGGATCGGCCGGCACATGGGGCGGTATAGATATGGGTGATGGATTGAGTAACATCAACCCGGACGATATCGAGAGCATACAGGTGTTAAAAGGTGCCGCCGCATCCGCATTGTACGGATATCGCGGTGGTAACGGTGCGATCTTGATCACGACCAAGTCCGGAAAGAAAGGTAAGCCTGTGAACATCGAGTTCAACAACAACTTGACTTTTAACATGATCTACGACTACCGAGACTTTCAAAATGTATTCGGGCAGGGTGATTATGGCGTACGTCCTACCTCCGTAGCGGGAGCTGAGACCACGCAGACTAGTAGCTGGGGAGACGTTTTAGGTGGTACGGCGACCAACTTCCTGGGAAATGAGGTGCCTTACGAGTATATCGACAATTGGCCGAATTTCTACCGCACGGGTATCAACAACTCAACTTCCGCCTCGCTCAGCGGCGCGGGAGACAAGATCACCTACCGCTTCGGCGTATCCAACGTAGCAGAGAAGGGACAGTTACCGAACTCTAGTAACAGCCAGCAAGGTATCAATATGAATACGACGTATGATATCTTGAAGAACCTGCACTTGATCGTGAACGCCAACTATGTGTTCGAGAAGTCGAAAGGCCGTTCGAACCTGTCCGATGGCAACGGTAATACCAACGCTACCTTGCTGCACTTGGCGAACTCGTTCGATGTACGTTGGTTGGAAAGAGGCTCGGCGAACGCTCCTTGGGGTTCCTTTGAGGACGGCTCGGAAATGAACGGTAATGGTAACCGCAATGTATATTTCAACAACCCCTACTGGTTGCAGTATCGGAAAACCAACGATATGCAGAAGAACCGCTTGACGGGATCAATGACCTTGAAATACGACATCACGGATTGGTTGTATGTGCAAGGTGCCGTTCAACGCGATGGTTACAATTTGGAGTTCAAACAGATACAGCCGACTGGAGCTGCTGCGGATCCACAAGGCTGGATGACGGAATACTCCCGTAGCTTCTCCGAGATGAACTTGAACTACTTGATCGGGTTCAATAAGGAGTGGGGCGACTGGTCGGTTGGCGCCACGTTGGGCGGTAACCGTCAGCGTACGATCAACAAGATGTTCTATACGACGGATGGAGGCCGTCCGTTTATCGTCGATGGACTGTGGTCTGTAAATAATCTCAGCGATAAACGATCGAAGAAGGACTATTCGGAATACCGGGTGAACTCCATATACGCTACGGCGGACTTCGGATGGAAGAACCAAGTGTTCTTGAATCTGACGGGACGTAACGACTGGTTCTCCACCTTGAACCCGGATAGCAACAGCTATTTCTATCCGTCCGTGACGCTCTCGTGGGTATTCTCCGATACCTTCCGTGACAATATGCCGGATTGGTTCGATTTCGGTAAGATCCGCGGCTCGTGGGCAAGCTCCTCCAATGGTACAGATCCATACAAGACCTTGATGGTGTATAAGGTTCAGAATTTCCAGATCAACGGACAGACCGGAGGTACGGCAAACAGTAACCAATTTGCGAATCCAGACTTGAAACCGGTCAGCATCAAGGAGTACGAGGTGGGCTTGAACCTAGCGTTTATGAGCAACCGCCTATCGTTCGATATGGCGTACTACAACAAGAACACGACAGACGATATCGCTGTTGTCACCACGTCCAGCGCGTCCGGGTTCGGATCGAAATACATGAACGTGGGCGAGATCCGGAACCAAGGTTTCGAGTTCATGGTGAATGCGACACCGGTGCATACGAAGAACTTCTCATGGGAGACGACCTTCAACTTCGCATACAACGATAGTGAGGTGAAATACCTGGGAGGCGTAAAGTCCCTGTCTATCGACGGAGCCTCCGCACGCTCGGGCAACGTGACCGTCCGCAACATCGTAGGCCAGCCTTACGGTATGTTGGTGGGCTACAAATACGCCCGTGACGAGCAAGGCCGGATCATCCATAAGAACGGTATCCCGCAAGCGACCGACGAGTTGCAGAACCTAGGCAACGGTGTCTACAAATATACCGGAGGATGGAGCAACACGTTGAGATTCCGCGATTTCTCCTTGT
>OHEM01000640.1_pt1 | contig 13445 bp, 13 predicted proteins | sample 1567281 | NCBI WGS metagenome assembly OHEM01 (sample SAMEA3879537, study PRJEB24766) | human gut metagenome | biome: human-associated habitat; feature: feces | place: USA | collected 1985/1987
TTAATTATCCTTATATATCTAAAAGTATCAGTGAGTTTTGGAGAAGATGGCACATTTCTTTACAAACATGGTTTAGAGATTATGTATACATTCCTTTAGGTGGTTCCCGCGTAAAAAGCAAATTTAGGTTGATTTTCAATATTTTTGTTGTTTGGTTTTTGACTGGATTATGGCATGGTGCAAACTGGACATTTATTGTTTGGGGAATGATGTATTTTGTATTGCTGATACTAGAAAAATTCTGCAATATTGATAAAAAATTAGGTAAATATAATCATTTATATGTTTTGTTTTTTGTGATGATTGGTTGGGTGTTTTTTCGTAGTGAATCATTATCTCAAGCTCTCAGTTATCTTGTTGGAATGATTGGGATAGGAACTCAAGGTTTTATAGATTGGGGAACGATTGAGTATCTACAAAGATATTTGATTTATTATCTTGCTGGAATTTTATGCTGTTTCCCTTATTTAAAAAGAGCAGACAAAGTTTTGAATAAGAATCTTGTTTATAATTTGATATATATTGGGGGAATGGTCGCAATTTTCTTAGTAAGTATTATGTTTATTTTCAGTAATGCTTATAATCCATTCATTTATTTTAATTTTTAGATTGGAGTATGTTATGAGAGAACATATTGTAAGTATCTTTTTTTGTTTGTTTATTATTTGTACTTTTTCAATTACTTTATTTAATCCATTGGCTACCGGATCTTCTTCTCCTGCAAGAAAAAGAACATCTTTTTTATTTGGTGCATATACCTTTAAGTCCTTAGATAGTTGTATTGTTTTGATTGGATTCTTTTTTTGGTCAATACCAACTTCATCCAATTGATAATAGAAACTAGCCGCTTTTTCTCCCCAGTACGGATCAGAAGCATAGTTCACGTTGATGCCACTTGCCTTATCCCCAAACCACGAACCGTGATATCTTGAATCTTCAGGATTTAGATAGCTTTGCTGCAAGAAATTGTAGGCATGTTGTTTTACACAATCCGCTATTGATTTGTATTGATTTGCGTTATCTGGATTTTCATCAATGGCTGCATGACCGAATAAATTATGATATTCAAGCGCATACTGACTAAGTCCTAGACCACTCTCATTTAGGGCAAGTGCATACATCATAGATGCGTTGATTGCGTATTTAGCTTGTATATTAAAAAATACATCGGCTTGATTATAGAGTGCGGATTCATCGTTGACATACGTATTATAAATCACATTATTCAAATACGACGTGGTTCTGTGAGGAACATATTGATAATAGTTATAGTATGGATTTTTATTGACCTTTTTATCATCAACTAAGTTTTTATAGCACGTATAAAAATAGTGACCATCATATGAATAATAGGCAGTATCTTCTTTTAAAAATTGTGGAGCAGGACCAATCGCAATAGAATTCGCATTTCCTTGAACAAGATCTGTAGAAATCGTATGAATGAGGGAACCGTTATAAACATAATATGTGGATAAAGTATAAGAATCGTCATATAAGTACAATTCAACATTGTTGATGTCTGTCCATGCTTGTACGCCGCTTATTTTAAAGTGAACCTTCTTTCCGTTAAAGCTGGTTCCTAAATATTGAGCATCTGCACCATAACTTCCATTCACATATCCAGTTTCATCTGTATCTGTTGTGTATTCTGTATTTTCAGTTATGTCTTTCGTCTTTAAATTAACAATGCCAGATTGAAGTCGTAATATTTTTCCGTTTTCATCTTTTATACACGCATATTTAGAATCGATTGTATCCATCTTAAAAGATGCGAAGATGTAATGCTTATAGGAAGCTTGTACTTCACTTGTCTTTAAATCTTCTACGTAGTATTGTCCGTCTTCAGTGATTTTTAAAATGATGAAGGGAATAACTATAAATACGAAAATGAGTAAGGTAAGAATAAACACAATTGGTATTTTTTTAACTTTTCTTTTCTGTTTCATACTTCATATTATACTCTTATCTTCAAAAATTGCGTAATAGGACAATTTCCATCGACAATACTTGTTCTTTATATTAAAATAGATGGGGTATATCGCTAAAATAAAGCGTTTTTTAAGTGGTAAAACACTCAAGATATAAAAATTATAGAGAAAGGATGTATATTTATGGCAAAAATGGATGAGCGTTTAGAAAAAATGGTTGAGCGTTATCGTGAAATCAATGATTTGATGATGCAAAGTGATGTTGTATCAGATCGTAAGACTATGGCAAAATTGGGGCGTGAACAAAATGAGTTGACACCTATTGTAGAAACATACGAAGAATATAAAAAAGCAGTTGAGGAATTAGAAGAGGCTAAAGTCCTTTCTAAAGAAGAGGATAAAGAAATTCGTGAAATGGCACAAATGGAATTGGAAGAATTAGAACCAAAAATCCAAAATTATTTAGACCGATTAGAATTACTTCTAGTACCAAAAGATCCTAACGATTCTCATAATGCGATTTTAGAAATTCGTGGAGCAGCTGGTGGAGACGAAGGAAATATCTTTGCCGGAGACTTATTTAGAATGTATTCAAAATATGCAGAGGCAAAAGGCTGGAGAACAGAAGTTATCGAAATGGAAGATAGTGAAGCTGGAGGATTCTCATTAGTTTCATTTAAAGTCAATGGAGAAGGGGCTTATGGAACTTTAAAATTTGAATCTGGTTCTCACCGTGTACAACGTGTGCCAAAGACAGAATCACAAGGCCGTATCCATACTTCTACCGCAACCGTATTGTGTATGCCAGAAGTAGAGGCAGAAGACTTTGATATCGATATGAACGACTTGGAAATTGAAACAATGCGTTCAAGTGGAGCTGGAGGACAGCACATCAATAAAACCGATTCAGCGGTTCGTATCGTCCACAAACCAACAGGTATTGTAGTTAAGTGTCAGGATGGTCGTAGTCAGCATGAAAACCGTGCAACTGCCTTAATGACAATTCGTGCTCGTGTATATGAAGAAAGACAGCGTGAATTGGATCAAAAGAACGAAAAAGAACGTCGTACAAAGATTGGTACTGGAGATCGTGCAGAAAAGATCCGTACATACAACTATCCTCAAAACCGTGTAACCGATCACCGTATTGGATATACAGTCAATCAGTTAGACCGTATTATGGATGGTCGTTTAGATGATTTAATGGCTGCATTACAGCTTGCAGATCAACAGGCTAAAATTGCTGGAGAAAAAGAATAATGAGTACATATCATTCATTGATCAATGAAGGTAAAGAACGTCTTTATAAGGTTGGTCAAGGCGAACAGGCAGCGCAACTTTTCATGGTGGAATTGTGTCGTCAAAAAGATATCAATTTATATATTTCTATGGATGAAGAGGCGGATGAACAAATTCAAACGGATTATTTAGAAGGAATTCATTTAATGGAAAATGGAGAACCATTAGGCTATGTATTAGGGTATGAATGTTTCTATGGCTATGACTTTATTGTGAATGAAGATGTTTTAATTCCTAGACCTGAAACAGAAGAACTTGTAGGACTTGTATTATCTAAGTTTGATGATTATTTTGCCGATAAAGATCATGTCAATGTATTTGATGTGGCAACAGGATCAGGAGCCATTGGTATCACTTTAAATCTAGAAGAACCTAGAATGGATGTGATCGCATCGGACATTTCAAAAGAAGCTTTAGTGGTTGCACAAAAGAATAATGAAAAGCTGGATGCTCATGTAAACTTTATTTGTGGAAGCATGTTAGATCCATTTGTAGATCGCGATTTACATTGTGATATTCTAGTTTGCAATCCACCATATATTCCAAGTGAAGAAAAGATGGAACAAAGTGTTGTGGACTATGAACCGCACGTAGCTCTATTTGGTGGAGAAGACGGATTAAAATTCTATCGTGATGTATTTGAAAAAGCACATCTTGTATTGAATGAAAAAGCTTTTCTTGCCTTTGAAATGGGATGGGATCAAGGTGAATCTTTATCGAATCTAGCTCGTGAATATTTTGAATCTGCAACGATTACTGTACATAAAGATATGTCAGGAAAAGATCGTATGTTGACGATTGAATTATAATTTAAAAATTGTTGAGCAATACTTTTGAAATATTGAAATGAATATGCGATAGTATATACGTAAGAGGAAATAGTATATTTCAAGAGGAGGATTATTTATGAAATATAGATGCTTAATTTGTGGACACATTTATGACGAGGAAAAAGAAGGCGTAAAATTCGCTGATCTTCCTGCAGATTGGAAATGTCCAACTTGTAAACAACCAAAAGAAAAATTTGTTCCAGTAGAAGACGAAATGACTTGGGCTGCTGAACACGTAGTAGGAGTCGCAAAAGATGTTGCTGAAGACATTAAAAACGATTTACGTGCTAACTTCGAAGGTGAATGCTCAGAAGTAGGTATGTACTTGGCAATGGCTAGAGTAGCTCACAGAGAAGGATATCCAGAAGTTGGATTGTATTATGAAAAGGCAGCTTGGGAAGAAGCAGAACATGCCGCAAAATTTGCTGAATTATTAGGCGAAGTTGTTACAGATTCAACTAAGAGAAATCTTGAAATGCGTGTAGAAGCTGAAAATGGTGCTACTGCAGGTAAAGTTGATTTAGCTACTCGTGCTAAAAAGGCAAACTTAGATGCAATTCATGATACAGTACACGAAATGGCTCGTGATGAAGCTCGTCATGGTAAGGCATTTGCTGGATTATTAAAACGTTATTTTGGTGAATAATGCATTTAGAAGCTTCTGAATCAATCGGAAGCTTTTTTTCTTGTTTTCGTGTATAATAAGTTGTGTTTAACGAATATATAGAAAGAAGGATCAAGATGATTGGTAAGAATAGTCCATGTTGGTGTGGTTCTGGTAAAAAATATAAACATTGTCATGAAGAATGGGACAATACAATTAATGTATTAAAACTACAAGGAAAAATTGTTCCTAGTCATAATTTAATCAAGTCGGAAGAAGATATTAAATGGATCAAGAAAGCGGCTAAAATCAATAATGCAGTTCTTGATTTAGTTGGAGAAAAAATCTGTGCAGGTATGACGACAGAAGATATTGATAAATTGGTATATGATTATACAACAAGTCATGGTGGAATTCCTGCATGTCTAGGTTATGAAGGATTCCCTAAGAGTGTTTGCACATCTATTAATAATGAAATTTGTCATGGTATTCCAAGTGAGAAAGTCGTATTAAAAGATGGCGATATTATAAATGTAGACTGCACTACAATTGTACATAAACACTTTGCGGATGCATCTAGAATGTTCTGTATTGGTCATGTAAGTGAAGAGGCAAAACGCTTAGTTGAAGTGACTAAAGAATGCTTAGAAATTGGTAAAGAAGCCGTACGTCCTTGGGGATACATTGGAGATATTGGTGCTGCTATTCAAGAACATGCACACAAAAATGGTTACAGTGTTGTTGTTGATTTCTGTGGACACGGTGTTGGTAATGCTTTCCATGAAGATCCATATGTACATCACGTAGGAATTCGTAATACAGGTATGGTTATTGCACCAGGTATGGTCTTCACTATTGAGCCTATGATCAATCAAGGAACGCGTGATTTATATATTGATAAAGATAATGGATGGACATCTTATACAAAAGATGGAAAGTTATCGGCACAATGGGAAAACACAATTCTAGTTACAGAAAAAGGAATTGAAGTATTAGCTTGGTAAGAAGTCAATAAAATGACTTCTTTTTTGGTGAGGTTTAAAAAAGGGAATATGCAAAAGAGTATGATTGAGGGAAATACTTTAAAACTCATTTTGAATTTTAGCATTCCATTATTATTAGGAAATTTATTTCAACAATTTTATAACGTTGTTGATGCGGCCATTGTTGGACAAACACTAGGTTCTAAAGCATTGGCAGCCGTAGGTGCTAGTAGTAGTGTGCAGTTTTTGATTCTAGGATTTTGTATGGGAATATGCCAAGGCTTTGCGATTATGGTTTCGCAAAGTTTCGGTGCAAAAAGACTCGATGAAATGCACACTTATATTTATGCAGGAGCTGTATGGACAGCCATTACAGCTTTTGTGGTATCCATCTTAGTCGTTGTGTTTTGTGCAGACATTCTTCACATTTTACAAGTCAATGACGAAATCTTTAAAGATGCCTATGCCTATTTGGTTGTCATATTTGCAGGGATACCATTCACATTACTCTATAATTATTTATCGGCTATATTAAGAGCTATTGGAGATTCAAAAACGCCATTTCTCTTTTTGGCTTTTTCCGCTGTTTTAAATATTGGCCTTGATTTTTTTTGTATTCTTGTTTTGAAATGGGGATGTGCAGGGGCTGCCATCGCCACCATTTTTGCCCAAGCCGTAAGTGGTATTTTGTGTTTATTGTTAATTGCTTTTAAAGTCAATGTTTTACATATACCTAAATCAAGTCGTTATGTGGATAAGAATCATTCGATAAAATTATTGGCAATGGGAGTTCCTATGGGATTACAATTTTCAATTACAGCCATAGGTTCTATGGTCATGCAGTCGGCTAACAATGCTTTGGGAACCATTTATGTATCTGGTTTTACGGCAGGTATGCGCATTAAATCGTTGATGATGTGTCCATTTGATGCATTAGGTGCAGCTGTTTCTACATTCCTTTCCCAAAACTATGGAGCTTGCAAGTTAGAACGAATCCATGATGGATATCATAAAGGCGTAATGGTGAGTATTTTATATGGTGCATTCGCCTGTGTCGTAATGGTTTTCTTTGGAAGAATTCTTAGTATGATGTTTGTGAGCGCAAATGAATCACAAGTGCTAAATGCGAGTGCGTTATATTTAAGAAGAATGGGCTATTTCTATCCTGTACTAGGAATTTTGATCACAACAAGAATGTCCGTTCAAGGCCTTGGCTATTCTGCTCGAGCTATGCTGGCAGGCTTTGTAGAAATGATTGCACGATGTATTGTGGCATTATGCTTTGTGCCAGTTTTTAAATATAATGCGATCACATGGGCCGATCAAGCAGCATGGGTTGCAGCTACACTTGTATTGATTCCATTGTGGATCAGTGCAATGCGTACGGTTCAAAAGAAAATGAGTTAAATTAGAAGTCTGACGACTTCTTTTTTTTCAAATATACCTGATTTAATTAAGGTAGAGATCATTAAAAATATGATTGACACCAAATATGACACCAAATATAATGGAGGTGAAAAGATGTCTTCTTGGGATAAGCTGTTAAAAAGATTTCTAGAATTGGATTATGATATTCGTTTTGAAGAGATAGTTAAAGTAATGAAAGAATATGGGTATGAGATTAAACAATCAGTTACTCATTTGTAAAACCTGGATGCAAGACATAAACCCATAAAAAAGTGATAGAAGAGGAGATGAAGGAATATGAATCAAGAACTCAACTACTACATGAATCTGTCGTATCGTATGGAAATTGTTGAAGATAAAGATGAAGGCGGATATGTATTATCTTATCCAGATCTTCCTGGTTGTATGACATGTTCAGATTCATTAGATGACTTGTTAGAACTTGCCAAAGACGCAAAAGAAACATGGATTTTAGGTATGTTAGAAGATGGGAAAGAGATTCCGCTTCCTAGTGATCTACAATCGTATTCAGGACAATTTAAATTAAGAATACCTAAAAGTCTTCATAGATCCTTATCTATACACGCTAAAGAGGAAGGCATTAGTATGAATCAATATTGTTTGTATCTTCTCGCAAAAAATGATGCGGAATATAAAAAAGAAAGGCGCTGATTGTCTTTCTTAGATATAATGGATTTCAATTCCACCAAAATGAACACACCCTGTGATATTTAATGTAGGATAGCCACTAGATGATGGTTGTCCTTTTTCATCAACTCCACCAAAGAAGGCACGAACATGACTTTGTACATTCCATTCTTTAGGTACATAGAGTTCAATACCTGTAAAATTTCCATCGATTTCAATCGTAGCTTGATTTTGAATGGTAGCCTGATCAAAATAGAGTTTCAATCCTGAAAATTTAGAGTCAATGGTCACATATTGTAAATCATTGGTTTGAATATATTGGACTTTTGCACCAAAACTAGAAGTAATATTGATGATTGAATTTGTAGAATATTCAATATCTTCTATTTCAATGTGTCTTTTTTTGGGATGAATAATGCTTGTAAGTCCCCAAGCTAATAGCCAAGTAGCTAATAATAGAAGCCATAAAGAAATATCTTCAAAACCTAAATCTTCTTTGAATAAATAGAAAATAATCGCAATCCCAAATAAGGGACTGTAGAAGCTTCTTTCTTTGATTCCGTCGATAATAACGGATAGACAGATAAGAGTTCCAATAATTTTCCATAGACTAAGGTTAAATTGAATAATTCCAAATAAGTTTCCAAAAATTAATATGGCACCTAGAATACAAATTATGCCCCAAAACCAATTTCTTTTCATAAATGATTCCTTCTTTCTTTTAATACTTTGTAGTACATTCTTGATACATACACTTGTTTATGACTATTTTGAAAAGTAATGAGATGACTCGATACGGAATGAGACAGAGAGTAAATTCTCTGTATATTCACAATTGTAGATTTAGAAATTCTCAAAAAGGAGTTTGGCAATATATTTTCTAATTCATACAATTTCTGTGTTGTAGAAAACATATCATTGGCTGTATGCGCATATACCGTTCCGTTGTCACTTTCAAAGAATAGAATTGCATCTAAATCTAGATAATACTCTGTATCTTGTTTAAAGAATTGTATACTCGGCTTTGATTTAAAATTAGAAATCAATTGTTGCAATTCCTCCGTATATTCTTTTGTACGTATGACAATTTCATTTTCGTTTAATGAATCATCAATCTCAATTCTTACTTTCATGGCCTTATTATTTCATATGAATATTTAAAAGTATAGTCTTGAAAAGTAAGTGGTAAAAATATAAGACTAAGTGGTCAAGAAAAAAGAAGTGAAAATTCACTTCTTTAGTGGTCAGTATAATGTTGCCTGCAACTAATTATATATATAGCTCCTTCATCAATTTTATATATTAATCTATCTTTATCATTAATTCTGCGACTCCATAAACCTTTAAAGTTTCCAATCAAACGATGAGACTTCAAACATCATTGCTAAAAATATTGAAATAATGTCGTTTTGTAGTAAATAAAATATTGAAATAATGACATTTTAGACGGAATAAAATATTGAAATAATGACGTTTTTCTGTTAATGTGATATTGAAATAATGTTGTTTCATGACTGGAGGATATATGTTTAAGCGGAAAGTATATAATGAATTGTTGGAATGGAAAGAAAAATATGCAGATCGGTCAGCTTGTTTATTAGAGGGAGCTAGGCGTGTAGGTAAGAGCACAATTGCTTTGGAATTTGCAAAAAATGAATATGAAAGTTTTATATTTATAGATTTTTCTAATATATCTACAGAATTGTTAGAAGTATTCAATGATATTTCGGATTTGGATATATTCTTCTTGCGATTACAAACAGTGACAGGTATTAATTTGATAGTATCTAAATCTGCCATTATTTTTGACGAAGTACAATTTTTTCCAAAGGCTAGACAAGCTATTAAACATCTAGTAAAAGATGCAAGGTATCATTATATTGAGACGGGGTCACTGATATCAATTAAGAAAAATGTACAAGATATATTAATTCCTTCTGAAGAACATAAAATTAATGTGTTTCCGATGGATTATGAGGAATTTAATTGGGCATTGGGAAAAAGTACGGATAGTATAAGAACTTTAGTTGAAAAGAATGTTGCTATAGGTGATATGACAAACCGTAAGTTAATGCGCGATTTTCGTATTTATATGGCTGTTGGGGGGATGCCTCAAGTCGTTTCTACTTACCTACAAACGAATAATCTTGATGCAGTAGATAAAGAAAAATTAGATATTATTTCTTTATATGAAGATGATTTAAAAAAAATAGATCCTTCTGGTAGATTATCTGATATTTATGCATCAATACCTAGTCAATTAGCATTGAAGAGAAATAGATTTAAAATAGCAGAAGCAACTAAAAGCCGAAGACAAATTAAAGATGAGGAACGTTTATTTGATTTAATTGATTCCAAAATAGTTTTGCCATGTTACAATGTTGCACAACCTAGTATTGCTTTAGCACAAACAAGAGATCCAGAAACTTTTAAATTGTATATTTCTGATATTGGATTGTTTACAACGATGATATTTGATGGTGGGAAAGGATTATCTTCAGATATTTATAAAAAATTGTTGAGTGATAAGTTATCAGCCGATTTAGGCTATATGTATGAGAATGCAATCGCACAAATCATTGTAAATAGTGGCAATAATTTATACTATCATTCATGGAGAAAAGAGAATAGTACTCATAGTAATGAAATTGATTTCTTAATACGTTCAAAAAATAAAATCATTCCAATTGAAGTAAAATCATCTGCAACAAAGAGTCATATTTCAATGGATGAATTCTGCAAGAAATATTCGCATGAAGTAGGACGAAGATTCTTGTTTTCACAGAAAGATTTTTCGAAAGATGGGATGTTGGAGTTAAAGCCTATTTACGCAGTTCCATTTTTGTTAGAAAATCTTTAAATAATGTATTTTAATCTTTGATATAATAATAGAGTTGAAATGAGGTAAATAAACTTATGGATGAAAATATAATTTCCTTAATTGCGAAAGAGCTGAATATTTCAATTTCGCAAGTTAAGAATACATTGGAATTATTAGAAGAAGGAGCTACAGTTCCTTTTATTGCGCGTTATCGTAAAGAGCGTACAAAAGGTTTGGACGAAGAACAAATTCGTGTCATTCAAGAAAATTATGCGTATCAAGTGAATTTAGCTAAGCGTAAGGAAGAAGTCTTAGCTCGTATTGAAACATTAGGAAAATTGGATGATGAAATTATAAAGAATGTCAACGCATGTACAAAATTATCACAGGTAGAAGATATTTATCGTCCTTACAAACAAAAGAAAAAGACGCGTGCAAGTGTTGCGATTGCCAATGGTCTACAGCCATTAGCCGATACTTTTATGTCTTTTCCTCGTTATTTTAAAGAAACAGAATTAGATGCTTATATCAATGAAAATGTAAAAGACAGAGACGCTGCTATTCAAGGTGCTTGTGATATCATTGCCGAAAAAGTGAGTGATGATGTGGATGTGCGTAATAAAATATTAGATTCAATGACAAATTTTGGTCGTATTGTTACAAGTGAAAAGAAAGATCATGAAGACGATCATAAAGTCTATAAGATGTATTATGACTATTCAGAAAGAGTGAATACATTAGCACCGCATCGAGTTATGGCCATTGATCGTGGGGAAAAAGAAAAAGTATTAAATATTTCGATTTCCTTTAACGAAGAATATATTGAAAACTGGGTATGTCGAAGATTTATTCGCTTTACTAACAGTGGTACAAGTGAGTATGTTCGTGCTGCTATTTTAGATGGTTTAAAAAGACTTGCCTATCCTTCCATTGAAAGAATGGTTCGTTCAGCTTTAAGTGAAAAGGCACATGAATCAAGTATTGATGTATTCTCTATGAACTTAGAAAAACTTTTACTTCAACCACCTATGAAAGATAAAGTGATTCTAGGCTTTGATCCTGCCTTTAGAACCGGATGTAAATTGGCTGTTATTGATGCATCGGGTAAAAAATTAACTGTCGATGTGATTTATCCACATCAGCCAAATGCGAAAGTAAGAGAGTCTGAACAAAAATTAGTTCAATTATGTAAAGAATATCATGTGAATTTAATTGCGATTGGCAATGGTACGGCAAGTCGAGAAAGTGAAGCTTTCGTTGCGAATACAATCAAAAAATTTAATTTACCAGTATCTTATACCATTGTTTCTGAAGCAGGTGCTAGCGTATATAGTGCTTCTAAATTAGCTATTGAAGAATTCCCAGACTTACATGTTGAACAAAGAAGTGCCATTTCTATTGCACGAAGACTGATGGATCCACTTTCAGAACTAATCAAGATTGACCCTCAATCGATTGGTGTTGGTCAATATCAACATGATTTGCCAACCGCAAGATTAAAAGAACGTTTGGATTTCGTAGTTGAAAAAGCTGTTAACCGCGTTGGCGTAAATATCAATACAGCCAGTGTTTCTTTACTTAAAAATGTGGCAGGATTAAACAATGCGAGTGCATCAAGTATTGTGTCATATCGTGAAGAAAATGGAAAAATTGAATCGCGTACACAAATCAAGAAGATTCCTAAGATTGGCCCAAAAGCCTTTGAACAAGCAGCTGGATTCTTGCGTATTGAAGATGGAAAAGAACCGTTGGATCGTACAAGCATTCACCCTGAATCGTATAAGGCAACGAAAGTATTGTTGAAGGAATTAGGTCTGGATACTTCGGATTTGGGAACACAAAAGGCAAAAGACGTGATTTCAGATTGCGATACAAAACAATTGATGCAAGACACAGGATTAGATAGTTATACATTGAAGGATATCTTAGATGCGATTTGTATGCCACTTAGAGATTATCGAGATAAATATGATGCGCCATTACTAAGAAAAGATGTATTGGAAATCGAAGACTTACATATTAATGATAAGCTAGAAGGTACAGTACGTAATGTGGTTGACTTTGGTGCCTTTGTCGATATTGGACTACACGAAGATGGTTTAGTTCACGTTTCAAAGATGAGTACAAAACGAGTAAAACATCCAAGTGATGTTGTTTCTGTAGGAGATATTGTTACGGTATGGGTATACAATATTGATCAGGAGAAACAAAAGGTACAACTAACAATGGTCAATCCAAATTGACAATCAACAAACCGAGGTTTATTATCTTTACAAATGTAGGACAACGCATTGTTGTCCTTTTGTTTTTAGGAAAGAGGATTATTATGAATATCACAACAATTGTTACACAAATGACTATTTTATTATTGATTATGATTGTTGGTTTTGTGGGAGCTAAAAAGAACATCTTTAATGATGAAGTAAATGTATATGCATCAAATATCTTGTTAAAAATCGGGATTCCAGGCTTGATTATTAGTTCGGTTAAAAATGGATCTCCATTTACAGGACATGAATTATTCAATGTACTTATTATTTTTTCAATTTTCACAATCTTTACAGGGATTGTCTCTAAAGTTATTGTAGAAGTTTTACACATTCAAGAAAATAAAGCCCTTTGGCAATTTATAAAGCAATCTAAGAACACTCGTGACTTTAGTTATGAGATGAATTAGATGCGCAGATGTTAGATAAATAATTTAAAAATAAATGATAAATATGATGTTTTAATTATATACATATGTTATAATATAGATGAGGAAAAAACATGGAAGTTGTTAAAGGAAGAGGCTATGTCTATTCCATACAGTATCATATTGTATGGTGTGTAAAGTATCGTCGTGATGTCTTGAATGGACAGATCGCAACAAAATTAAAAGAGCTGCTGACTCAGATTTCAAAGGATAATGGTTTTCAAATTCTG
>OHEM01000673.1_pt1 | contig 12964 bp, 13 predicted proteins | sample 1567281 | NCBI WGS metagenome assembly OHEM01 (sample SAMEA3879537, study PRJEB24766) | human gut metagenome | biome: human-associated habitat; feature: feces | place: USA | collected 1985/1987
AGAAAGGAGCTGAACTCCATAAGTAATAAAATTTACTTATTCGTTACAGCTCCTTCTTTATGTTTTCTACATCTTCTTTAGTCGCAAGACCAACTTGGAAGGCACTTGCACTACCGCAACACAAACCATTGATAAAGGCTTTTGAGTAGTCGTTTGTTTCTAAATATCCTGCAAGGAAACCTGCAACCATCGAATCACCAGCACCAACAGAATTCACTACTTCTCCTTTTGGTGCTTTACTTTGAATCACTTCATTATTATCACTTACAAGCACTGCACCTTGTCCTGCCATAGAAATCAATACGTTTTGAGCACCCATTTCCTGTAGCTTTTTGGCGTAAGGAATGACTTCATCTCGAGTGTTTAATTCGACATTAAAGATTTCACCTAATTCATGATTGTTTGGTTTTATTAAGAAAGGTTTATATTTTAATACTTTTAATAATAGGTTGTTTGTCGCATCGACAACAACTTTTATTTTCTTTTTCTGAACACGTTCCATGATTTGTTCATACATTGTATCTGGTAAAGTACTTGGGATGCTTCCTGAAATAACGAGAATATCTTTTTCTGTTAGATCATCTAATTGATTGAATAATTCTTGAATGTCTTCTGGCTGAATATCAGGCCCCATACCATTGATTTCTGTTTCTTCATCTGATTTCATTTTTACGTTGATTCTAGATAATCCTTTCTTTACATGAATGAAATCTGTTTTAGCTCCATAACTCTCTAATCGATGTTCAATTTCTTCTCCTGTAAAACCTGCCATAAAACCTAGGGCTGTACTTTCGTGTCCAAGATTGGATAGGACAATTGAAACATTAATGCCTTTTCCTCCGGGAAGGATTTCTTCGAATTTTGTTTTATTAATGATACCAGGCTTAAAATGATCGACTTGAATAACGTAGTCTAATGAGGGGTTAAAAGTAATTGTATAAATCATAATGATCTCCTTTTCTTTATCTGATTATAGGATACTCCTTTTATTGTTGTTTCGCAAGTGAAATATTTTCGAAATAACAGTTGACAATTAAAATAATTGGTTTATTATGTAGATGTAGCTTTTGAAACAACAATTTATAGAGAGAGGAGACTTTTAAAATGAAAGCAAAGGCAGTGCGATTACATGGAGCTAATGATTTAAGATTAGACGAATTTGAATTACCAGAAATTAAGGAAGATGAGATTTTAGTAAAGGTTGTCTCAGACAGTGTCTGTATGTCAACTTACAAATGTGCCATCTTAGGAGTGAATCATAAACGTGTTCATGAAGATGTTGCGGATCATCCAGCTATTATGGGACATGAAATGGCGGGTGATATTGTTAAGGTTGGTGCTAAGCATCAAGACAAATTTAAACCGGGAATGAAGTTTACTTTACAACCAGCATTAAACTATAAAGGAACAATGTGGTCACCTGGTTATTCTTATGAATTTTTTGGTGGAGATACAACTTACTGCATTATTCCAGCTGAAGTAATGGAGCTAGGATGCTTACTTGAATATAAAGGTAAAGCGTATTATGAAGCTAGTTTAGCTGAACCAATGTCATGTTCGATTGGAGCGTTTAATGCAGCTTATCATACACATATGGGTGTGTATAAACATGAAATGGGAATTAAGAAAGATGGAAAACTTGCGATTCTTGCAGGAGCAGGCCCTATGGGACTTGGAGCATTAACATATGCGTTGCATAGAGATATTCGCCCTAAAATGGTAGTAGTTGCGGACGTAAATCAAGAAAGATTAGATCGAGCAGCTCACTTATTCCCAGTTGAAGAAGCGGCAGCTGATGGAATTGAATTGCATTTCGTGAATACAGGAAAGATGGAAGATCCTGCAGCCGGCTTAAAAGAAATTACAGGTGGAACTGGTTTTGATGATGTATTCTGTTATGCACCGGTTGAAGCGGTTGTGGAATTGTCAAGCGCTGTATTAGGTCGTGATGGATGTTTAAATTTCTTTGCGGGACCTACGGACAAACAGTTTAGTGCAAGAATGAATTTTTACGATGTTCACTATAATTCGACACATGTAATGGGAACTACAGGTGGAAATACAGATGATATGATTGAATCTTTACGCTTAACAGCAGAAAATCGTATTGATCCAGCTGTTATGATTACACATATTGGTGGTTTGAATGCAGCGGCTGAAACAACATTAAATTTACCTAAGATTCCAGGCGGAAAGAAGTTGATTTATACGCATTTAAATATGCCATTGATTGCGTTAACAGATTTAAGAGAAATGGGAGAAAAAGATGATCGATATACTGCGTTGGCAGATATCGTAGATGCTCATAAGGGATTGTGGTGTCCTGAAGCCGAAGAATATTTATTGGCTCATTTTGAACAAGAATAGATTTTATTAAACCGAGAATCTTGTGTATACTAAATACAGTAAATACAGGAGGTATTGTATGGAAGTAATGGATCAAAGAAGAAACGAAATTGTAGAGTTTGTGAATGAAAACCAAACGGTCACTTTTACACAATTAAAAGAAAAATTTCCTTCTGTGTCTGAAATGACATTGCGTACAGATTTAAAATATTTAGATCAAGCTAAAAGAATTGTTCGAATTCATGGGGGAGCCAAATCTATGGATGTGGTTTCTGGAAATGATGATGTCTTAAAACTTCGTTACGGACGGAATGTAAACGAAAAGAAAGAGATAGCGCAAAAGGCATTATCATTTGTAGAACCAGCTAAGACAATTTTTGTGGATTCAGGCAGTACGACTACAATGTTGGCACATGTTTTAAATAATCAAAATAATATTTTTTATACAAGTGGATTAACGTGTGCTATAGAGATGGCAAAACTTTCTAAATCGAAAGTGTTTGTGACAGGTGGAAATCTAAATATGCGAAGTTTTAGTGTCAACGGAATGGATGGACTTCGCTGCTTAGAGAAGGTTAACTTCGATGTTGCGTTTATTGGTGTAACTCGTTATGCAAAAGATACGGGGTTTACATGCGAATCTTTAGAGGATTGTGAGTTAAAGCGAAAGGCAATTGAAAGATCTAAAAAAGTGATTGTGTTAATGGATTCTAGCAAAGTGGAAAGAAAGGGTACATATACAATTTGTGATTTAGATCAAGTGGATGTATTGATCAGTGATTCGTTACTTTCAGATAGTTTTAAACAAGAATGTGAAAAACGAGGACTATCTGTATATTAAAGAAGTCCTAAGAAAGGACAATTATGAAAACAACTCTTCAAAAGCTTGGTAAAAGCTTATCTGCGATGGTTATGCCTAATATTGGTGCTTTTATCGCTTGGGGATTTATAACAGCTTTATTTATTGCGGACGGATGGTTACCAAATGAACAATTGGCATCGATTCAACCATATATGTTGACTTATTTATTACCAGTATTAATTGCGGCAACCGGAGGAAGAATGGTTGGCGGTGATCGTGGACTTGTGATGGGCTCGATTGCGATTATTGGATGTATTGCCGGTGTTGGTGGAACCCAAGGACAACCTATGTTGATGGCAGCTATGGTTATGGGACCATTTTCTGGCTGGGTAATTAAAAAATTTGATCAAATGATGGATGGACATATGCCTGCTGGCTTTGAAATGTTGATCAATAATTTCTCTGTCGGTATTTTAGGTATGTTGATTGCGATATTAGGATACTATATTATTGGCCCTTTTATGACAGGTGTTTTGACTGTGTTAACATATGGAGTTGATATACTTGTAAATAAGGGATTAATTCCTTTGGTAGCAATCTTTATTGAACCGGCTAAGGTTTTATTCTTAAACAATGCGATCAACCATGGAATATTTACACCAATTGGAGCTGAACAAGCTGCACAAACAGGCAAATCCATAATGTATATGTTGGAGGCTAATCCAGGTCCTGGTTTAGGTGTACTATTAGCTTATTGGTTATTTGCGAAAGACAAAGCAACGAAAGATTCTGCGCCTGGAGCTATTATTATCCATTTCTTAGGTGGAATTCATGAAATTTATTTTCCATATATTTTGATGAATCCAGTTGTGATTGTTGCTCCAATTTTAGGGAATATTTGTGCAATTGCATTTTACTCTATTTTCAATATTGGATTGAAAGGTCCATCAAGTCCAGGTTCAATTATTGCTTTCTTGTCTATGGCAGAAAAAGGCTCTGTGTTCATGACAGCATTAGGTGTTTTGATTGCGGCTGGCGTTTCATTCTTGGTGGCAAGCCCAATCGTTAAGCTTGCTGGGGAAAAGAATTTGGATGAAGCTAGTAAAAAGGTGCAGTCTATGAAAGCTGAAAGTAAAGGAAGAAGTGAAGCTTTATTAGATGTTTCTTTGGTTCGTAAGATCGTATTCGCGTGTGATGCAGGTATGGGATCTAGTGCAATGGGAGCTACTAAATTTAGAAACCGTTTAAAAGGTGTGCGACCAGACTTAACTGTAATTAATACTTCTGTGGATAATATTCCAGTGGATTGTGATGTTGCGGTCGTACAAGAAACTTTGGTAGAGCGTGCAAAAAAATCTGCACCTTTTGCGAAAATAGTTGCAATATCAAACTTCTTGGCAGATCCAGCCTTAGATAATTTATTCTTCCAGCTATCAACGGGTGATTCGATTGTGACAGAAGCAGTTAAGGAAGAGGACGAAATAAAACCGGTTCAAGAAGATGTTATTCAATTGGATGGAATTAAATTAAACCTTCCTTCTGTATCCAAAGAAGAAGCGATTACAGAGGCTGGTAAGTTGTTAAGAGAATTAGGCTATGTGGATGGTGCTTATATACCGGCTATGTTGGAACGTGAAGAATTAGTAACTACTTATATTGGTATGGGATTGGCTATTCCTCATGGCACTACACATGGTGATGATGTGATTCATAAAACAGGTATCGTATTGCTTCAATATCCGGATGGAATTCAGTTTGGGGATGAAAAAGCACAGCTTGTGATTGGTATTGCAGGTAAGGGTGGAGAACATATGGAAGTGTTATCTAAAATATGTTTGGCCCTTGAAGATGAAGCTGTACTTAATAAAATGAAGACAACGAATGATAAAGAGTGGATATTAAAACAATTATCATAATAAAGAAGGACGAGAAAATTTACTCGTCCTTTAATACGTTTGCGATTTCATTTAATGAATCTAAGAAATAGATGTTTTGTTGCTGCTTTGGTGTGGATAATTCACAATCAATCATGTGCTGTAGGAATGCTTTTAAATGATCGTAATATCCATTCACATTATAGAAAATGCATGGGCATTCAAGTTGGTACAGTGAAAGTTTTGATAAGATTTCACTGACTTCTTCTAATGTTCCAGTTGCGCCTGGAAAGGCAATGAAAGCATCACCAAGTTCAATCATTCTTGTTCTTCGATCGGCAATGTCTTTTTCAATGTACAGCTCGGTAAGGTTATCCATGTGGACACCTTCATCCACAAACATTTGTGCTTCTACACCAATTACTTTGCCACCCGCATTTAATGTGCTATTGGCTAGTTCTCCCATTAATCCGGTTTTAGATCCGCCGAACACTAATGTATGATTGTTTTTGGCAATCCATGTTCCTAATTCTATTATTTTTGTTTTAAAGTCTGGATCATTTCCATAGGTTGATCCTAAATATACTGTAATGTTCATAAACTACCTCCTACAATTAGTTTACATTAAAAGTGTGCACAAAAAAAGCTTAGCACAAACTAAGCTTACATGGAAATAAATCCAAATGCGTTCGCAATTGAACTTAATAAAATAATGAATGCGAAAATTGGACATAAGTATTGAATCATGAAATTGAATATTTTCTTACGTTTGAATGAATTTCCATCTTTTGTGATTTCTGCTTCGACTTTTTCTAATCCAACAACTCTTGAAACAAAGATACAAATCGCAATGGCAGCGATTGGCATCATGACTGAGTTTGTCAAGAAATCAAAGAAGTCTAAAAATTGCATTCCGATGATTGTTACGTTTGACAATGGACCATAACCTAAACATGATAGTGTTCCTAACCCAATCATAATAATGCCTAAAATGATTGTAGATTTTTTTCTAGACCAATGTAATTCATCTTGGAATGTGGATACAGCACTTTCGGTTAGCGCAATAGAGCTTGTGATAGCTGCAAATAACACCAACAAGAAGAAAATGATACCGATACCTGTGCCTAGTCCCATACTTGCGAATACTTTAGGGATTGTGATGAACATCAAGGATGGTCCGGCTTTTAATGTTTCCATGTTTCCACCTGAAAAAGAAAATACAGCTGGAATAATCATCAATCCTGCCATAATCGCAATGGCTGTATCGAAAATTTCTACGTTTTCTGTTGAACCTTCAATGGAAACGTCTTTTTTCATATAAGAACCAAATGTGATCAAAATACCCATCGCAATGGATAACGAATAGAACATTTGTCCCATAGCACTTACTACGGTCATCCATGAAAAATTATCAAAATTAGGAATTAAGAAATATTTAACACCTTCAAATGCACCAGGTCGACTGATTGAATATCCTGCAATGATTACAGATAATACGACAAGAACTGGCATCATAAATTTGGATACTCTTTCAATTCCGTTTTGAACACCTGCATAAATGATGGCGAGTGTAAATAAAGTAAAGAGTATAAAACATATTTCTGTAGATACTCCGTTTGAAATGAAGTTTGAAAAATATGTATCTGTGGCAAGTAATTTTGCATCGCCTTTTAAATACTCAAATAAATATTTGATGACCCATCCTCCGATTACAGAATAATAGGGTACGATCAAGATGGGAATAATGGCATTGATCCATCCGGAAAATGATGCAAACTTTGTCTTTGCGAAAGTATGAAAAGCTCCCACTGGACTTTTCTTTGTCATTCTACCTAGTGTTGTTTCGGCTATAATCATTGTATAACCAAAAGTTAAGGCAAGAACAATGTAAATAAGTAGGAAGATTCCTCCTCCGTATTTTGCGGCTAAATAAGGAAATCGCCAAATGTTACCAAGACCAACACTGGCTCCTGCGGCAGACAAGACAAAACCTAATTTGCCAGAAAATGTACTACGTTTATTGTGCATAATAAAAACACCCTTCCTCAATGATTTAAATTATATCATCTATGAAAGGGTTTGCGCAATTTTATGAAAAAATAAATGTCGAATTTCTTAACATTTCTGAAAAATATGTTTTGAATAAAAAAAGAAGTCCTTTCGGACTTTGTTTGAAAAATGGTGACGCGTACGGGATTCGAACCCGTGAATGCATGCGTGAAAGGCATGTGAGTTAACCGTTTCTCCAACGCGCCATGTATATGAAACTCGTCTTTCTTGACAAGTGCTCATTTATATTACTACATGATTTTAATTAATGCAAGTATTTTTTTAAAATATTTGACAGAAAGTTTTAATAGTATATAATGTGAACAGTTAATTAAGTTAACTAAGGAGAAAAATATGATTCGATTATTAGTAGATTCAGCAAGTGATTATACGCAAGAAGAGATTAGAAATAAAAATTTATATTTTGTGCCATTACAAATTCAGATTGAAGGAAAGAATTATTTGGATGGTGTTGATATTGATAAGGAAACGTTTTATGAGAAGATGATGAATTCAAAAGAATTTTTTAAAACATCACAACCATCACCACAAGAATTTTTAGATATCTTTGAAGAAGTGAAGAAGAAACAAGAGACATTGATTTGTTTATCTTTATCGAGTAAGCTAAGCGGAACATATCAGAGTGCTTGTCTGGCAAAAGACATGGTGGATTATGAAAATATCTATATTGTAGATACATTAACTGCGGTTGCTGGAATTCGCTTACTATGTGAAGTGGCAATAAACTGGATTGATGAAAATAGAAGTGTTGAAAATATTGTATCTGGCTTAGAGGAATTAAAAGAGCATGTGCATATTTATGCGGGTTTAGATACATTGGAATATTTGGCTAAGGGTGGAAGAATTTCTAAGACAGCAGCAGCTATTGGAACTTTAGCAAGTATTAAACCAATTATTTGTGTAGAACATGGAGAAGTTGTGGTTGCCGGTAAGACACGTGGTGTAAATAAGGCAACGAGTGTTGTATGTGAAAAGATGCAGTCAGATATTGTTGATACATTGTATCCAGTTTATACATTGTATTCATATGGTTTAGAGAATGTTGAAAAATTAGAATCAAAACTGGATTTAGATGTGAATCGTGTTCGTATTGGTTCAACAATTGGAGTTCATATTGGACCAAATGCATTTGGTGTTTGTTTCGTATCTAAACTATAGTCAACTTGTGAAGGTGTATACATTTTAGTATAATGGATATACGGATTGACAAGGAGAATTTTTGATAATATGAAAACAACATTAATTATTATGGCAGCTGGAATTGGTTCTCGTTTTGGTGGTGGAATCAAACAGTTAGCTAAAATGGGTCCAAATGGAGAAATCATTATGGATTACTCAATTTATGATGCGAAAGAAGCTGGCTTCGATAAAGTCGTGTTTATTATTCGTAAGGATATTGAAGAGGAATTTAAAGAAGTAATAGGTAATCGTATCCAAAATTATATGGATGTAGAATATGTATTCCAAGATATCAATGATTTACCAAAAGGATTTACTTGTCCTGAAGGTCGTACAAAACCTTGGGGAACAGGCCAGGCTGTATTATGTGCGAAAAGTGTTGTAGATACACCATATGTGATTATTAATGCGGATGATTATTATGGAAAAGAAGCATTTGTGAAGTTACATGATTTCTTGGTTGAACATGCGAAAATGGGAAAAGAATTTGACATGGGCATGGCTGGATTCATTTTAAAGAACACTTTAAGTGAGAATGGAACTGTAACTCGTGGTGTATGTAAAGTGGATGATAATAATTTATTAAAAGAAGTTTATGAAACAACAGGAATCAAGGCTGAAGGGGATAAAATCGTATGTGATAATCCGGAAGTAGAGGCTTGGGCAAAACCAGAAAGTAATGTTTCTATGAATATGTGGGCTGGTTATCCAGATTTCTTAGACTATTTAGAAAAGGATTTTAGTACGTTCTTATCAAATATTTCAGATAATCCAATGAAGAAAGAATATTTGCTTCCAAATATTGTGGCTGAATTATTGAGAGAAGATCGTATCAATGTAAAGGTACTTGAAACGCATGATAAATGGTTTGGTGTAACATATGCTGAAGATAAGGAATATGTACAAAATGCCTTTAAACAATTAATTGAAGATGGTGTATATCCTGAAAAATTATGGAAATAGTTAGAATTTCAAAATAATTACTAAGCAAATATTAATAAAATTGATTCATTGACATGGTTGAATTAGAGATTCACCTATAGATAGGAACCTTTTTTTATGAAAATCAAGTGTCAAATTTGAAGGTGGTACAAAATATAGTTGATACATGACATAATCTTTGTGTAAGTAGATGGTGATTAAACTACATGGCTAAGATCAACAATATATACAAGGATGAGCCAGATACTTTCGATTTTGTTAAAGTGAATGTATTAGATGATAAAACTAGAAACGGTAATAATTGTATTGTTCGTTACAAGGGTGTTTCTTTCTGTCTGACAAAAGAAAATATGGACTTGTTTTTTGAGCTTATCCAGAGGATGATTAATGCTGGATCTTTCTAAAATCGAAAATATTTATTTAGCTTCTGGAGCCACGGATCTAAGAAAATCAATCGATGGATGTAGTAATATTGTTCAGTATCAAATGTTTCTTGATTCTTTCAACCCTTCTATATTTATCTTCTACAACTGAGTAAAGACAACAATCAAGATTTTAGAATGGAATGGAAACAACTTGATCAGATTGCACTGGATATGCCAACTTTATTTGATGATATAGAAGAAGCAACATTAAAAGTAGAAGATTCAGAAATTGAAGAAATAATAACAGTTGGTGAACATAAAAGAGTTCGCTGTCCAAAGAAACAACATCTGTCTTATGATCACCTGCCAAAAGTAGATGAATATCTATCTGTACCGGAAGGTGAAGATATCTGTGAAAAATGTGGTTCAAAAATGCATATAAAGTAATATCAGACAAAAGAAGAATTGGTATATGAACCAGCTTGTCTTTTTGTATGTGTTACACATATACCTGTATTAGAATGTGAAAACTGCCAAATCTATAATGAAGAAGGAAAACCAAGTACATCCACATCCTATATGTGGGTATATCGTTCCAATAAGCATGAAGTGCTGATTGTACTGTATGGTTACCATTCTACAAGATCAGGAGACTGTCCAAAAGAATTTCTAAAAGGATATAACGGATATCTAGAATCAGACGCATACGACGGATACAATAAAGTCGAAACGTAGTTTGATGTCTGTGTAATGACCATGCCTTAAGAAAATTCAAGGATTCATATAAACTGTTTCCAAACAATAAGGAACGAAAAACGACCGATGAGGCAAAAGCTGTACAGAAATATGACGAAATCATCCATCATTCAAATCTTATTGATGAAAAAGTAGCTGAAAAATATTCGAATCCTGAAAAGCGTATGGAATATATCACAAAGAGACGAAAAGAAGAACTCAATCCAAAGTTTGAGAAGTATTTATCGTGGCTTGAAGAAATCGAACCAAGAAACAAAGACAAATATTCCATGAGAAAAGCGATCCAGTATGTATTGAACAACAAAGAAGGACTTATGAAATTTACAAATAATGCGATCATCCCACATAACAATACAAGCCGTGAAAGAAGTATACGCCTATTTGTAGTCATACGAAATCGATGCAAATTCAGCGTAAGCGTACATGGAGCACAAACGAGTGCCATGACCTATTCATTAGTAATCAACTGTATAGAAAATAAACAGAATCCATACATGTACCTTACTCATTTGTTTGAAAATCTACCAAAATTAGATTTAACAAATAAAGAAGAACTAAGAAATTATCTGCCATACAGTCGAGAGCTACCAAACTATATCAGAACATTTTCAAAGAGCGAAATAAAAGCCATCCTTAATGAAGCCAAATCACAAGTGTGATCCAGCAAGGATGGCTTTATTATATATTCGTCAGCAATTTATTTGTACCACCTTTAAATTTGACGCTTACACATTATGTACATTTTTTTATTTATAGTTTAAAAGTATATATTGTTGATTGACGATAAGAGATATTTTTTTAGGCAAAGATTTATTGTAAATCCTTTTATAAAATGTTTATTGTTGAAATATTGAACTTAATATCTTGATAATATTTATTAGGAATACTTATAATTTTCGTTAAATAACCGTTTGAATACATATTGATATTTGTATTTGAGCTTATTTTATTATCATAATATGTTAATTATATTATTTATTTTTTTACTTTATAGGTTAAATCAGATAAAAATGAATTTGATGAGTTGATAACTTATCTATAAACGGTTAGCAATTGATACATTTTGCCTTAAGTTTGTTTATATGATAAAATCATTTAGTAAAATCATACATGTTTTGTGTTGTCGTTAATTTTAGGATTAACAATTTACATTGAAGACTTATAAGCGATTACGATATAAAGTTAAAATATTAATATTGCGTATATATATAAACAATTTAGATATTTTATATTAAGTAATTTATGACAGATTATAGTTGGTTAAATCTGGCACTTCTTTTTTGAAAATATAGGAAGGTATTATATGGGGTATTTGGCGGTATATAATAATTGGATCAATGATAATTTTTTTGATGAGGATACAAGAAAAGAATTAGGTTGTATAACTTCTGAAAAGGAAATAGAAGATCGTTTTTATAAAGAATTGGAATTTGGTACTGGTGGACTTCGAGGAATTATGGGGGCTGGTACAAATCGTTTAAATAAATATACAGTTGGCAAAGTAACTTTAGGTTTAGGACATTATTTGTTGAATACTTATGGTAAAGATGAATGTATTGAACGAGGAGTCGTTATTGGATTTGATACAAGAAATAATAGTAAAGAATATGCTAGAGTGGTAGCCGATGTTTTAACGGGATTAGGGTTAAAAGTATATCTTATGAAAGATGCCAGACCAACTCCACAGTTGAGTTTTTCTGTGCCTTATTATAAAGCTTTAGCCGGAGTTGTATTGACGGCTAGTCATAATCCTAAGGAATATAATGGATATAAGGTTTATGATGAATTTGGATGTCAATTGGTTCCAAGTCAGGCTGATCGAGTTATTCAATATGTGAATGAAGTGAAGGATTTTCATTCAATAGATTTTGAAGGAAATGATACATTACTTACTTTTATTGATAATACAGAGGAATTTGTTTCAGAAGTATTTAAGCAACAGCGTATTAAAAATGAAATAATAAAGAATGATTTAAATATTGTATATACTCCATTACATGGTTCAGGAAGAGTCCCTGTTTCTAAAATATTAGAAATGGATGGGTTCCATTGTGTTTCGCTGGTTGATGAACAAGCAAATGATGATGGAAATTTTTCTACTGTTAAATCACCGAATCCTGAAGATAAGGAAGCTTTAACTTTAGGTATCGAATTAGCTAAAAAGTTAAATGCGGATATAGTATTAGGTACAGATCCTGATTGTGACCGTGTGGGTATTGCGGTTAAAGATGCGAACAGTGAATATAAATTATTAACAGGAAATCAAATTGGTTCATTACTAATGGATTTTATTATTCGAAATACAGATTTAAGTGAACTAGAAAAACCTGCCATTGTTAAAACAGTCGTGACTTCTGAACTAGGAGCAAAAATTGCAGAAAAAAATGATATTGAAGTTTTTTCAACTTTAACTGGATTTAAGTTTATTGGTGAAAAGATTACTCAGTTTGAAAAGGCAAAAGATCAAGATGATTTATCAAGAAATTTTGATTATTTATTTGGATATGAAGAATCTTATGGGTATCTTTGTGGAACATATGCAAGAGATAAAGATGCAGTTGTTTCTAGTATGTTGCCTTAACTTTGTAAAAAATGTATAACTACAATTGAATTTTTAAATGAATAGTTGA
>OHEM01000676.1_pt1 | contig 12917 bp, 6 predicted proteins | sample 1567281 | NCBI WGS metagenome assembly OHEM01 (sample SAMEA3879537, study PRJEB24766) | human gut metagenome | biome: human-associated habitat; feature: feces | place: USA | collected 1985/1987
AAGACCCGCCTGACCGCCATTACCGACGAGGGCGTGGAGGCCATTCGCACCACCGAGGACGGCGCCGAGGAGCCGGTGAAGATCGCCTGCGATTACGTGGTGATGGCCGTGGGCTCCAAGGCCAACGCGTTTGACCTGGATGGCGTGACGGTGCCCGTGACCTGCGTGGGCGACTGCTCGGGTGAGCGCACCGCCGACATTGCGAGCGCCATTCGCACGGCGTATCACGCGGCCAACGAGCTGTAGTTGAACATCGCGGCCAGGCGGGGCGGTAGCACGGATCCGTCTCGCCCGGCTGTGTCCCGTCGGGTGTCAACCGGTGCGGGGCCTGCAAGCGCAGCAGGTCCCGCCCTTTTTGTTTTGCTCCGATGAATGGCAATGCGCGGTAATCATGAGGAGTGAGGACGTCTACTGCCTTGCAGATCACTCAAAATTATTGGGGGAGGGGTTAATAACTATATCCTCTATACCAAAGGACATAAAGAGATGCCAACTTTGTTGACAAGCGAATGACGATTGGCTGCGAGTCAGCTACCAGCGTAAATAATCGATAAAGAAATGTCGTAATTTGGTGCCAAATGTCCAGATAACACCGCGTCTACTTTAATTAACTGCTTTGAGCAAACAGTAAAATGCTACTATCTAACTTGCACGTAAGAAAGCAGATTAACGGCTAAGGCTAAGAAGTGGCAGGTATGTCGGAAGCAACTAGGACTCGCACGCATGCGCCCGAGGTTAGGCAGCGCGCCGTCGAGATCCTCCAAGAGGGGGTCGGTCATCGCGCTCTCGCCGCGGAGCTTGGCATTCCCCAGGCCACGGCTCGTCAGTGGGCCCGCGCGTATGCCGTGGGCGGTGCCGACGCCGTTCTCAATGCCGGTTCGCATCATCACACCTATTCGTACGACGTAAAGCTCGCTGTGGTTAAGGACCGTCTGGAAAACGGCTTGACGGTTCGCGAGGCCATGATCAAGCACAAGATTCCCAGCGAGTCTTCGGTCAAGGCTTGGTGACGTCAGTACCGCGAGAGCGGTGAGGCCGCACTGGTCGATAAGCCGCGCGGTCGCAAGCCGCGCGTTAAAAAGGCGGAATAGCAAACGGGATGGTGCGCCCACAGGGGCGCATTTTTCTTGCCGCGCCAACTTTTTGGACCGCCGCGAGCCTATCGGGACATCCTCCAAAATGGCCAATAAACCGCGCGCAGTGGCCCGTGCGCCCACCGCTGCGATAGGGGGAGCGTCGCCCCTTTGCTCCAATGCGGACAGACTCCTTGCCCCGTACGCCTAAAACTCCCCAGTTGACCGAAAACCCGCTGCCGCTACTCATCAATTGAGCTATAACGTTAAACAATTGCAGCGTTTTTGCATGGGGGAGTGATGGTATGACGCTACTGTATTTCCTTACCCTGTTTCCGCTGGTACCGGCGCTGGGCATGCTGTTCGCGCGCGGCGACCGCGCCCGCGATGCGGTGGGGCTCATAGGTTCCGGCATTATTATGGCGGTGACAGTTGTAGTCGCCGTCATGTTTTTTGGCATGGGTCCGCAGAGCTTTGAGGTTGCCTCCGGCACCTCGCATGTGCTCTCGATCATCAGCTCCGTCATCGACGTCATCCTGTGCGCCGTCATCCTGTACAACGCGTACAAATATAGGAACGCGCTCACCACGGTGCTCGGCATCGTCCAGCTGGTGGGTTCGCTCGCCTTTGCAGCCATGACGCTGCCCGCGACCGAGGCCGTCACGGCAACGCCTCTCTACCTGGACTACATGAGTGTGATCATGGTCCTCGCCGTCGGCATCGTCGGCAGCCTAATTTGCGTGTATGCCTTGGGCTACATGAAGGACTTCCAAGCGCACGATGAGCACGAGGCCGCGCTGCGCGGGCAGACCGCGCCCGACCGTCGCCCGCAGTTCCTGGCGCTTATGTTCCTGTTCCTCTCGGCCATGTTCGTCATCGTGACGAGCGACAACCTTGAGTGGTTGTTCTGTGGCTGGGAAATCACCACCGTGTGCTCGTTCCTTATGATTGGCTACACGCGCACGCCCGAGGCCATCAAGAACGCCTTCACCCAGATCATCCTCAACATGCTGGGCGGCATCGCGTTTTTGGCCGGACTCATGTACCTGCACGTTAACGGCATGCCGCTGACCATCTCGGGCATGATCGAGCTTTCCGGCGCCGGAACCGCGCAATCCGCGCTGCTGGTGATGCCGGTCGTTCTGCTGTCGCTCGCCGCCCTTACCAAGGCCGCGCAGATGCCGTTCCATACCTGGCTGCTCGGCGCCATGGTTGCCCCCACGCCCACGAGCGCCCTGCTGCATTCGTCCACCATGGTCAAAGCCGGCGTGTTCCTAATGGTCAAGCTGAGCCCGCTCTATGCCATCTATCCCGTGACCGGCTTTATGGTTACGAGTGTGGGTGCCATCACGTTTTTGCTCGCGGCCCTCATGGCCATCTCGCAGAGCAATGCCAAGCGCGTGCTCGCATTCTCCACCATTTCCAACTTGGGTCTCATCAGTGCCTGCCTGGGTGTCGGCGCGCCCGAGGCCGTATGGGCGGCCATCTTTCTGATCCTGTTCCATACGGTGGCTAAGTCGCTGCTGTTCCTGTGCGTAGGCACCGCCGAGCACCATATCGGCAGCCGCAATATCGAGGACATGGACGGCATGTTCAGCCGCATGCCGCACCTGACGCGTCTGATGATGCTGGGCATTATGGGCATGTTTGTGGCGCCGTTTGGCATGCTCGTGTCCAAGTGGGGCGCCCTGGTGGCGTTTGCGCAGACCGGCAACGTGCTAATGATCATGGTACTTGCCTTTGGCTCGGCCGCGACGTTCTTCTTCTGGGGCAAGTGGCTTGCCAAGCTTTCGGGCGTCGACCCCACGGCTCAAAACGTTGAGGCCAATGTCCATAAGACCGAATGGATGGCCCTCAACACCATCGCCGCGCTGCTGATTCTGTGCTGCGTGGCGTTCCCGGTTATCTCGAGCGGTCTGGTGTCGCCTTACCTCGCCATGGTGTTTGGCCGCGTGCCGTACGTTATTGGCAAGGACGCCATGTATCTGATGGTGGTTATCGTGGCTTTTATCGCCGTGGTGCTGCTGACTTCATTCCGCGTGAGCAACAAGCCGCACGTCAACGTGTACCTTTCGGGTGTGGGAACCGACAAATATCGCCATTTCCGCGGCTCGATGGGACACGAGGTGAAGGCCGAAAAGCGCAATTGGTACTCGGAGGACGCCCTTGGCGAGAAGCGTATTGGCCCCGCGGGCAGCGTCGTGTGCTGCAGCATTATCTTGTTTGCGCTGCTGTGTTGCGCGTGGATTGGGCCCGAGCGGCTTGCCATGAGTGCGCCCTCGGTGCTGCGCGGTAAGTATTTCGAAGGCTCGGGCGTCGTGGGCATATTTATTGGTACCGTGGTGTTTGCCCTGCTGGCGCCGCTTGTGGGCGGCCTGATCGACGGTCTTGACCGTAAGCTTTCGGCTCGCATGCAGGGCCGCGTGGGCCCGCGCCTGCTGCAACCCTTCTACGATGTGGCCAAGCTCCTGCGCAAGGCCCCCGCCAGCGTAAACACCATGGACGACACCTACATGGCGTGCGCGCTCATCTTTACCGTGGTGGGCGGCGGCATCTTTGTGTCGGGCTCCAACACACTGCTGTGCGCCTTTATGGTGACGCTCGCCGCGATCTTTGTGGTGCTGGCGTCCGCCTCGACGCAAAGCCCGTTTGCCCAGGTTGGCGCCGATCGTGAGTTACTGCAGGTTATGAGTTACGAGCCCGCCGTTCTGCTGATGAGCGTGGGCCTGTACCTTGCCACCGACAGTTTCGATTCCATCGCCGTGACGGGGCAGTCGGTCCCCATCATCGTGTACAGCGCACCCATTTTCCTCGCGTTGCTCGCGGTGCTTACCATCAAGCTGCGCAAGTCGCCGTTTGACCTTTCGTACTCGCATCACGCGCATCAGGAGATCGTCCAGGGCGTCGCCACCGAGATGAGCGGCGGCACGCTGGCCAAGATGACCCTTATGCACTGGTGCGAGACCGTGCTGTTTTTGATGTGGGTGGGCATGTTCTTTGTTTGGGACAACCCCGTGAGCTGGGTTGTAGCCCTGGTCGTGATGGCCGCGACGTATTTTGTCGAGGTCCTGATCGACAACACCTTCGCAAGCAGCACCTGGCGCAGCTGCTTTAGGCTCGGATGGGGCGTGGCGCTGGTGTTTGGCCTGCTCAACCTTATGCCCATCCTCGTCGACGTATTTATTTAGGAGGCGGCATCCATGGATCATAAAATGTCGCGCTCGCCGTGGGTTATTCATTACGACGGTTCGAGCTGCAACGGATGCGATATCGAGGTGCTGGCCTCGCTCACGCCGCTGTTCGATGCGGAGCGCTTTGGCGTGGTCAATACCGGCAACCCCAAGCATGCGGATATCTTTTTGGTGACGGGGTCGGTCAACGCGCAGAATCTGCCCGTCGTGCGCCAGATTTACAACCAGATGCTCGAGCCCAAGTGTGTGGTGGCCTGCGGTATCTGCGCGTGTTCGGGCGGCGTATTCCGCGATGCCTATAACGTGATCGGCGGCGTGGACCGCGCGATTCCCGTGGACGTGTACGCGCCCGGGTGTGCCATTCGCCCCGAGACGGTGATCGATGCCATCGTGGAGGCGTGCGGCATCCTGGACCAGAAGGAGGCCGTGATGCGCGCCGGCGGCGACCCGCTTACCGTGGGCGGTGCCACTACTTGGGACGGTGGCGTTGAGCTGGGCGAGGACGGGTTTGTGGCTGCGGCTGAGGCCGGGGCCGGTGTCGACGCAGGCACGGCTGACGGTGCGCCCGCCGCTGCAAGGGAGGCCGAGTAATGCAAAAGGCTATCTATACCACCGTCGGGATCGATGAACTGTTGCCGCATGTGCAGGCGCTCAAGGGCGTCGGCGCGCGCTTTGTGCAAATGCACGCTGAACGCAACGTCGACGACGGCTCGTATCGCTTGGTCTATACGTTTATCAACGTTCGTGCTGCTCAGGAGCATATTGCGCAGGACGGCAGCTATGCGATTGAGAACCTGGTGGTTGAGGGCATCGACCAGTACCAGGAGATTCCGTCCATCAGCTCGTATTACCCCGCGGTATTCCCGTTTGAAAACGAGGCCCACGACCTGTTTGGTCTTGCCATTACCGACATGCAGATCGACTTTAAGGGCTTTTTCTACCAGGTCTCGACTGCCGAGCCCATGAGCGTTATCACGCCCGAGGTGAAGGCCGCGCGCGAGAAAGCCATGAAGGTCCGTGCGGCTGCCGAGGCCAAGGCGCGCAAGGTCGCGGCCGAGAAGGCCGCCACGGCTGCGGCTGCTGCAGGGGAAGGCGCTGCGAGCGCCGGCGATGCCGCGGGCGTCGCTGCTCAGCCCGCTGCGGCTGCCGGCTCCGATGCCCAGCATGACGATGCCGCTGCCAAGGCCGCGCTCAAGGCTGCCGAGATGGAGGCAAAGCTCGCTGCCATGGATCCCGAGAAAGCGGCCAAGGTCCGCGCGGCGCTTGCCGCCAAGGCCGCCCGCGACAAGCAGAAAAAGGAGGCGTAAGGTCCATGGCTCATCGCTCCGTAATTCCGTTTGGCCCGCAGCACCCGGTGCTGCCCGAGCCGCTTCATCTGGACCTGGTGATCGAGGACGACCGCGTCATCGAAGCAATTCCGCAGATCGGCTTTGTGCACCGCGGACTCGAGAAGCTCACCGAAAAGCGCGATATGCATCAGTTTGGCTACATCGCCGAGCGCATCTGCGGCATCTGCGCCGTGGGCCACAGCTGCGGCTATGCCAGCGCCTGCGAGCGCATGCTCGGCATCGAGGTGCCTGGTCGCGTGCAGTATATCCGCACCATTCTGCATGAGCTTTCGCGCATTCACTCGCACCTGCTGTGGCTGGGCCTGCTCGCCGATGCCTTTGGCTTTGAGGCGCTGTTCTATCGTTCGTGGACGCTGCGCGAGCAGATTCTCAAGATCTTTGAGAGCACTTGCGGCGGTCGCGTGATTCTGTCGATTAACGAGATTGGCGGCCTTAAACACGACATTGAGGATTCCGAGCTGGCGGGTATTGTCCAGACGCTCGACGCTATGCGCCCTGACTACGAGGCCGTGGTGCATACATTTTTGGACGACAATAGCTGCGGCGAGCGCCTGCATAGCGTGGGCGTGATCAGCAAGAAGGACGCGCTGGATCTGTCGATGGTCGGCCCGTTCGGTCGCGCCTCGGGCGTGGATTATGACGTGCGCATGTTCGGTGACGGTGCCTATGCGGACTTGGCTGCGTTTGAGCCGATTGTTGCCACCGATGGCGACTGTTATGCCCGCTGCCAGGTGCGTTGTGCCGAGGTTGCGCAGGCCATGGACATTATCAAGGAGCTTGTCGGCAAGATTCCGCACGACGGTATCGGCGGGCGTACCAAGCTCACGCCGGCCGACGGCGCGCGCGGCGAGGTTGTGATTGAACAGCCGCGCGGCGAGGCATATTACTATGTGCGCGGTAACGGCACCAAGAACCTGGACCGTTTCCGCGTGCGCACGCCGACGTCGCAGAACCTGGCGGGTCTGACGCATGCGCTGCAGGGCGTGCTCCTTGCCAACGTGCCCATGATTATCCTGACCATCGACCCCTGCATTAGCTGCACGGAAAGGTAGGCGCGGCATGAGTTTACTGACATTTGCCAAGACGGCCTTGGGCTCTATGGTCAAGCAGCCGGTAACGGTGTGCTATCCGCAGGAGAAGCTCGCGGCACCCGAGCGCCTGCGCGGGCATATCGTCAACGACATGGACGTGTGCATCTGCTGTGGCATGTGCGCGCGCCGCTGCCCGGCGGGCGCACTCGCGGTCGATCGCAAGGGCGGAACGTGGTCGATCGACCCGTATGCCTGTGTGGTGTGCGGCGAGTGCATCGAAAGCTGTCCTAAACACTGCCTGAGCATGGACACCGCCCGCACTCCGGTTGCGGCGGACAAGACTCCCACGGTAGAAACCAAGCCGGGGTAGCGTTTGGATGGGGCCGGTGGGGCAACCGGCCCCGCGTTTAAACGCGCGGCTGTGCCGTCGCGAACAAAACTATGCCGGATTACGGGGCTGGATAGCGAACCTCCGACCATACAGAAAATCGCAAAAACAAACCCGCAGGTAGATAGCCTGCCGTTTTCAAAAAATGAGGGTATGGATGAGGGTCCCGACATTAGCCCCGTAATCCGGCATACTTTTGAAATGCCACCATACCGGTGACAGCCCTTGATCTCCCATGGACGGAGGAAAACGGATCATTTTTGCCTGATGGCTCCGAGTCGCACCTGTTTTCCTGCGAAAACGCCGTGTCTCAACTTTGGTGAGACATTTGTCTCACGCCCAAAACAGAATCTGGAACATGTGTCACCTGCCCAAATTGTGTCTCATTTCGTAACTTTAGGCTGTTGCAAGGTCTGAGACCGCGAGAAGGGAGACGCGATGAGTAAGTACACGAGGGGTCTCTTGGCGGTGATACTGGCCGTAGTGCTGGTGTTGCCGGCTGCAGCATTTGCCATGCTGCCCGAGGCCAACGCCAGGTCCAGCACCGGAATGGACGGACCGGCCATGACCGGAAAAACGGTCGTCGACTACGACACCAGCAACCACTGGAAGTTCTGGGCCGGCGGCTATAACGGAAAGGAAATAACAACTCAAAACGTCGGCCGAATCTGGACCGACAAGACGGTCAGGGCAGTCGAGAACGGGGATTCTGATTTCCTGACCACGCTGTCTGCTATCTCTTCGACATCCGATACGACGGTCTCCGGCAAGCCGCTCGACATCGTGCTGGTGTTGGATGCCTCTGGTTCGATGAGTGATCCTATGGGCGACGGAGGCCCCATCAAGCGTATCGATGCGCTGAAGACGGCTGCCAATAGCTTTATTGACACCATCGCCAAGGAAAATGCAAAGATTTCGGACGAGTCCAAGCAGCATCAGGTTGCCGTCGTTAAGTTCTCGGGCAATAAGTCCACCACGGTCGGAAATGACTTTTATCGTGATGATGGGTACACCTACAACTACTCACAGACCATGATGGGCTTGACCAATTGTTCTGAAGCCAGCGCGACTGAACCCGGCGCAACTGATCTTAAGAAAACAATCAACGCAATTAACCCCGCCGGTTCTACACGCGCCGACTATGGCTTGCAGCTGGCTGATGAGGTATTTTCGTCTGGTCGCGCCGACGCCAAGAAGATCGTTGTCTTCTTCACTGATGGTTCACCTACGAGTTCTAGTGGGTTCGAGAAAAAGGTTGCCAATAGCGCCATCAAAAGCGCCAAGGACCTCAAGGATAAAGGTGCCGACATTTATACGATCGGTATCTTTAGCGGCGTAAACCCCAGTGCCGTCCCCACGGCTGAAGACACAAGCAAAGAGAATAAGTTCATGCATGCCGTGTCGAGCAACTATCCTGCCGCCTCATCCAGCATTTCTTCCTGGGGCGAATGGACCATCAACTTTGGTGCGCGCGCAGAAAACGCCAATTACTACAAGTCGGCAACCAGCGCCTCTGAGCTCGAGAAAATCTTCGAAGAGATCTCGGGAAGCATTATCCAAGCTGGTTACCCGACCGAAGTTCACGGCGGTTATGGCGAGCATAAGTCTGGCTACATTACGTTTACTGACGAGCTGGGCGACTTTATGCAGGTCGACAACTTTACGTCTGCCGTGTATAACGGCACGACGTTTGACAAGCCGACAAAGAAGACCGAAGGCAATGTCGACACCTACAAATTTACGGGTGCCGCTGCGAACCTGGTCATCACCGTTCAGCATACCGAAGAGGGCAAGCCTCAGGCCGGCGATATCGTAACAGTCAAGATTCCTGCGTCGCTGATTCCGCTGCGCCACTTTAAGATCACCGATGGTGTTCTTACGGTCGACGATACTGAGCCCATCCGGGTGAACTACACCTCGAGCGTTAAGAGAGACGCGCTCGACAACCTGTTTGCGCCCGAGAAGGTAGCGGGGCTCAAGGGCTACATCGAGAGCAATACGATCACAGCGGAGAACGGTTCCAAGATCGTGAACTTCTACGCGAACAAGTGGAACGCTGGCGCGTTGGGCGATACAATCGCAAACTTTGAGCCTGCCGACACCAACCGTTATTACTATTTCCAGAAGCAGACTCCCATTTATGTGGATAAGAACTGCACAACGCCTGCGACGGGCTCGCTGGCTGCCGAGGGCATCTATTACTACAAGGATGAGTTCGAGGCGAAAGGCACAGACAGTAAGGTCGAGCCCCGCACAGCTATTATTGAGTTTACCGGTGGACATGCCGCGCAGTTTGAGGGCGCAATCGTGCGCGATGCGAGCGGCAACCTGTCGTTTAGTGAGGGAACCGCGCGACTAGCCTTTATTGACGAACTTCATACCACCAAGGAACTCGTGGGCGGCAACCCTACTGGTACCGCGGCCGACGTGCTCAATCCCAAGTGGAACAACACGTCTGCCAAGTCGGACGCCACGGAGGTTGACGTTCACCTGGGCAACAACGGCAAGATCAGCTTTAACGTGACGCCGACAACGGTGGATACCAAGGCCGGCTTTGGCCTGACCAAGGCGCTCGAGGGCCGCGGCTGGACGGATACGGACGAGTTTAAGTTTGAGCTCTCCGCGACGTCCGAGAATGACGCCCCGATGCCCGCATCCGCGACCGTAACTGTGACCAATGCCGATCTCGACAAGGGCAAGGCAGCCATTAACTTTGGCAAGATTACTTATGCCGAGCCGGGCGAGTACACCTATGAGGTCCGCGAGGTCAAGGGCGACGCCGGTGGCATTACCTACAGCAAGAACGTTGCCACGTTCAAGGTGACTGTGACGGTTAACGCCAAGGGCGAGCTTAAGGCCGACGTTGAAAAGACCTCGGGTGAGACTAAGTTCACGAACACCTATAGCGCCAAGACGGAAACCCCGCTGACTCTTGAGGCAACCAAGAAGCTCACGGGGCGCCCGATGGCCGATGACGAATTTAAGTTTGCGCTGAGCTATGCGGGGCACGACGAGGTTCTGCTGGATGCAACCAACAAGGGCGGCAAGGTTGAGTTCGGTCCGCTGACGTATACGACCGAGTCGCTTGCCAAGCTGGTCAAGGAAGACAAGGCGTCGGTTGACGCTAGCTCAGACAAGCCCACGTGGACCATTCGCTACATTGCTGCCGAGCAGACCGACAAGCTGCCTGCGGGCGTGAGCGCCACCGTGTCGGCAATTGACGCATATGTAACCGTTGTCGACAACGGCGATGGTACCCTGACGGCGACGGCTGTCTACGGCGATACCGGCAACGAGTTTGTGAACGCCTACACTGCCGAGTCTGCCGAGACATCGCTTGTGGGCAAGAAGAATCTGCTGGTTCCTGCTGGCCTGACCCCGGCTGACATTGCCGGCAAGTTCACCTTTACCGTGACCGGTGAAGAGGGCGCACCCTTGCCCGCGAACGCGAGCGTGACCAATGATGCCAAGGGCAAGGTCGACTTTGGCAAGATTACCTTTACGCTCGACGACCTTAACAAGGCTCTGGGCGAGAAGCCCGAGAAGCGCGAGCATACCTTTACCTACACCGTGACCGAATCCGGCGAGGTCGCTGGCGTGACCAACGACGCCAAGCCTCCGCGTACGGTTTCCTTCACCGTGACCGATGACAGCAAGGGCAATCTGAGGGTGTCCCGCAAGCCGGACGGCGATGTGGCATTTACGTTCACCAATACCTACAGCGTGACGCCTGTCAAGACGAGCGTCACCGACCAGATCGCCGCGACCAAGGTCCTGACCGGCCGCGACATGGCTGAGGGCGAGTTCTCCTTCGAGCTCGTCGAGGGCGAGGGCAAGGACGTCAAGGTCGTTGCCACCGGCAAGAACGCCGCCGATGGCAAGATCACGATGAGCCCCGTGAAGTACACCGAGGCCGGCAAGCACATCTACACGCTGCGCGAGGTCAACGGTGGAACCACCAGCAAGGGCATCACCTACGGTGACGCCAAGTACACCATCGAGACCACCATTACCGACAACGGTGACGGTACCCTCAGCGCTACGCACGAGCTGAAGAGCGCCACGCCTGCGACCTTCGAGAACACTTACAGCGTGACCCCGACCGATGCAGACCTCGACTTTGACCTGAGCAAGGCCATCGACGGTCGCGACTGGACGGACTCCGACAAGTTCAGCTTTACCATCACCGCCCCCGAAGGCGCCCCGCTGCCCGATCCCGCAACCGTAACCGTGAGCAAGCACGATGCGAAGGACGGCATTGCCGCCATCAAGTTCGGCAAGATTCGCTACACGGCCACCGGAACCTATAAGTACGAGATTCGCGAGAACGCGGGCAGCACGGTCGGCATGACGTATGACGCGCATGTCGCAACCGCCGAAGTGACCGTGACCGAGGACGGCGAGGGCAACCTGACCGCCAATGTCACCAAGAAGGAAAACGGACGCTTCACCAACACGTACCGCACTGAGCTTAACTACACCGCGGCCGGCGGCCTCAAGCTCAGCAAGAGCCTCTCCGGACGTCCTATGACCGAGGGTCAGTTCACGTTTACCGTGAAGCCTGCCGACGAGGCCTCGGCCAACGCGCTTGGCCTGCTGCCCGGAGTCAACAACTTCAAGTCCCCTGCGACGGCAGAGGCAACGGTCGGCCTGATCGACATCCTGGCTGGCCATGAGGTCAAGTTTACGCAGGCTGACGCAGGCAAGACCTTCACGTACACCGTAGCCGAGAAGAATGACGGCAAGCCCGGTTACACCTACGACGACGCCGTGCGTACCGTGACGATCGCCGTTGCCGATGACGGTGCCGGTACGCTTACTGCCACGACGACCGTCTCCGGCGGTCCCGAGGGTACGCATACGACGGTCCACAAGAGCGGTGAGAACAAGGTCGAGAGTGCCCTGGTCCCGTTCCGCAACAGCTACAGCGCTACGACCAATACGCCTGGTGGTACCGCTGCTCAGGTTGTCGCCACCAAGACTCTGACCGGCCGCCCGATGGCCGACGGCGAGTTCTGGTTCGGCATCGCCTATCAGGGTGAGCTTGTGGCATACGAAAACCTCAAGCCCAATATCGGCGGGCACGTGAGCTTTGATAAGCTGCACTACGACACTAAGATGCTTGCTAATCTTGAGGCTGCTGGGCTTGCTTATCGTACCGATAAGGACGGTAAGCTTGCCTGGACCATTAACTACACGGCCTACGAAGATTTATTCGGGCTGCCGAATGGCGTTTCCGCTACAACGTGGAGCTTTGGCTTTAAGGTTATCGTCGTCGACAACGGTGACGGTACCCTGACGGCAACGGTCGACTACGGCGGCGTCGAGCCCTTGTTCGAGAACGTCTACGGCGCCGAAGCCGTCGATGCCGCGCTCACCGGCACTAAGAAGCTCCAAGCTGCCGAGGGCCTGACCCCGGCTGACATCACGGGCAAGTTCACCTTTACCGTGACCGCCGACGAGGCTGGTGCCCCGATGCCCGAGCGCACGACCGCAACCAACGACGCGGCTGGCAACGTGGACTTTGGCAAGATCCACTTTACGCTCGAGGACCTCAACCGCGCTCTGGGCGTGACGGACGATGCGACCGATAAGGCCGAGGCAGACGAAGCTGACGAAGCCGAGGCCGACGAGGCAGAGGCTGAAGAGGCCGACACCGATGCCCTGCCCCTGACAGCCGATTTTGCCCCTCTGCCGGACGGCTCTCTGGCGCTGGTGCGCTGGCCCCGGCTGGCACGGCCTGCTGTGGTACCCGACACTGTAGAAGGCCGCACTGTCACCGCCATTGCCGCTACCGCCTTTGCTGCCAGCCATCTGGATGAGAGCTGCTTTGCGCAGTTCGGGCAATCGCCTATCAGTTTCAGCATATTTTGTATGCGAATGGG
>OHEM01000680.1_pt1 | contig 12857 bp, 10 predicted proteins | sample 1567281 | NCBI WGS metagenome assembly OHEM01 (sample SAMEA3879537, study PRJEB24766) | human gut metagenome | biome: human-associated habitat; feature: feces | place: USA | collected 1985/1987
ATAATTCTCATGGAGATATAAAATTGTCTGATGTAACGTTGGCTAATTTGGAAGCTTTAGCAGATGAAAATGATGATAACTCTGAAGCAGGAGGAGCAAGTCATAGTTGTTATAAAAAATGGAGAAAAGCACCAGAGGATGACGGTTTTGCTCTATGGGGGTGGATTTGTCAGGAATGTGAACTTTATTGGTTATTGGAAGCTAAGTATACATCGACGTGTAATAAATAGTGATATGAAGTATAGTATTGTATTCTTCTTTCTATTATCTATTTTGGGGGTAAGTTGTGTTTCTCACAAGGAGCAAATAGTTGATCTTCCAAATCCCACGTCGTTATTGGCAGATAGTATAACAACTCCTCCGGTATTGTTGTCTGTGACACGTTTATTTATAGTTCATGATATGTTGGTTGCTTACGAACAACGGAAAGATACTTTGTTCTCTTTCTGGAAATTACCAGAATGCCAATATTTGTTTAATGCGGGGGTAAAAGGACAGGGACCTAATGACTTTTTGATATTAGATAGGAATTTTGTTGAATCTAAAGAGGGTTTTAAAGTTTTTGAATTACCCTCAAATAGAGTGAAAGAATTGAAAATAGATTCATCGGGTACTTTTAAATTAATCTCAGAACAGAGGTTGAAAGTAAACCAAATGCCACTAAATCGTTTCCTTTTTTTAGCTGATAGTTCTTATTGCTTCTTGTCTCAAGATGATAAATATGAATATACGTTACTGGATAAGAAACAGGATACTCATCAATTCAGCGATTACCCATTTGATTTATTGAAAAAGGATAAAGGCGATGATAATAATTTTGTATATAATAAATTGACTGTTTCTAAACCTGATGGAGAGATGTTTGCCTCTTTTTATGTATATATTAAGATGATGAGAATCTATAACCGACATGGTGAGATGTTGAATGAAATAGTGTTGGAGCATGCTAACTCTTCGTTAGATAACGAAGAGAAAATTACTTATTATCCTTACCCCCCATGTGCTGATAATAAATATATATATGTATTGACTAAACAAGAAGAAGAGCCAATTCTGGAAGTATGGACATGGAATGGTGAACTAGTTGAGCGGTATTCTTTAGATAAGAAGATTAGCAATTTTGTCGTTTCTAATAAGTATCATACCCTTTATGCTGTTAATAAGGATATTGAAGATAAGATATACGTTTATAAACTTCCTCTTTAAATTTACTTATTGAGTCCACTTTTTAAAGTGGACTCATTGAATTATAATATAAACGATGAAACGATAATATGAAAAAGAAATTATTTGGAATAATGTTGGTCTTTGCAGTTGTACTGTTTGCTGGTTATACTGCATATAATTCTCATGGAGATATAAAATTGTCTGATGTAACGTTGGCTAATTTGGAAGCATTGGCTGGAGAAAATGACGGAGGTGGAGAGAGTGGGGGATAAGCATATCTGTTATGATAGATATTCTATTTCAGGTTGTTCTATGTTTAAACAGTTTTTTTCCGCAGGTGAGGTTATTGGTCAATTCGTTGAAAGAGTTGGAGAGATAGGATCAAAAATGAAATATCATGATTGCTATAGATAATAAAAAAGTTATTTGGGTAATCATTCTATAGTGCACGATTGGGAACTGTATGTTTTATCGACAAGTGAAGGAACTATTGCTTGTATTGTTGTATGAACTAAATAAATTCTAGTAATGAAGTATTGCTTTTTAGGATTTTTAGCATTATTGTTTATTTCCTGTAAGGGAAATAAGCAGCAACTAGCTGCGTTATTAAAAGAATGGGAACAAAAAGAAATTATATTTCCTTCACATACAGTTTTTACTATTCAAGGTAAAGACACTGTTGATTTTTGTATAAAAGACCAATACAAAGTTTTGGTATATACCGATTCTACTGGATGTACTGGATGTAGATTGCGGCTCGCTGATTGGAAGAAGTTTATGCAACAGGTTGATTCAACTAGTGCTGATTCTGTTCAGTTCCTTTTTTTCTTTTTTCCAAAGAAGGGTATGGAGCTCCACCATACTTTAAAAATGGCTTTATTTAATAATCCGGTATGCATAGATAAGCAAGATAGTCTTAATATACTGAACCACTTTCTACAGAGAATGGATTTTCAGACTTTTCTTTTAAATGAGAATAATAAGGTTGTAGCTGTTGGTAATCCTATTTATAATAATAAGGTAAGAGATTTATATCTGAAAATTCTTTCGAAGAATAAATCTTTAGAAAATAATAATGAAGGACGACAAACTTCTCTGAAAATAGATCAAATGGTTTTGGATATGCAGTCTTTCTTGTGGGAAGAAAAGCAAACAAAGAGTCTGAGCATCCAAAATACGGGGAGTATTCCTTTGGTGATGAATGATGTGACTACATCCTGTGGTTGTACTGTGGTAGATTACCCAAAACAACCAATATTACCAGGTAAGAGCGATACATTGCATATCAGTTATCAAGCTGAGCATCCTGGGCATTTTAACAAAACGATTAGTATATATTGTAATACGACTTCATCTCCAATACTTATTAAAATAAAGGGAAATGCAGAAAAATAAAATTTACTAGATCAATGAAGATGACGAGAATACAATTTTTGCGGATAAAAACACAGGCTTCTATCGCTTTGATTTCAATAGGAGTAATCGGATTACTAAGTACCGTTTGTGCCTATTCTTCCTATATTCCTGCCGGGGATACTTCTTATCAATGGCTGTGGTGTGGGTGGGTTTCTATAATATTTACTGTATGTGTATTATTAGCGGTAGGGTTATCAGCAAAAGGAGTACATTTTTTCCATCATTCAGTGATTTGGGGGCTTATTTTAATGGGTGGTATTGAAGCAGTCTGGGGATTGCGTCAGATTTACGGTTTCGCTACTTCTAATCATTCATTATATGCTGTGACAGGCTCTTTTTATAATCCTGGACCATATTCCGGCTATTTGGCATTGGTATTTCCTGTATGTTTGTACGAATGGTTACGATTAAATGCTATAAAGCAACGTACTTGGGAAGAATCGGTTGGGTATTATTTATCTTTTGGGGTGCTGTTATTACTTGTTTGTGTACTTCCGGCAGGAATGAGCCGTTCGGCATGGCTGGCGTCCATCTTTTCGGGAGTATTTGTATGTAGTGTACACTATCCATGGAGAAATTGGTTGAAAAAAGCTTGGAAGGAGTATCATGGAAAAGCGGTAGTTGCTTTACTTTTGCTTTCCGTTATTTTGATAACAGGAGGTATTGGAATCTATCATTTGAAGGCTGATTCAGCTAAAGGACGACTGTTTATGTGGAAAATAAGTAGTTTGGCTGTGGTTAAGAAGCCCATTTCTGCGTATGGTATTGGGAACTTTGTTTATGCTTATGGACAAGAGCAGGAGAAATATTTTGCAAAAGGTAGTTATGATGAAGATGAGGAACGTGTAGCTGGTAGCCCGGAGTATGCTTTCAATGAATATCTACGAATAGCAGTAGAGTGTGGTATTCCGGTTTTGGTACTTGTGTTAACGATAATAGGTGGTTGCTTGTATCGGGGAATTAAAAAGAAACGTATCGGTATCTGCGGAGGATTAATTTCATTACTTTTTTTCTCTTTTTCTTCTTATCCAATGACGTATCCTTGTTTTATCATTGCATTTATTCTTCTTTTAATTGCATGCTTCTTGGACTATTCACATAAGTTGATGCTTCTATTTACGTTTGTGATCGGCAGTGTAGGTGTATGGTTGGTACGGAATAATGCGTATGACGCTTGTCGGGAGTGGTCACAATGTAAAATGTTGTATAGTATTCAGGCATATGGTAAAGCGAAAGAAGAATATGGAAGACTATATCCGCTTCTGAATGGCCGTCCCCGTTTTCTTTTTGAGTATGGACGTTGTCTGCATAACTTGAAAGAATACAATGCTTCTAATCGGATATTACAAGAAGCGGAACGAATCAGTTGCGATCCGATGATACTTAATGTCATTGGCAAAAACTATAAGGCGTTAAAGAGATATGAAGAAGCTGAACATTGGTTTCTGCGCTCTACTCATCGTTTACCGGGACGTATTTATCCATATTATCTGTTAGCAAAACTCTATGCTGAACCGGATTTTCGAAAACCTGATAAATTGGAACAAATGGTCGAAATTGTGTTGACGAAAGAACCGAAAATACAATCGTCTGCTATTCGTGAAATGAGAGATGAAGTAAAAAAAATGATAAGTCGATGAAAAAGCTGTTATTACTATTGATGCGTTTGATGAAAGGGTGCATTTGGGGAATTACAATCTTGTTCCTTGGTTGGATACTACTACAAACAGTCTTGTTTGCCTCCTTCAAAGTACCTACGGATTCAATGGTGCCTGCTTTGTTACCTGGTGATAACATTATTGTGAACAAACTTCCGATGGGTGCCCGACTTTTTAATTTGTCTGCAGCTTTCCGTCAGGAACGTTTTGTTGTCTATCGGTTGCCTGCTTTGGGGGGCATAAAACGAAATGATGTTCTTGTTTTCAATTTTCCTTATCCTCAACATCGGGATAGTATTGGATTTGATATTTTAAAATATTATGTGAAACGTTGTGTTGCATTACCCGGTGACTCTATTTCTATTCATAACTATCATTATTGTGTGGCAGGCTATGAGAAAGATTTGGGTAATATAAAATCTCAGGACAGTATGAAAGAACGTCTACAACAATTACCGGAGAATGCTCGAAAACGATATTCTTTCCAAACCTATCCGTGGAACGATTCTATTCACTGGAACGTTTGTAATTTTGGTCCACTTTATATACCTCGAATGAATGATGTCATTGTGATGAACCGGAAGAATTACCTTCTTTATCGTCATCTTATCGAATGGGAACAGCAGAAGAAACTTCAATGGAAAGGAGAAAAAGCTTATTTGGATCATCATCGTATTACTAGCTATCGTTTTCGTACAAACTATTATTTTATGGCAGGAGATCGGGTGTTTAACTCTCAGGATTCTCGTTATTGGGGATTGTTGCCGGAAGAATATATTGTTGGAAGGGCATCTTTTATTTGGAAATCTACTGATAATGAAGGGAAAATACGTTGGAAACGAATATTCAAATCAATAACATAATGACGAGTATGAATAATATTAGGATATTTATAATGAAGATATGCTATATATGTTGTGCTATAGCAATGAGCTATATAGCTATTTCTTGTCTGTCTGAGAACAAAATAATAGATAGAAGCAGCCCTGTATTAATTGTGAATTTGGATAGTACCAAAGTGTCAGAATTTAAGTATTCGGATATTTTCAAATCAGTGACTGCAATTGAGCTGGATGAAAAAGACGCACTGCTGGGAGGAATAGATAAAATGCAGATTTACAAGAGTCAATTGTTTGTTTTGGATAGCCGTTCTACAAAAGGAGTTTATATATTTGATAGAAAAGGCACTTTTATGAGAAAAATTGGCAATATAGGATTGGCACCTGATGAATATGTATCTTGTGATGATTTTACGATTAATATAGATGATAATGAACTGTATATCTTTGATTCTTTACAGAATAAGATATATAGGTATGATATTTCTTCAGGTAAGTTTAAAGGAGGAATTCTTATGGATAAGAATATTCATTTTAATTACATTGCTTATAATAGTGGATGCTTATATGGAGCACAGACTTTTTTTCAACCTTCAAAAGAAGATAGATACTATTTACTACAGCAAGTAGATGTCAAGTCAGGGGAAAGAATTGCACAATGGATGGATGCATCAGAGTATAATAAAGGGTGGAATGATGAACTTATTCATGGCAATGTTTTTTATAATATTGGCAAGAATGAAGATTTGTTTATCATGGGTTTAATGGATACTATTATGTCTATTAAAGAACAGAGAATTTCTCCATATATGGCTATTCAAAGTGAGGGGATAGTTTTAAAAAAAGATATATTAGAAGATGAAAAGCTTCTGACTCTTGATCCTCGGGTAAGAAGTCGAAATATTCTTTCTCTAATAAATAGGCTTAACAAACAAGGTAAAATACAGCATATTTCCCATATTTATAAATATAAAGACCAGCTGTTTTTTGAATGTATGAGAAAGTCTAATCAACAGGTTCAGCATGATATTAAAAGTGGGAGAACACTTGTTTATGAGAAAACACTAAATGATATATTGTTTACTATTAAGCCTGACTATTCTCATATTCCGATATTTCTTTGTAGTGATTCGTTGGGTGTATATTTTTATGTTACTCCTGAATGTTTTTCTGAGTTGCAGTATTTTGAGAAAGAGAATTATATATCTGATAAACTAAAGAATAAAGAAAGTATAAGAAAATTAAGAGATGAATCTAATCCATTGATACTCTATTATGAATTTAAATAATTTCATAACTGTTTGTATTTCAGTTATGTCTGTTTCTGCTATTTCTTTTTATATAAGTGAAAAGACGGAAATAAATAGAAGGGATATGAATAATATACAAAAGAGTTTGGGGAAAAATAAAATACTAATATTGCCGGCTTATGAAAATAATCGTTATAATATGATGCTTTTAAAAAATAAATTGAGTAATTTTAGATTCACAAATATATCCGAGGAATTTCTGGAGTTTCCAAGTAGCCGAACAACAGGATTGAGTCAACGATTTTTTGCATATGTAAATAACCAGGGGCGAATGACCTCATTTTATTTTCCTAGTAAAAATCAACAGGATATAACACGATTATATTTAAATCATTTGAAGGAAAAAATACAAAAGAATAACAAGAATAAGATTGTCGGGCATAAATAAAGTCTGAGTCCAATAGAGGGATTAATTTATAATGCATAATCGATAGCAATAAATATATTATGAGAAAATACAGTTATATATGGATGCTGCTATGTTGTTTAGCTTATGGTGGAATGACATCTTGCTCTGGCAAGAAAAGTGATGCAGACGAGCAGGATAAAGGTGTTTCTACCGTTCTTCCGGATTCAAAGAATGAAGTCACCGTTCAAATTCTAAAGAGGTGTGATTTTCATCACGAACTAGTCAGTAACGGTAAGGTAAGTGCCCGCGGGCAGGCTGATCTTCGTTTTGAAACGAATGAGGTTATTGCTCATGTCTATGTGAAAAACGGTGATCGTGTTCGTAAGGGGCAGAAGTTGGCCGAGCTGGATAAATTCCGTCTGGAACAGAAATTATCACAGGCGGAAGATGCTTTGTTGAAAGCGGAGCTTGAACTGAAAGATGTACTTATCGGGCAGGGATATACGCCGGATGATTTTAGCAAGGTGCCTGAAGAAACCATGAAACTTGCGAAAGTAAAGAGCGGCTATGAACAGTCGAAGTCCCAGTATGAACTTACGAAAAGAGAAACGGAGCATGCTACACTTGTTGCCCCCTTTGACGGGATAGTAGCTAATCTGTTTTCAAAACCTTATAATCTCGCTAATACGTCCGAGGCATTTTGTACTGTCATTGACACTCGTGGGATGGAAACTGATTTCACCGTGTTGGAGAACGAATTGGCTTTTATTAAAACCGGTGACAAAGTAATGATTACTCCTTATGCCGGCGGAGGTTCTTATGAAGGTAGTGTATCTGAAATCAATCCGCTGGTGGATGCGAACGGAATGGTAAAAGTAAAAGCTGCGGTAAACGGACAGGGGAAGTTGTTTAGCGGCATGAACGTAAGGGTAAGCGTCAAGCGGAGTTTAGGGGAGCAGTTGGTCATTCCTAAAACGGCTGTGGTGCTGCGTTCCGGCAAACAGGTTGTGTTTACCTTAAAAGAAGGCAAGGCAATGTGGAATTATGTACATACGGGATTGGAGAATGCTACGGAATATGTTGTCTCGGATAAATCTCAGGGAGGTGTTGAAGATGGCCTCTTGGAAGGAGATACGGTTATTGTCACCGGGAACTTGAATTTAGCGCATGAAACGGAGGTGACTATAAGCGGTGAATGATTGACTGCAAACGATAAATACAGAGAAAAGCATGATAAAATTTTTAATCCAGCGTCCTATTGCCGTGCTGATGGCTTTCACCGCCTGTTTTATAATCGGGCTGGTGACTTATTCTACACTTCCGATATCTCTGCTTCCGAATATCGCTATTCCGGAGATCACTATACAGGTGTCTGCTGCCAATACATCTGCCCGCGAACTGGAAAATACGATTGTGAAACCTTTGCGCAGCCAGTTGATACAGGTTTCTACATTGAAAGATATTCACAGTGAGTCTAGAGACGGCGCCGGTATTATCCGCTTGTCTTTTGATTTCGGTACTAATACGGATCTGGCCTTTATCGAGGTAAATGAAAAGATAGACGCTGCAATGAACTATCTCCCGAAGGAAACGGAACGTCCGAAAGTCATTAAGGCGAGCGCAACGGATATACCTGTTTTTTACCTGAATCTGACTTTGAAGAATGACAGTGCTTATAGCATTACGGGACAACAGTCCTTTCTGGATCTGTGTGAATTTGCCGAATCGGTCATTAAACGTAGGATAGAGCAGCTTGAAGAAGTGGCTATGGTAGATGTGACCGGATTGGTGGAACGTCAGGTGCAGATTGTGCCCGATGAGGATATGCTCTCCATGTTGGGAATTTCTATTGAGGATATAGAATCGACTCTGGCTGCCAATAATGTGGAACCGGGTAGTATGACGGTACGTGACGGATATTATGAATATAACATAAAGTTTTCCACCCTCCTGCGTACTGCGGAAGATGTAGAAAATATTTATCTGCGTAAAGGAGACCGGATTGTGCAGTTAAAGGATTTCTGCCGGGTGAATATCGTGCCCGTAAAAGAAAAAGGCGTATCTGTGTCGAATGGGAAAAGGGCGGTGACGCTGGCTGTTATCAAGCAGGCGGATGAGAATATGGATAAGATGAAGAAATCTCTGGTAGAGACGATGGAGTACTTCCAACGGGTATATCCGGATATTGATTTCAGTATCAGCCGTAATCAGACGGAATTGCTGGACTACACCATTTCAAATTTACAGCAGAATCTTTCTTTGGGCTTTCTATTTATCTTTATTGTAGCTGTGCTGTTTCTGGGGGATGTCCGTTCACCGTTGATTATCGGCATCAGCATGGTTACTTCTATTGTAATCACATTCTTTTTCTTTTATTTCTGTCATGTGTCGCTGAATGTGATATCACTTTCGGGCTTGATTCTGGCAGTAGGTATGATGATAGACAGCGCCATTATTGTAACGGAAAATATTTCGCAGTATCGTGAACGGGGGTATTCTCTGAAACGTTCGTGTGCCGTGGGCACGACGGAAATGATTACACCGATGCTCAGTTCGTCCCTTACAACCATTGCGGTATTTGTGCCTTTGATATTTATGAGTGGCATAGCCGGAGCTATTTTTATGGATCAGGCTTTTTCTATCACGGTGGGATTGATGATATCTTATATTACGGGTATTATGTTGCTGCCCGTATTGTATCTGTTGTTTTATAAGGTCGGTATCCGCAGTAAGGGATTTCTTTCCAGACGTTTTGACAATCTGCTGAAAAATGAGTGGCTGGAAAGCTTTTATGATAAAGGGATTGACTGGGTGTTCTCACATAAAAAGCTTTGTGTGACCGGCACGCTGGCAACCCTTCCACTGTGTGTGTTTCTTTTTTATGTAATGGAAAAAGAGCGTATGCCGCAGATTGACCAGAATGAACTGGTGGCAAGGATAGAGTGGAATGAGAATATCCATGTGGACGAGAACAACCGCCGGGTGGATGATTTAATGAAACAGGTGGACGACCGGGTAACGGAGCATGCTGCTTATGTGGGTATGCAGGATTATATATTGAACGGGGGCAGTGAACTTTCGTCTACCGAAGCGGAACTTTATTTCAAGACGGAAAAGCCATCCGGAATCTATTCATTGCAGGAATTATTAGAGAAGGAGATAAGAGAGAAATATCCGTTGGCTGTGGTTACTTTCTCACCTCCCGAAACAATCTTTGAAAAATTGTTTGTGACAGGAGAAGCGGATGTGGTAGCGGAACTCCATACGGCGAATAAGTCGCAGGCACCGGATGCGGAGCATTTGCAGCGGTTGGAAAAGGAAATTACGCGGGTGGCGGGTAATGTTCCGACGGGCATCGCTTTCCGGAATCAGATGAATCTGATAATCAATAAAGAAAAACTGTTGTTGTATAACGTATCATATGATGAATTGACGCGGGTGCTCCGCACGGCTTTCAAAGAAAACAAGGTTTCCGTTTTACGCTCTTATCAGCAATATCTGCCTATCAGTATTGCCGGAGAGGAAAAGAGTGTAAATAGTGTATTAAGTGAAACTTTGGTGCGGACGATGGCGGATGGTAACGGAGAGGTGAATCATATTCCTTTGAATAATCTGGTGACGGTAGTGCCCGCCGAAGATTTGAAGAGTATTACGGCGGGAAAGAACGGAGAATATATTCCTTTAAGTTTTTATGATGTGAAGGATGCACCGGAACTGATGCGGAATGTAAAAGAGGTGGTTAGTGAGGAAAAGGAATGGGAAGTGGATTTCTCGGGTAGTTTCTTTTCGAATGAAAAAATGATGGGGGAATTGACTGTGATTCTTTTTGTTTCTTTGTTGCTGATGTATTTTATCCTTTGCGCGCAATTCGAGAGTTTCCTGCAACCGCTGATTGTCTTGATGGAAATTCCTATTGATACGGCTTTTGCTTTGCTGGCATTATGGGTTTTCGGTCACACGTTGAATTTGATGTCTGCCATAGGCATTATCGTGACTTGTGGTATTGTGGTGAATGACTCTATTTTAAAAATGGATGCCATCAATGAATTACGGAAAGCGGGGATGCCTTTGGTGGAAGCCATTCATACAGCGGGCAGGCGCAGGTTGAGAGCGATTATCATGACTTCGCTGACAACTGTCTTTGCAATGGTTCCGTTGCTGTTTACCTCGGATATGGGGTCGGAGATGCAGAAGCCTTTGTCTATTGCCATGATTGGCTCTATGGTGGTGGGAACTTTGGTCAGCTTGTTTATCATTCCTTTAATATATTGGTTTATTTATAGAAAACATGACAAAAATGAAGTACATTAGCATATGGATGGTGGGGTGTATGCTGTTGTCTCTCGGAGCAAAGGCGCAGCAGGTGGTGAAGCTGGATTTGCAACGCACGATAGAGATTGCGAATGATAGTTCCTTGTCCGCTTTCAGATATCAGAATCTTTATTTGTCGGGATATTGGGAATATCGTACTTACAAGGCGAACCGTTTGCCGAGTCTTACGCTGGATCTGACTCCGGCTAAATATTATCGCTATATCACCCAGCGTTATGATTCGAATGAGGATATGGATGTGTATCGTGAACAACAGATGTTCAGCGCATCGGGTGGATTGAGTATCAAACAGAATCTGGATTGGACGGGCGGTACTTTCTATATTGATTCGGAACTGGACTTTATGCGTAATTTCGGTGACTCAAAGTCTACACAGTATTCCAGTATCCCTGTGCGTGTGGGATATCAACAGAGCCTGTTGGGATATAATGCTTTTCGTTGGGACCGGAAAATAGAGCCGTTGAAGTATGAAAAGGTGAAGAAGCAATTCATTTATAACACGGAAATGGTTTCAGAAGAAGCGGTGACTTATTTCTTTGCGTTAGCTATGGCACAGGCGGATTACCGCTTGGCGGAGGAGAATGTGGCGTCCAGTGATACCCTTTATAGCATCGGGCTCCAGCGTCATAAGATAGCAGCCATATCACGTGCCGATTTGCTGACATTGCAACTGGACAAAGTGAATGCGCATAATACGTTGCAGAATGCGCAGATTGCTTTGAAACGCGCTATGTTTTCATTGGCTTCCTTTCTGAATCTGGATAAGAATACCGTGATTGAATTGGATATACCGGGACGTCCCACAGGAAAGATGATTCCCGTAGATGATGCGTTGATGCGGGCCAAAGAGAATAATCCTACTTTCCTGGAACAACGGCAGAATGTGCTGGAAGCGGAACAGAATGTGGACAAGACAAAGAAAGAATCCCGTTTCAATGCTAGTTTTAATGCCAGTGTGGGTTTTAACCAGGTGGCGGATAAACTGGGAGATGCCTACAGACATCCTTTGCAACAGGACTTGGTTTCTGTCAGTGTTTCTATTCCTTTGATTGACTGGGGGGTGAGAAAGGGTAAATATAATATGGCGAGAAATAATCTGAATGTGGTGAGGATTGCCGCCCGTCAGGAAGAACTGAGTGTGGAGGAAGAGGTGATTATGACGGTGAATGATTTTAATATTCAGCAGAGTTTGATTGCGAGTGCGGAGGAGGCTTTGGATCTTGCCGTAATGGCATACGAGCAGACACGCCAACGTTTTATCATCGGAAAGGCGGATGTGAATAGTCTTACTCTTTCGTTGAACCGCCAGCAGGAGGCGCAGAAAAATTATATTTCGGCTTTGCAGAATTATTGGTTGAATTATTATAAGATACGTAAACTGACGCTGCACGATTTTGAGTCCGGTTTTTCCCTTGCGGACAAGTTTGATTTTAATACAGGAATTTATCGATGAGTAATCCGCGTAACCTCTCCTCGTTTACCTTGATAGTGACATTTGTCTGCCTGTCACTGATAGGGGTGGTATTAGTACCGCTGTTGCCGGTTAAGCTGGCGCCGTCGCGTACCTTGCCCGGTCTGACTGTTTCTTTCAGTATGCCCGGCAATTCGTCACGGGTTATTGAGGCGGAGGTTACCAGTAAACTGGAGGCGATGATGGCCAGAGTAAAGGGTATCAGGAAGGTGAACTCTACTTCGGATAACGGCAGCGGCTCAATTTCTTTGGAACTGGACAAGCATGCGGATATTGACGTTACCCGCTTTGAAGTGTCTACCATCATCAGACAGA
>OHEM01000681.1_pt1 | contig 12846 bp, 12 predicted proteins | sample 1567281 | NCBI WGS metagenome assembly OHEM01 (sample SAMEA3879537, study PRJEB24766) | human gut metagenome | biome: human-associated habitat; feature: feces | place: USA | collected 1985/1987
ACGAGATCACGGCCTCCGCGGCCGGGATGCGGGCTCACTGTATTAAGCTGCTCCACGACATGGATGTGCTGGAAATCGTAGGAACAGGGGGAGACGGAGCAAATTCATTTAACATTTCAACAACATCCTCCCTTGTGATTGCGGCAGCAGGAATCCCGGTCGCAAAGCATGGTAACCGTGCAGCATCTTCTAAGTCCGGTGCGGCAGATGTACTTGAAGCACTTGGAGTGAAGATCGATGTCGCACCGGAGCGCAGCACACAGCTTCTCAAAGACATTCAGATCTGTTTCTTATTTGCACAGAATTATCATATTGCGATGAAATATGTCGGACCGATCCGTAAAGAACTTGGTATCCGTACCGTATTCAATATTCTTGGACCACTGTCTAATCCGGCAGGAGCGAACATGGAACTGATGGGAGTTTATGATGAAAGCCTTGTAGAGCCACTTGCAAGAGTCATGGCGAATCTCGGAGTTGTCCGCGGAATGGTCGTTTACGGACAGGATAAGTTAGATGAGATTTCCATGTGTGCACCGACTACAGTCTGTGAGATTAAAGACGGAACATTTACAAGCTATGAGATCACACCGGAGCAGTTTGGTTATGAGAGATGCGAAAAAGGTGTACTGACAGGAGGAACACCTCAGGAAAATGCACAGATCACATTGGATATCATTTCTGGAAAAGAGCTGGGAGCAAAAAGAAATGCAGTTTGCCTGAATGCAGGAGCAGCAATCTATCTTGCAGGAAAAGCAGATTCGATCGAAGCAGGTGTAAGAAAAGCGGAACAGATCATTGACGAAGGACTTGCACTGAAGAAGCTGGAGCAGTTTAAAGAAGAAAGTAATAAATAAAAAGTCTGATCCCCGGCTATGCAGGGGAGAATGGAAGAAGCAACTTGAAAGAAAAAGAGGAACAAATAGTATGAATATACTCGAGAAAATTACCGAGCGCACGAAAGAGCGGATCGAAGAAGAAAAGAAAATAGTTCCATTAGAAGAGGTTCGAAGGCAGGCGGAAGAAAAAGGAATTAAAGATCAAATCCCAGTATTCGAACAGGCACTTCGGGCAGACGGATTATCCTTTATCTGCGAGGCAAAGAAAGCGTCACCTTCCAAAGGATTGATCGCACCGGATTTTCCATATGTAGAGATCGCCAGGGACTATGAAGCAGGCGGCGCGGCAGCAATCTCCTGTCTGACAGAACCGTTTTGGTTCCGGGGCAGTGATGCGTATCTGAAAGAAATTGTGCAAAATGTATCCATTCCGGTACTCAGAAAAGATTTCACCTGTGATGAATACATGATTTATCAGGCGAAAGCAATGGGAGCCTCGGCAGTACTTCTGATCTGTTCGGTATTAGAAGATGGCAGGTTAAAAGCGTATCATCAGCTGGCAGACGAACTCGGACTATCTGCTTTGGTAGAAACACATAACGAAGAAGAAATCTTAAGAGCACAGAAGATCGGTGCAAAGATTATCGGTGTAAATAACCGGAATCTGAAAGATTTCACAGTGGATATCAAGAATAGCATTCGGCTAAGAGAAATGGTCAGTTCGGAAACAGTTTTCGTATCTGAGAGCGGTATCCGTGGAGTGGAAGATATGAAAGCACTTTATGAAAATGGAACCGATGCGGTACTGATCGGAGAACTTCTGATGAGAAAATCTGATCGGAAAGCAGCACTGATGGAGTTGAAGCAGCAGACAGGAAGGCAGCTAGATATGAATTAGCGGAAGATATAGTATGAGACAAGAAAAAATGAACATGCCCAAGATTAAGATCTGCGGATTAAGCCGCCCGGAAGATATTACCTATATAAATGAGGCAAAACCGGATTATTGCGGATTTATCATCGATGTGCCAAAGAGCCGGAGAAATGTATCCATTTCGAAAGTTCGTGAACTGGTTCAAAATCTTGAATCGCAGATTTGCCCGGTTGGAGTGTCAATAAAGACTGCGGCGAGGTCGCACAATCATTAAATGAAGGAACCATTCAGATCGCTCAGCTTCACGGGCAGGAAGATGAGGCATATATAAAGAAGTTGAAAAGTCTGACAGACCATCCGGTGATGAAAGCATTTTCGATTCAGGAGAAAAAAGATCTTGATGCGGCAGCAGCGAGTAGTGCGGATCTGATTCTTCTCGATCACGGAAAAGGCGGAACCGGTGAGACATTTGATTGGAGTCTTTTGGAAGGCTGGACAAAGCGGCCGTATTTCCTCGCAGGAGGACTGAATCCGGAGAACATACCGGAGGCAATACAGCGAATACACCCTTGGGGAATTGACCTGAGCAGTGCAGTGGAGACAGATGGAAAGAAAGATCGTGAGAAAGTTCTTCAAGCTGTGAAAACTGTGAGAAATTTTGAAAGCAGTAAACATTTTTTGGAAAACAAAAGAGTATACAAGTGAATGAATAAATTTACCAAAACAATAGAAACAAGAAAGAAGGAGAGACAACCATGACAAAAGGAAGATACGGAATCCATGGTGGACAGTACATTCCGGAGACACTGATGAATGCAGTGCTAGAACTGGAAGAAGCATATAATCATTACAAAGATGATCTGGAATTCAACCGTGAACTGACAGATTTACTGAACAATTATGCAGGTCGTCCGTCACGTCTGTACTACGCAGTACACATGACAGAAGACCTCGGTGGAGCAAAAGTTTATCTGAAACGTGAGGATCTGAATCATACCGGAGCACACAAGATCAACAACGTTCTGGGACAGGTTTTACTTGCCAAAAAGATGGGAAAAACGCGTGTTATCGCAGAGACCGGAGCCGGACAGCACGGCGTGGCAACCGCTACTGTCTGTGCGTTGATGAATATGGAATGTATCGTTTATATGGGAAAGACGGATGTAGAACGCCAACATATCAATGTGGAGAAAATGAAAATGCTGGGAGCTACCGTAATCCCTGTCACCTCCGGGAACATGACACTGAAAGACGCTACCAACGAAGCTATCCGCGACTGGTGCTGTCATCCCGCCGACACTTATTATATCATCGGTTCTACTGTAGGACCTCATCCTTACCCGGATATGGTGGCACGTCTGCAATCCGTTATCAGTGAAGAAATCAAAAAGCAACTTCAAGAAAAAGAGGGACGCGATTACCCCGACTACCTGATAGCCTGTGTAGGAGGAGGAAGTAATGCTGCCGGAACTATTTATCATTATATCAACGATGAGCGGGTAGGTATCGTCCTGGCAGAAGCCGGAGGCAAGGGAATAGAAACCGGAATGACCGCAGCTACCATTCAACTTGGCAAAATGGGAATTATCCACGGAGCACGTACTTACGTTATCCAAAACGAAGACGGACAAATTGAGGAACCTTATTCGATTTCTGCCGGACTCGATTATCCGGGAATCGGACCGATACACGCGAATCTTGCCGCACAAAGACGCGCCAACGTTCTGGCAATAAACGATGACGAAGCCATAGAAGCTGCTTATGAACTGACTAAGTTTGAAGGAATTATCCCCGCACTGGAATCAGCTCATGCGCTTGGCGCTTTAAAAAAGTTGAAATTCAAACCGGAAGATGTAGTCGTATTAACTGTATCCGGACGTGGCGACAAGGATATAGAGACTTATTTATCCTTTAACGAAGAAAAACAGGACAATTAGTTCACAGTAATTTGTAACTTGTAATTTGTAATCAAAATGAAAACATTCAATTATACTACCCACAGTAAACAGGTGTTGGGAGATATGCATACTCCGGTCAGCATTTATCTGAAAGTGCGTGATATGTATCCGCAATCTGCATTAATGGAGAGTTCCGATTATCACGCCGGAGAAAATTCACTGTCATTCATCGCCCTTTGTCCACTGGCAAATATCGGTATGAACAGTGGTATAGTCACAGCCAACTATCCGGACAATAGCCGCACGGAAGAACCGCTGACGAAAACATTCACCGTAGAAAAGGCAATGAACCGATTCATCAATCAATTCCAAGTGACCGGAGAAAATAAGAATGTATGCGGACTTTATGGATACACGACTTTCAATGCCGTGAAATACTTCGAACATATTCCCGTTAAAGAGAGCCACGATGAACAGAATGATGCACCGGACTTATTATATATATTATACAAATACATAATTGTCTTCAATCATTTCAAAAATGAATTGACACTCGTAGAGATGTTGGCCGAAGGGGAAGAAAGCGGCCTGCCGGAACTGGAAGCAGCTATTGAAAACCGGAATTATGCTTCTTACAATTTTTCTGTGACAGGTCCCGTTACCAGCCCTATCACAGATGAAGAACACAAAGCCAACGTCCGCAAAGGTATTGCGCACTGTATGCGTGGCGATGTATTCCAGATCGTTCTTTCCCGGAGGTTCATTCAGCCTTACACCGGAGATGATTTCAAAGTATATCGGGCACTCCGCAGCATTAACCCTTCCCCTTATCTTTTCTATTTCGATTTCGGAGGATATCGAATCTTCGGTTCTTCACCGGAAACACACTGCAAGATTGAAAGCAACCATGCTTATATCGATCCGATTGCCGGAACAACACGCCGGAGTGGCGATATCGTGAAAGACCGTGAACTGGCAGAAGCATTACTGGCTGACCCCAAAGAAAATGCGGAGCACGTTATGCTGGTAGACCTTGCCAGAAACGACTTGTCACGTAATTGTCATGATGTACGGGTACTTTTCTATAAAGAGCCACAATATTACAGTCATGTCATCCACTTGGTTAGCCGTGTCAGTGGTGAATTGAACGAGGATGCGGACAAGATAAAAACTTTTATTGATACGTTCCCTGCCGGCACTTTGAGCGGCGCGCCCAAAGTACGTGCCATGCAGTTAATTAGTGAAATAGAACCTCACAATCGCGGAGCTTACGGTGGTTGTATCGGTTTTATCGGATTAAACGGTGAATTGAATCAAGCCATAACTATCCGTACCTTCGTCAGTCGCAACAATGAATTGTGGTTTCAGGCAGGAGGTGGTATTGTGGCACGGAGTCAGGATGAATACGAATTGCAAGAAGTCAACAATAAGTTGGGAGCACTGAAAAAGGCGATTGATTTAGCCGTTCAATTAAAGAACTAAGCAGAAAAAATAAAGTAACCTGTTTAAGCAACAATTTTACAATAATCATAAAATGAAAATATTACTTTTAGATAATTACGACTCTTTCACCTACAACTTATTGCACGCAGTGAAAGAATTAGGTGCTACGGACATAGAAGTAGTCCGCAACGATCAAATAGGACTTGATAATGTGGAACGATTCGATCCCGGGCCGGGTATCCCGGAAGAAGCAGGTTTATTGTTGCCTATTATCAAAAAGTATGCAGCCACGAAAAGTATTTTAGGTGTCTGTCTAGGACATCAGGCTATCGGCGAGGCTTTCGGTGCACGACTGGAGAATCTGAAAGAGGTATATCACGGTGTACAGACCCCGGTCAGTATCCTACGACAAGATGTATTATTCGAAGGGCTGGGAAAAGAAATTCCCGTAGGACGTTATCACTCTTGGGTGGTCAGCCGGGAGGATTTTCCTGACTGTCTGGAAATAACGGCAGAAAGCCGGGAAGGACAAATCATGGCATTGCGCCATAGGACCTATGATGTGCACGGGATACAATTCCACCCCGAATCAGTATTAACTCCGCAAGGAAAAGAAATTATCAAGAACTTCTTAAACGATTAAATTTATGAAACAGATTCTATACAAGCTTTTCGAGCATCAATATCTGGGACGTGATGAAGCCCGTACTATCTTACAAAATATCGCACAAGGAAAATATAACGATGTACAGGTGGCCTCACTCATCACTGTCTTTCTAATGCGCAATATCTCAGTCGAAGAATTATGCGGCTTCCGCGACGCATTGTTGGAAATGCGCGTTCCGGTTGATTTAAGCGAATTTGCGCCGATAGATATTGTAGGAACCGGTGGTGACGGGAAAAACACGTTCAATATTTCCACAGCATCTTGCTTCACGGTAGCCGGAGCAGGTTTCCCGGTCGTGAAACATGGTAATTACGGAGCAACATCTGTTAGTGGCGCCAGTAACGTAATGGAACAACATGGTGTAAAGTTCACCGACGATATAGATCAGTTGCGCCGCAGCATGGAACAATGTAACATTGCTTATCTGCACGCTCCGTTGTTTAATCCGGCATTAAAAGCGGTCGCTCCGGTTCGCAAAGGACTTGCCGTGCGTACCTTTTTTAATATGCTCGGCCCGTTAGTAAATCCAGTATTACCGCCTTATCAACTTTTGGGAGTTTACAATCTTCCGTTATTACGCCTCTATACTTATACTTATCAGGAAAGTAAAACCAAATTTGCCGTTGTTCATAGCTTGGACGGATATGATGAAATTTCTCTGACGAATGAATTTAAGGTAGCAACGAGTGACAACGAAAAGATTTATACTCCCGAAAGCCTCGGATTCTCCCGTTATAGAGACATTGACCTGGACGGCGGTCAGACACCGAAAGAGGCTGCCAAAATTTTCGATAATATCATGAATAATACAGCAACTGAAGCTCAAAAAAATGTAGTAGTAGTTAATTCGGCTTTTGCCATTCATGTTATTTGTCCGGAAAAGACTATTGAAGAATGTATCACTCTTGCAAAAGAATCACTAGAAAGCGGAAGGGCACTGAATACATTAAAGAAGTTTATTGAACTCAATAATTAAAATATGAAAGATATATTATCCGAAATCATAGCAAATAAACGATTTGAAGTAGATCTGCAAAAACAGGCGATTTCTATCGAGCAGTTGCAGGAAGGAATTAGTGAAATGCCGTCTTCCCGTTCCATGAAACAGGCATTAATTTCCTCGTCTCCGGGAATTATAGCAGAGTTCAAACGTCGTTCTCCGTCCAAAGGCTGGATAAAGCAGGAGGCTCGTCCGGAAGAAATAGCTCCGGCTTATGCGGCTGCGGGGGCCTCTGCGCTCTCTATCCTCACGGATGAGAAGTTTTTCGGAGGGAACTTGAAAGACATTCGCGCTGCACGTCCTTTGGTAGATATTCCGATTCTTAGAAAAGATTTTATCATTGACGAATACCAACTCTATCAAGCTAAAATTGTTGGTGCAGATGCTGTACTTCTCATTGCCGCTGCTTTGAAACCGGAAAAATGCAATGAACTTGTGAAGAAAGCACACGATTTAGGTCTGGAAGTACTACTAGAAATTCACAGTTCCGAGGAGTTAACTTATATTAATGAGAAAATAGATATGGTGGGAATCAACAATCGGAATTTAGGAACATTCTTCACTGATGTAGAAAACTCTTTTCGGCTGGCCGGACAACTTCCCCAAGATGCAGTATTGGTATCCGAAAGCGGAATCTCCGACCCGCAAACTGTAAAACGTCTGCAAACAGCCGGATTCCGGGGATTCCTGATCGGAGAAACATTTATGAGAACTACACAACCGGGAAACACCTTAGGGAATTTCCTGCAAGCTATACAATAAATCAATTATTCAAAACAGAAGATTTATGGTCAACGGAAAAATCATCAAAGTATGCGGTATGCGCGAAGCCGAAAACATACAGGAGATAGAATCGCTCCAAGATATAGATATGCTGGGATTTATCTTCTATCCCAAATCTCCCCGGTATGTCTATGAGCTTCCGGCTTATCTGCCTATCCACACCCACCGTGTCGGTGTTTTTGTGAACGAAGACAAACAGATTGTCAGTATGTATGCTGACCGTTTCGGACTAAACCATGTGCAACTACATGGAAATGAGTCACCGGAATACTGTCGGTCATTGTATTCCATGGGGATAAAAATTATCAAAGCCTTTTCTATATCCCATCCGAAAGATCTGAAAAATGTATATAAGTATGAGAAAGTCTGTGACCTTTTCCTGTTCGATACCAAATGCGAACAATACGGCGGCTCCGGTAACTTGTTCGACTGGAATATTCTGCATACCTATAACGGTCTCCTTCCTTTCCTTCTTAGCGGAGGCATCAACTCTTACAGCGCCAACGCACTAAAGGAGTTCAAACATCCACGTCTCGCCGGTTACGACCTGAACAGCCGTTTTGAATTGGAACCGGGGAAAAAAGATCCGGTACGAATCCTGACATTTTTAAATGAACTAAAATGATAAATTTAATTTTTTAAAGTCATGAACAGAATTAACCAACTCTTCAATAGCAATAAGAAAGATTTACTTTCCATTTATTTTTGTGCAGGTGATCCAACTTTGGACGGTACTGCCGATGTGATCCGTACCCTCGAAAAGTATGGTGTCAGCATGATCGAAGTCGGAATCCCCTTCAGTGACCCAATGGCAGACGGTATTGTCATTCAAAATGCCGCAACTCAAGCATTACGCAATGGAATGTCCCTAAAGGTACTTTTTGAACAATTACGTAACATCCGCCGGGATGTAAAAATCCCATTAGTATTAATGGGCTATTTAAACCCGATTATGCAGTTCGGATTCGAAAATTTCTGTCGCAAATGCGTGGAGTGCGGAATCGACGGTGTTATTATTCCTGACCTTCCCTTCCATGATTACCAGGAACGCTATCGCATCATTGCCGAACGTTACGGCATTAAAGTGATTATGCTTATCACCCCGGAAACCAGCGAAGAACGTGTACGTGAGATTGATGCACATACAGACGGATTCATTTATATGGTTTCATCGGCAGCCACTACCGGAGCTCAACAGGATTTCAATGAACAAAAACGGTTATACTTCAAGAAGATTGAAGATATGCATCTAAAAAACCCATTGATGGTAGGATTCGGAATTTCTAACAAGGCAACTTTCCAGGCTGCCTGCGAACATGCTTCAGGAGCTATTATAGGTAGTCGATTCGTCACCCTGCTCGAAGAAGAAAAAGACCCAGAAAAAGCTATTCTCAAACTGAAAGAAGCACTGAAGTAAGTTTATAGAAGTAATCAGGAGTAAGTAGTTACTACTTTAGCTACTTACCCTGCTTTTCCTTTTAATTCCTAGCATACATCCGCATAAATATTCAATATTATAACATTTTACGCTAAAATACAAACAAATTTATCATTTACTATCCATAATTCGCAATTAATCTATATCTTTGTCAGCGTTTTAACAGTAATTCAACAATTATGAGAGCAGAAACTCCTTCCGTTTTGTTAATTTACACGGGTGGAACTATCGGAATGATAGAAAACCCGGAAACTGGTGCGCTAGAAAACTTTAATTTCGATCATCTGCTCAAGCACGTTCCTGAGCTAAAAAGATTCAACTATCGCATTTCCTCCTATCAATTTAATCCTCCTATCGATTCTTCGGACATGGAGCCTGCTTACTGGGCAAAACTGGTAAAAATCATCAATTACAATTATGATTATTTCGACGGTTTTGTGATTCTTCACGGAACAGATACAATGGCATATACAGCCTCCGCCTTAAGTTTTATGCTTGAGAATCTGAGTAAGCCGGTGATCCTCACCGGCTCCCAACTCCCTATCGGAACTTTGCGTACAGACGGGAAAGAAAATCTCATCACTGCTATTGAAATCGCTGCTGCAAAAAATCCGGATGGCACTGCTATCGTTCCGGAGGTATGCATTTTCTTTGAAAATCATCTGATGCGTGGTAATCGTACCACCAAAATCAATGCAGAAAACTTTAATGCTTTTCGCTCTTTCAATTACCCGCCTTTGGCACGAGTTGGCATACACATTAAATACGAGCCCAACCTCATTCGTAAACCAGACCCTACGAAGCCGTTAAAGCCGCATTACTTATTTGATAACAATGTGGTTATTTTAACCCTTTTCCCTGGTATTCAAGAGAGTATTGTAACTTCACTCCTTCATGTTCCCGGATTAAAAGCTGTGGTAATGAAAACTTTCGGTTCAGGAAATGCACCGCAAAAAGAATGGTTTATCCGTCAATTAAAGGAGGCTACTGAACGAGGCATTATCATTGTCAACATCACCCAATGTGCTTCCGGAGCAGTCGAAATGGGACGTTACGAAACCGGAATGCATCTCTTGGAAGCAGGTGTTATCAGCGGATACGACAGTACCCCTGAATGTGCTATAACAAAACTAATGTTTCTATTAGGACACGGACTGCCCAACAAAGATATACGATACAAAATGAACTCCTGTTTAATAGGAGAAATCACCAAGTCTTAAGACACCCATTCGATTATTATAATCCTTTGATTCTCAAATCTGATATATCTGTAGATTTGAAAATCAAGGGATTTCTTATCATATAAAAAGTCTTCATCGCACCTACTAGAGCTAAAATAGAACCGAAACGGAAATTCAATTGTTTTTCCTACATAAAATAACAGAAAATACAGCCTAAATATAAGACATGCGGCTATTTTTGCATTAGATTTTGGTTACAAACAATCAAGCAATATTAATTATGATGAAAAAAACAATTCATTTCATGCCAATCATTGCAATAGCAATGGGAGGTATCCTGTTTAGTTGTGTTGACTCGGGGAAGGATTTGTATGATCCCTCCTACGAAACGTCCAACCCAATGGGAGACGGTTTTGCTGCTCCTGATGGTTTTGATTGGAGCACAATCAAAACAGAAAATGTCACAGTCGAAGTTAAAGATGAAGAAGGAGGGTTATATTCCTACTTAGTAGAAATATATACAGAAGATCCTCTTACTAATGAAAACGCATCTGTACTGGCTACAAGGACAGCAAATAAAGAGAATAACTTTAAAGCTACAGCTGCTATCACTCTGCTACCTACGCAAAAAGGTATTTATATAAAGCAGACTGATCCCAGAGGACGTGTAGAGGTATATCTGTTTGATGTGCCGGAAGATAATGACAACTTTACCTGTAAACTCTACTATCAAGAATCTGCTGCTCAAAACAGAGTGTTAATGAGCCGTACCGCTACCACAAGAGCTGTTTCACCCGAGAAACCGGTTTATACTTCCATACCAAGTGAAGCAAAAGAAATTACAGAAATGCAAGGAACAACTTTACTGCGTGACGCTTCCTATAAAATTACCTCTGACTATAACGGTACATTCAAATTTGACGGATATGACGGTGAGATTAAAACCAAAGTTTACGTTGATGCAACATGGACAATTCCGACTACATTCCAGTTCCAGAATGGTATTGAAATCATTGTTATGGACAATGCTAAAATAAAAGCATCCGGAGTGATGACTTTTATAAGAAACTCCATGCTGACTGTCATGGATGAAGGAAACGTTGAAGCCGAAAATATATCATTTACTAACGGAGCACCTGCGGCATTAAGAAACTGGGGTAATGTATCAGTTACAAACACTATGACATTACATTCGGGAGCTACACTCTACAACGGAGGTACTATAACAAGCAAGGACATAGCAATTAATTCAAATACCCAAATTATCAACGACAATAAGATTGAACTTGAAGGAGAGTTTAACCTTCCGTCTAATTTCTCATTAGAAAATAACGGAGAGATTTATGGAAAAAAAATGATTGCAAACTCAGATGCTGTTATCACAAACAAAAATATAATCATTTTTGAGACGATCAGTTTCACTAATCCTACCGTCAACAATAGTTGCAGTATGGAAGCCACTATTTCCTTCTACGCAAACGGAATTAAGTTAAACTTAACCCAAGGATATATCAAGGCACCTAAAATGGAGTTCCAAAACGGAGTTGTTAACTTGAATAACGGCTCTATGCTGGAAGCAACTACAAGACTGGATATACCTCCTGGTTATGCTACGTTCTATGGAAAAGGTGAAAACACCTCTATGATAAAATCTCCCATTATAGCCGGTCAAGGATTTACTTATGACGGCAATTTGGCTATTGAATCAGATAATCATGTAGAGAAAAGTCCACATTGGACTAATTTTCATGTACAGAACAGCGCATATATTACAAAAATAGGAGAATCCAAAGTAACTATCGAAGTTTGTACAGGAACAAAGAACGAAGGAAATAAGGGAGAAGAACCAGAGGAACCTAAATTCCCGATCATAGTGGATGATACACATAATTATGCATATTTATTTGAAGATCAATGGCCATTATATGGAGACTATGATATGAATGATTTAGTCATGATTATCAAAGAAAGAACGATTTCTCTCAATAAGAATAATAAAGTGGAAGAATTCAAATTAAGCATCGATTTAGCCGCTACCGGAGCTACTAAAAGTATTGGAGCTGCTATCATGTTGGACGGTGTTCCTGCCAGCGCAATTATGCAACCTGTTGAATTTAGTGACAACTCTCTTATCAAAAGCTTCAACCTGAACAGTAATAAGATTGAGAACGGACAAGATTATGCAGTTATTCCGTTATTCGACGATGCGCACAAAGCATTGGGAAGAGATCGGTATGAACAAATTAACACCTTTGCCAATCATTCAAACAATACGAATGTTAAGAACATCAGTTTCACCATAAAACTCAGCAATCCGATTTCTCCGGATGAATTAAACATCAACAAACTGAATGTTTTCATTTTTGTGGAAGGAAATAGAAATAATCGTAAAGAAATTCATGTTATCGGCTATCAACCAACCAAACTAGCTAATACTGATTTATTTGGAGGAAATAATGATAATAGTTCTGTTTCCGGTAAGAAATATTACATCAGTAAAGACAATCTGGCATGGGGAATCATGGTCCCTACTGACTTCAAGTGGGCTTTAGAATATGTAAATATAAAAACTGTTTATTCCTTGTTTACAGATTGGGTAACTAGCGGTGGTGTTAAGAATCAGGAATGGTGGAAAACATTCGATTCATCTAAAGTGTACAAATAACAACCAAATATTTATTGATAGGAGGTGTGTCAAAATGCGCACCTTCTTTTTTTTAAGC
>OHEM01000685.1_pt1 | contig 12787 bp, 15 predicted proteins | sample 1567281 | NCBI WGS metagenome assembly OHEM01 (sample SAMEA3879537, study PRJEB24766) | human gut metagenome | biome: human-associated habitat; feature: feces | place: USA | collected 1985/1987
AAGATCCTTGAAGAAATCCATATGATCTTCTTCGATATTAAGGATAATACTGATCTTAGGGAAAAACTCTAGGAAACTGTTTGTATATTCACATGCCTCTGTTACGAATGTTTCAGAATGTCCAACACGGATATTTCCATTGATCGCATCAAGGATTCCACCGACACTGATCGTAGGGTCTGTGTTACCAGCAAGTAAAATATAAGATAACATAGAAGTAGTCGTTGTTTTACCATGAGTTCCAGATACAGCGATCGCATTCTGGTAATTGTGCATCATCTGGCCAAGCAGTGTGGCACGTTTCATAACTGGAATGTTACGGCGTACGGCTTCTTTATATTCTTCGTTTGTATCGAAGTTGATGGCAGCTGTATATACAACAAGATCAATATCATCTGTAATATTATCAGCAGTCTGGCTTAAGTAAACTTTGGCACCTTTATCTTCCAAGTGTTTGATGATATCAGAAGTATGGACATCGGATCCAGAAATAGTAAATCCTTCTTTGATAAGAATTTCAGCAAGACCACTCATGCTGATACCTCCGATTCCCATAAAATGAATATGAATTGGTTTGTTAAAATCTATTTGATACATTTTCATGTGTCCTTTCTTTCTATTTTGATATGGTTTCATTGTTTTCCTTATTATAAGTCACTGCAACTAAACTTGCAAGACGGAGATTGAATTGGAAAATATTATAAGTATCATAAAAATATGGATAAAAAAGTAGTAAAATGTCATAATAAAAAAGGGGATAAAAAACAAGTTTTTGTTCACAATTGCTGAAAATAGTGTTATAATAGAAACTAGCATATACGGTCGAAGAGAGAGAAGAAGTTACCAGAGCCTGACCGGAGAGCGAATTTTAGCTATATTATTAGAAACTAGGAGGATGACAACATGCAAATAACTGATGTACGAATTAGAAAAGTGGCCAAAGAAGGTAAGATGAAAGCTGTTGTGTCTATCACGATCGACAACGAATTTGTGGTACATGATATTAAAGTAATCGAAGGGGAAAAAGGTCTGTTTATTGCAATGCCAAGTCGTAAAGCGGCAGACGGTGAATATAGAGACATTGCACATCCGATCAATTCTGATACAAGAAATATGATCCAGACTTTAATTTTAGAACAATACGAAGCAATGAATCTGGGGGATATTGACGCAACAGCGCCAGAAGTCTAAGAGAATAACTTCTTCTTTAATTTACGCAGGAAGAGAATCAGGGTTGACCGCCTGGTTCTCTTTTCTGCTATAATAAGGTATCATGATTTACGAAGCTAAGATACGAAAGAGATATTATTAAGAATAAGGAGGTTTGACCGATGGAATTTCAGATAGGAGATATTGTCAAATTAAAGAAAGCACACCCATGTGGAACGAATGAGTGGGAAATACTCAGAGTAGGAATGGATTTTCGCTTAAAATGTGTTGGATGCAGCCGACAGGTTATGGTACCAAGAAAGATGATTGAAAAAAATTTTAGAGGATTTATAAAAAAAGCTTGCCAAGATTAGATTTTTATGATAAAGTAAATATTCGTGGTATATAAAAATATCCTTGCTCTTTCACGAAGAAAGAGCCACTAGACCAAAAGGAGGTGCAAGTAATGATGAAATATGAATTAGCATTAGTTTTAAGTGCAAAGATCGAAGACGAAGAACGTGCAGCTATGGTTGAAAAAGTTCAGGCAATGATTACTACAGCAGGTGCAACGATCACTAACGTCGATGAATGGGGTAAGAAACAGTTAGCTTACGAAATTCAGAAGATGAAAGAAGGATACTACTATTTCATCCAGTTCGAAGGCGAAACTACAGTTCCAGCAGAACTTGAAGAAAGACTTCGTATTGAGGAAACTGTATTACGTTTCTTATGCGTTAAACAGGATGCGTAATTAACAGGAGGGATCCGAATAATGAATAAAGTAGTATTAATGGGAAGATTGACAAGGGACCCTGACGTAAGATATTCACAGGGTGAAACACCTTTGGCAATTGCCAGATATACGTTAGCAGTAGACAGAAGATTCAAGAGAAACGGTGAACAGGATGCAGATTTTATTAACTGTGTGGCATTCGGACGCACAGCTGAGTTTGCAGAGAAGTACCTGAAACAGGGTACAAAGATGGTCGTTTCTGGAAGAATCCAGACAGGTAGTTACACAAACCGTGACGGAGTTAAAGTTTACACAACAGAAGTTGTGATCGAAGAGCAGGATTTTGCGGAAAGCAAGGCAGCTGCAGCCCAGAACAGTAATATGGGAGTTCCACAGCCAAGCGCGCCACAGCCTAGTGCCGCAGCAAGCGATGGTTTTATGAATATTCCAGATGGTTTGGAAGAAGAATTACCATTTAGTTAAATAGGAGGTAGAAATCATGGCTTATACAAAAGGCGATTCTCCAATGAGAAGAAGAGGCGGACGTAGAAGAAGAAAAGTATGTGCATTCTGTACAGAAGCCGATGCTGTAATCGATTATAAAGATGTAGCAACATTAAAGAAATACGTATCTGAAAGAGGAAAAATCCTTCCAAGACGTATTACTGGAACATGTGCTAAACATCAGAGAGCTGTTACAGGAGCTATTAAGAGAGCTAGACATTTAGCTTTAATGCCATATACAGCTGAATAATTTTAAGCAGATAATGAAGAGTTATATTGTGACGAATGTTGCGATATAGCTCTTTTTTCTTTATAATATTAAAATATATTGTTTTGTAGAAAAAACATGTCGTAATGATTAAGAAAATTGCAGAAATTGAACAAATATCTCGCTTTCGTTAAATACAATGTACAAATTCATACAATTGAGTTATAATAAAGGATAATTGTAATAACTGAATCAGGAGAAAAAAATGGACATTATGAAGAAAACAAAGATAGAACAGTATCTTCAAAGACCATTATGGGTATTGCTCATTTTGGTTTTTATAGATGTAGAGTTCTTTTTCTTGGATATTCGATGTGCAGTAATCTTAGCTGTCGTTATCATTGCATTTGCAATTTTTCAAATGGTCATTTATTCCAGAAGTAAGCAAGCAATCGTGAAAGAATGTATGAACTTTATGTTTGAACAGAGTCAGGTGCAGAATTATCTGCTTCAGCAGCTTCCAGTGCCATATGCTTTGCTTGATGGGAATGGGATGATCATTTGGTCGAACGAGGCATTTCAAAAAATTGCAGGAGATAACAGAGGAAAGTCGATTCAGCAGATTTTTAATAATCTGAATCGTAATCTGATTCCATCTGATGTCAGCCATGCGATTTCACATATTGAATACCAGAAGAAATACAAAGATGGTGACCAAGAAAAGGAACAGACGCTGTTCTATAAGGTAGAGATGAATCGTATTCGTGTGGAAGATTTCTCAGATGAGAATGATAACAGCTGTTCCAGACAGATGCTGAAAGATAATGACCTGATCGCAGCTTATTTCTTTGATCAGACACTGCTTAAGAAATATATGGAGCAGAATGAGAACCAGAGAATGGTTATTGGATTGATCTATATTGATAATTACGATGAGATCCTTGATGATATTGATGCAGTGAAACGTTCAATGTTGATCGCAGTTGCAGATCGTAAGATCAATAAATTTATCCAGAATGTTTCTGGTGTTGTGAAGAGAACAGAGAGAGATAAATATTTTGTTGTGTTTGAACAAAAATATCTGGATAAGATCAAAGAAAACAAGTTTTCAATTCTTGATGAAATCAAGACGATCAACCTTGGAAATTCTATGCATATGACACTAAGTATCAGTTTTGGAATTAATGGAAACACGTATCAGGAAAGCTACGAAGCAGCTTGTGCTGGTATGGATCTTGCTTTAGGACGTGGTGGTGATCAGGCAGTTATCAAAGATGGAGAAGATATCTCTTATTATGGTGGTAACTGTGAGGTTATGGAACGTACAACAAGAGTCAAAGCACGAGTGAAGGCACATGCATTAAAAGAATTGTTGGAATCTAAAGAGAATGTTGTGATCATGGCTCATAAGATCCCAGATCCAGATGCGATCGGTGCAGCTGTTGGGTTATACAGACTGGGACTTTCTCTGGGAAGAAAGGCACACATCGTTATGAACGAAGTGACGATCTCTGTCAGAGCAATGGTTGATGAACTGAATAAGAGCGGCATTTACGATGAAGATATGTTTATTGATAATGAACAGGCCATTGATATCACAGATGAGAATACACTTTTGATCGTTGTAGATGTAAATCATGCGAATTATACAGAATGTGAAGAATTGCTAAATCGGACTAAGACAATCGTGATCTTAGATCACCATAGAAAGAATAAAGATATGATCAGAAATCCAGTTCTTTCTTATGTAGAACCATATGCTTCTTCTACTTGTGAGTTAGTTGCAGAGATTCTTCAATATGTAGATTCTAAGCCAAAGCTGGAACCAATGGAAGCGAATGCTATGTATTATGGTATGCTTGTTGATACCGATAATTTTGTGAATAAAACAGGAGTCAGAACATTTGAGGCAGCGGCATATTTGAAACGTAATGGGGCGGATCTTACAAAGGTAAGAAAGATGTCAAGAGAGAGTATAGAAACCTACAGGATCAGAGCCAAAGCAATCAGCGAGGCAGAGATTTTGTATGGAAGATTTGCAATTGCAACACTTGTAGGAATCGGAGTGGACAGCCCTACAGTCATTGGTGCGCAAGTATCGAATGAATTGCTAGATATAGATGGAATAGAAGCGTCATTTGTTTTAACAAGTGTTCATGAGAGAGTTTATATCAGTGCAAGATCGATCGATGAAGTAAATGTCCAGAAGATCATGGAAGAATTCGGTGGTGGTGGCCATTTGACAGTTGCAGGAGCACAGCTTGTCGATGTATCATTAGATGAAGCAAAAAATATTATCCGTGAGACATTAAAATATTTGGAATCAAAAGGAGATATATAAACAATGAAAGTTATTTTATTAGAAGATGTAAAATCAGTTGGAAAAAAAGACGAAGTAGTAGAAGTTAACAACGGATATGCAAGAAATGTATTATTCCGCAAAAATTTAGGAATCGAAGCTACAAAGAAAGCTTTAAATGACTTGAAATTAAGAAAAGCAAATGATGACAAACTGGCAGCAGAAGCATTAGCAGAAGCGAAAGTTTTAGCAAAAGAGATTGAAGAAAAACAGTTAGTATTAAAGATGAAAGTCGGAGAAGGTGGAAGAACATTTGGATCTATTTCCACAAAAGAGATCGCAGCAGAAGCAAAGAAACAGTTAGGGTATGACTTAGATAAGAAGAAAATGCACTGCGAACCGATCAAGAATCTTGGATTCCATGATGTTACAATTAAAGTTCATCCACAGGTAACAGCAACATTAAGAGTTAAAGTAGAAGAAAAATAAGAGGGCATATTTATGGATGAAGCATTTATCAAGAAAGTGCAGCCAAACAGCCCAGAGGCAGAACAGTCTGTGATCGGTGCAATGATCATGGATAGAGACGCGATCGCTGATGTTATTGATATTGTAAGTGCGGATGATTTCTATCAGAAGCAGAATGGCATTTTATTTGAAGCGATGACAGAATTATATCGGGAAGGAAAGCCGGTGGATCTGGTAACGCTTCAGAATAAATTAAAGAAAAAAGATGTGCCGGAATCTATGAAATCTCTTGAATTTATCAGAGATCTTCTAGAAGCAGTCCCAACGTCTGCGAATGCGAAACAATATGCAAAGATTGTCAGTGAAAAGGCAACACTTCGTAAACTGATCAAAGTCACAGAGGACATCACAACGGAATGTTATCTCGGCAAAGATGATGTGACAGAGATTCTTGACCATACAGAGAAGAATGTGTTTGGACTTCTTCAGCAGGGAAGAGAAGATTTTGTACCGATTGATAAAGTCGTGTTAAATACGCTGGACGCGATCGAGGAGGCAGCAAGCTCTGAGGGACGAGTGACGGGTATTGCAACAGGATTTACAGATCTGGATTACAAATTATCTGGATTACATCCATCCGAGCTTATCATCGTGGCAGCACGTCCTGCTATGGGTAAGACAGCATTCGTATTGAATATTGCACAGAGAGCGGCAGTCAGAGATCATGTTCCAACTGCGATCTTTAGTCTGGAGATGTCAAAGGAACAGCTTGTAACCCGTATGATGGCGATGGAAGCGATGGTTGATTCTCAGTCCATCCGTACTGGTGATCTTCAGGAAACGGACTGGGAGAAGATCATGGAAAGTGCCGGAACGATCGGACGTTCTCCATTGATCATTGACGATACACCGGGTATTACAATTGCGGAGTTGCGATCTAAGTGTCGAAGATACAAACAGACACACGGACTTGATCTGATCATTATTGACTATCTGCAGCTGATGTCAGGAGGAAAACGTTCCGAATCAAGACAGCAAGAGATTTCTGAGATTTCCAGATCGTTAAAAGCACTGGCAAGAGAGATGAATGCGCCAGTGATCGCATTATCTCAGTTAAGTCGAAGAGTAGAAGAGCGAAAACCAGCCAAACCAATGTTATCTGACCTTCGTGAGTCAGGATCGATCGAGCAGGATGCCGACGTTGTAATGTTTATTTACCGTGATGAATACTATAACGAAGATTCTGAGAAGAAAGGAATCGCAGAGATCATCGTGGATAAACAGAGAAATGGTTCAACGGGTAGTGTAGAGCTTGTATGGCTAGGACAATACACTAAATTTGGAAATAAAGAAAGAGCACCACATTAATGTCTGGTGCTTTTTCTTACGCATACAACTGGATAAAATATACAATTTAAATAAAATAATACAATTCAATAAAAAGGGGGTATCTTATGTTATCATTTCTATTTCCTCCAATTTGTCCATTATGTGCAAAAGAATTGTTGGACAAAGGAGAGCATATCTGTAAATCTTGCAGTAAAGAGCAGATCTTTATCAAAGAACCGACCTGCTATTCCTGCGGAAAACCAATGAAAAATCACGAAAAAGAATACTGCAGTGACTGCAGACAACACCCGAAAAACTTTGAACGTGGAATGGGATTATGTATTTATCAGAAACCAGTCACGAATTCTTTGGCTGCGATCAAATATAAGAATGAAAGGAAATTTGCAAAATATTATCTGGAAGAGATTCAAAAAAGAAAATACAGAGATTTGTTACAGTTAAAAATAGATGTCATCATTCCTGTGCCGATCCATAGAAAAAAGAGAAGAAAAAGAGGCTTTAATCAGGCAGAAATTTTTGCAAATGGAATTGCAGAAATGTTAAACAAACCTATGTATACAAAGATTGTAGAAAGAATTCATGATACGAAACCGCAGAAACAATTAAACCCAGGAGAGAGAAAAAGCAATTTAAAGAAAGCATTTCGTGGAAATTTAAAAGAATATCAGAGAGCAGGAATGCCAAAAAGAGTGTTATTAGTAGATGATATTTATACAACAGGATCAACCGCAGAAGCGGTAACAGCAGCTTTGAAACAACTAGGAATCAGAGAGGTTTATGTATTTTGTATAGCGATCGGAAAAGGATTTTCCTGATATTTCCGTCATGGTATTTTGTAGAAAGGTCTGTTATAATGAGGTCTGGCTGATCCATGAAGATTTGAAAAAGATATGGATCAGAGGGAAGAAGATAGAGTTAGAAAGAGGCAAATAGATGGAAAATCGATATGACTTAAGTGGATCTCTGCTTCACTGGTATGATTATAATAAACGTCTGTTACCATGGAGAGAAAATAAAGATCCTTATAGAATCTGGATTTCAGAGATTATGCTGCAACAGACAAGAGTAGAAGCAGTGAAACCGTATTTTGACCGTTTTATGGAGGCATTGCCAACGGTTTATGATCTAGCCGAAGTAGAAGATGATCGACTGATGAAACTATGGGAAGGCCTTGGCTATTACAATCGTGCAAGGAATCTAAAAGCAGCAGCACAGACGATCGTTCAAGAATATGGTGGACAACTGCCTGCAGATTATGATAAATTATTATCGCTGAAGGGCATTGGAATGTATACAGCAGGGGCGATCGGATCGATCGCATTCGAACTACAGGTTCCTGCAGTAGATGGAAATGTTCTTCGTGTGCTGGCTAGATTATGGGGAGATGACTCTGATATTCTCAAAGATAAAACAAAGAAAGATATGGGAAGAAGGATCATGGAATTTATGCCGGAAGACCGACCGGGAGATTTTAATCAGGCATTGATTGAACTGGGTGCGACAGTTTGTGTGCCAAATGGGAAACCATTATGTGATCAGTGTCCATGGGATACGGTTTGTAGAGCTTACAAAGAAGATCTTATAGATAAATTACCGATCAAAACGCCGAAGAAGGCAAGAAAGATCGAGCATAAGACTGTATTTTTATTAGAATGCAACGATCAGATCGCAATCCATAAACGAGGAGACAAAGGATTGCTTGCCGGATTATGGGAGTTCCCGAATGAAGATAAGAAAATGGATGCCGAAGATATCAAGGAATGGATGACTGTGCATCATATGGAAGATGCCAAGGTAGAAGCAGCAGGGAAAGGAAAACATATCTTCAGTCATGTGGAATGGCACATGGAAGGAGTAAAAATTTCCTTAAAAACACCGATAGAAAGCAAAGATTACGTTTGGGTACTAAAAAAAGAACTAGAAAATACGTATGCATTGCCGTCAGCATTTGAAATATTTCGTAAGATATTGTAAAATAAAAACTATGTATATAATTACAGACTTATAAAATCCCGTAAAGGGCAAATTCATTTTTAAAAGGAGAAAAGATTATGAAAAAGTTTTTAACAGTCGCATTAGCCGGTGTACTGGCAGCTTCTATGCTGTTCACAGGATGCAGTAAAAAAGCAGAAAGTAAAGTTCCAGATAAACTGATCGTAGGAACAAACGCAGAGTTTCCACCATTTGAATACATGAACGATAAAAAACAGCCAGAAGGTTTTGATATCGCTATGATCAAAGAAATCGGAAAACGTATGGGTAAAAAAGTTGAGATCAAAAACATGGAATTCAAATCTCTGATCGGTGCTATGGAATCTGATTCTATCAATGCGATCATTGCTGGAATGACAAAGACAGAGAAACGTGAAAAAGCTGTAGATTTCTCTGACAGCTACTATACAACAAATCAGGCGATCATCTTAAAGAAGGATAGCAAGATCACAAAATTAGCTCAGCTTGATGGAAAGAAGATTGGTGTTCAGGAAGGAACAACAGGAGATTTAATTTCATCTGGAGATAAATTTGGAGATGGTAAGAAAGCGAAAGTCCTTGTCAAAGGTGCAAAGGTAAAACGTTTTAAGAAGGGCGTTGATGCTGTCATGGATCTGAAAAATGGATCAGTTGATGCAGTAGTCATCGATGAATTAACAGCAAATGAATTTGTGAAAAAGAATGCGAAGAAGTTAAAAATAGTGATTGATTCTGCAGGATCTGAATACTATTGTATCGCACTTACAAAAGGTAATACAGCTTACAAAGAAGAGGTCAATAAACAGATTAAAGCAATTAAAGAAGATGGAACATATGATAAGCTGAAAGCTAAATATATTGATTCCAAAAACTAGAAAATAGGAAGGTAAGGTTTCAAAAATGTTAGATTCATTTTATACCGCATTTATTGAAGAACAACGTTACCTGCTATACCTCGATGGACTAAAGATGACAATTCTTGTGTCAGTCATTGCGATCATCATAGGTGTGGTACTTGGTACATTGTTAGCATTAATGCGTTTGACAGCAGAGCAGAAAGGAAAGAGTACACTTTTATCAAAAATCGCATACGTGTACATTGATATCATTCGTGGAACACCAACGTTGACACAGTTGATGATCATGTATTTCGTTATTTTAAAAGGTCAAAGTGGACTGCTTGTAGGTTCCTTAACCTTTGGTCTAAACAGTGCAGCTTATGTTGCGGAGATCATCCGTGCAGGAATTCAGGCTGTTGATCAGGGACAGATGGAAGGTGGACGTTCTCTTGGATTATCCTATGTACAGACAATGAAAGATATTATCCTGCCTCAGGCGATTAAGAACATTCTTCCTGCCCTTGGAAATGAATTTATCGTACTGGTAAAAGAAACTTCTATTTTAGGATATGTAGCGATCGTCGATCTGACAAAGGTATCAGATTTCGTGATTTCAAGAATCTTCGAAGCACTGGCACCATTGCTTGGAACAGCACTGATTTACTATGTGATCGTTAAGTTCCTGACATTAGGATTAAACGCATTAGAAAGGAGACTGAGACAAAGTGATAGACGTTAAAAATTTGCATAAATATTTCGGATCTCTGGAAGTGTTAAAAGGCATTGACTGTCATATTGACAAAGGAGAATGCGTTTGTGTGATCGGACCATCTGGATCTGGAAAGAGTACATTTTTAAGATGCTTAAACTTATTAGAGACTCCTACAAAGGGAGATATTGTCATTGATGATATGCATTTAACAGAGAAGAATTTCGATGTTGATGCAATGAGAAAACGAGTTGGAATGGTATTTCAGCATTTTAACTTATTCCCACATCTGACAATCCTTGAGAATGTTACATTAGCTCCGATCCGTCATAAGATGATGACAGAAGAACAGGCAAAAGAAAAAGCCATGGAATTGTTAAATCGTGTCGGTGTCGGTGACAAAGCTGACAATTATCCAGCACAGTTATCTGGTGGACAGAAACAGCGTGTAGCGATTGCAAGAGCATTAGCCAGCGACGCTCATGTACTTTTGGCAGACGAACCGACGGGAAATCTTGACGAAACTACCGCTGATGAAATCATTGCTTTGCTGAAAAAGACTGCACATGAATTAGGAAAATGTGTTGTTGTGGTTACACACAGTAAGCATTTGGCAGAAGAAGCCGACGAAATCTTAGAAATTAAAAACGGTGCAATTTCTTTTCTGTCTGATTAAATTAGAATAGTGCCGTAAAGGAGTTGTCATTATGGAATATTTTAGATATACCTCGACGCAATCAGTTTGAACCTAACGGCATTTTTATAACAACTGAATATAGCACAGTTTTAAAAGCTCGTACAGACTATATGTTTTGTGCGGGCTTTTTTCATACTCGAAAAAAATTTAAAAATTTTTCAAAAGAGGTCATTAAATCACACCTTTCATTCCCTATATGGTGCGGAAAGAGGGATAAACACTTTTCAAATCATAGTGGAAAGGGGGTGAGATTGATGAAACCGTCTGACTTCCAGAAAACAGTTCAATGTCGCTTTGAAAGTTGTTTGAAGAAAGTTGTCCGTCATATTGTAAAGGACTACCAACAAGGATTGAAACGACGAAAAGATAAAGAAATTCCATTCTGTGAACTTCCAGAAATTTTCGTTGAAAATTTTGCTGTGTGGGATGACTACGAAACAGATTATACAATCTTTTCAGTATGTGGCATTGATATTCGTGTCCTTGATGATGAGCTGGCAGAAGCCTTGAAAAAACTTCCAGAAAGAAAGAGAAATACTCTGTTAATGTATTACTTCTTGGAAATGACAGAAAGTGAAATTGCCAACTTACAAAAGATTACGCAAAGCGGTGTATTTAGAAACCGACATCATGCTTTGGAAACTATGAAAAAAATACTAAAGGAGAAGCAGTAAAATGAAGCAAACATTTAAGAAGCCGTCCTACTATTTGCTTTCGCAAGCAATGGACGGGGACGAAAAAGCGATTGAAAAGATACTGGCATTTTATGACCCGTACATATCAAAGTGCTGTCTGCGTCCACTCTATGATGAATACGGCAATGTCTATATTGTTGTAGATATGGAGTTAAAGGGACTTATCCGAGAAGCACTTATCAAAATGATTTTAGGGTTTGATATTGCCTTAGAAATCGAAGAAGAATAAGCAGTTTTTAGCAGAGCATGGTTTAATGTCCCCCTCTTTCCTGCTCTGCCCTGCTTTTACATGAAAGCAACGCGCTTTCGCCACAGCTCTTTGACAACTGAATAAAGCAGACAGATACGTTTGTGAGATAGCGAGCCACGGGGACTGTACGCCACGACCTTTCCAAAAGAAAGCGAGCGACCCACGCAGTGATCCGAGAGCGACTGTTGGAAAAGTCGTTTTGCCATGACCTATCCTCACAGAATAATGATACGTCCGCATGGTGCGGTTCTGCCCACAAGAATGGGAATAGTTGAGATACTAACAAAGCTTTCCAATACCATCTGTTTGCTTCTGTAACATTGTGAAAAATACGCATATTGGATAAGCCTATGTGCGTATGTTGAGAATAGATAGTTGATTAAGGGAGCTGATACATTGACTAAAAAAAAACCTGCACAATATATTGTAGAACGAGAATTTTTATGTAAATTTTCTGTAGAAGAATTACTTATCCGTATCGTGAAATCTCATATTAAAAACGCATATCAAGAGGGGAAAACCTTTGAAAATCATGGAAAGAAGCCGTACTTTATTGTATGATATTATTATAGGTACGGCAGTTGAATAGGTGGAAAAATGATTTATCAAAAAGGTTCAAGCTTATTTAACGTAGCTATTTATATCAGATTATCACGAGAGGACGGAGATAAGGAAGAAAGCGATAGTGTAGGAAATCAGAGAAAACTTTTAACAGAATATGTGAATAAGCATGATGACTTTATCTTATATGATGTTTATATTGATGACGGTTTTACGGGAACGAATTTCGATAGACCAGACTTTCATAGAATGATTGCTGACATTGAAGATAACAAGGTAAATTGTGTTGTTGTAAAAGACCTTTCCCGTTTTGGACGAGATTACATTGATACGGGGCGATATTTGGAAAGA
>OHEM01000697.1_pt1 | contig 12716 bp, 9 predicted proteins | sample 1567281 | NCBI WGS metagenome assembly OHEM01 (sample SAMEA3879537, study PRJEB24766) | human gut metagenome | biome: human-associated habitat; feature: feces | place: USA | collected 1985/1987
GCGTCCGAAGGCGCTCATCCCCGTTTTCCCCGGCACGAACTGCGAGTACGACACGGCGCGCGCCCTGCTCCGTGCCGGCGCGGAGCCGGAGATACTCGTCATCCGCAACCTCAGCCCCGCGGATGTGGCAGAGAGCGTGGAGCGCGTTGCGGCGGCGATAGCGCGCAGCCAGATGATAGTCCTGCCCGGCGGCTTTTCGGGCGGCGACGAGCCGGACGGCAGCGCCAAGCTCATAGCGAGCTTTTTCCGCAGCCCGCGCCTGGCCGACGCGGTCCAGGAGCTGCTGGACGCCCGGGACGGGCTGATGCTGGGCATCTGCAACGGCTTCCAGGCGCTCATCAAGCTGGGGCTCGTGCCTTTCGGGCGCATAGTGGAGACGGACGCGAATTGCCCGACCCTGACCTACAACGCCATAGGCCGCCATCAGAGCAGGCTGGTGCGTACCCGCGTGGCCTCGGACCTCAGCCCCTGGCTCTCCCGCTGCCGGGTGGGGGACATACACATGGTGGCGGTCTCGCACGGCGAGGGCCGCTTCGTCTGCCCGGAGCCGCTGCTGACGCAGCTCGCCCAGCGCGGCCAGCTCGCGACGCAGTACGTGGATCTGGAGGGCGAGCCGACGATGGAGCTGCGTTACAATCCCAACGGCTCCGTCCTCGCTGTGGAGGCCGTCTGCTCTCCGGACGGCCGGGTCCTGGGCAAGATGGGCCACACGGAGCGCAGCGGCGCGGGGCTCTACCAAAACGTCCCCGGCGCGGGGCTCCAGCCCGTCTTCGAGAGCGGCGTGGATTACTTCCGCTGATAAAAAACTTAAGCCCCGCCGCCCATCGGGCGGCGGGGCTTTGCATTTCAGTTGGCTCTTCAGGTGAAGAGGGCGACTATCTTGGACCAGAGCCGGGCGAAGAAGCCCTGCTCGGCGGGGGCAGGCTCGTCGGAGCCGCCTGTTTCGGGCAGCTCTATGCCCTCCGTGGAGATGACGAACTGGACGGAGTCCGGCTCGCCGTTGCGCTCGTCGAGGAAGGACTCGGGCGTGTACTCGCTGTCCTCATCGCCGGTGCCGAGCAGGCCGTCGAGCTGGTCGGGGATGGCCTGCGTCTCCTCATCGAGGGCGGCGGTGCCGTCGGAGAGGCTGGAGGCCCCGCTCGTCAGGCTGTTGATGCCGTTCTGAATGCTGGGCCAATTTTCGGCCAGGGCGTCCACGCCGCCGGTGTAGGCCTTGAGGGCTTCGTTGAACTCGGCATAGCTGGAGGCGAGCTGCTCCATGCCGCCCATGAGCTGGGCGAGGCTGCCGAGGTCTATGCTGCCGCCGGTGGGCTCCAGCGCCGCCTCCAGCTGGGAGGCCATCGTCTCAAGCGAAGCCGAGACCTTGGCGATGGAGGCCGAGAAGGTGGGCAGGTTCTGCTGTACGGCGGCAAAGGCCGCCTTCGTCTGCTCCCAGGTGCCTTTCACGGTCTGCGCGGCCTGGTAGTTGGCGATGAGGGAGGCCAGGGCGGCGCTGTCCGGGTTCGCGGCCATGAGCGCGGCTATGTCCTCCTCCGTGACGCCCGCGGCCGGGATGGAGCCTATGGCGTCAGAGAGCGCGGTGTAGGCCGCGGAGTAGCCCTCGCTCAGCTCGTCTATGCCTGAGCTTATCTGGTCCAGGCCCGCCTTCAGCTGGCGGAGCGCCCCGGGCAGCTGGGTGAGGGAGGAGAGGCTGACCGTCCCGCCAGAGGGGAGCTGGCCGCCCATTGAGCCCACCTGCGCGAGGCTTTCGGCTATCTTGTCCGAGGCCTCCGTCAGCTGGGCCGAGCCCGCGGCGAGCTCGGTGAGCCCGCTGCCGTACTGGCTGGCCCCGCTGCGCAGCTGGCTCGCGCCGCTGGAGAGCTGGCTGGCCCCGTCGGAGAGCTGGCTGATGGCGTCCACCAGCTGGCCCAGGCCGTCCGTGACCTCGCTCATGTCCCCGAGGCTGTCCGCCACGTCGTACGGCACCGCGGCGATGGTCATGCCGTCCATGCGAAAGTCGTGCACATCCGCCGTCAGGCCCACGTCCCCGTCGGAGCCGGGCAGGACCATTAGGGACACGGTCTTGGAGCCGCCGGCGTTGGCCGCCGTGCCGCCCGTGACCGCCACGTTTTCGCACAGGTCGGCGTCCAGGGTTATCGTGAACTGCAGCAGGTAGTTGTCGTAAAAGCCGCCGGAGACGGCCTCGTTTTTAGAGGTCTTTATCGCTATTTCGAGCTGTCCGGAGGCGCCGCCCAGCTCCTCGGGGGCGACGGCCTTGCCGTCCAGCTTGTAGCTTATCTCGATGTTCCAGGGCAGCTCCACTTCGGAAAGGGTGCCCTCATAGTAGCTGCGGCCCGCGGCCGCGTCCAGCGTCACCTCGCCCTCGGAGTAGCCGATGGGCGTCGAGTCGCTGAGGTTCACGACGGAGCTGTAGTCCCCATAATGCGTGACCGTACCGGCCTGCGAGACGTTCAGGGCCACAACGGCGTAGCCCTCCTTCGGCGCGCCGGTCGCGTCGAGCCGGGCGTAGATGACCTCCTCGGCCGTGAAAGCCGCCTCGGAGGCCGCCGCCGCTGGGACGGCGCCGAGGCAGAGGCAGACGGCGAGCGCCAGGGCGAGTACGGCATTGAATTTGCGTTTCATTTGGTTTCGACCTCCTTGTCGGTCTTTTTCAGGAACCCGGCCTTGAGCGTCAGCCGGGCGGTGAGCGGATCGAATATCATGAGCAGCGCCGGCAGGGCCAGCAGCACCATGGCCATGGACAGCAGCGTGCCGCGGCACAGCAGGATGCCGAGCTCGGCCACGACCTCCAGCGAGGACTCGAAGCCCAGGCAGAAGCCGGCCGCCGAGAGTATGAGCCCGCTCGTCAGGACGGAGATGAAGTTTTTCGTCAGCGTGCCCTCCACGGCCTCGCGCCTGCCCATGGTGCGCCGGTTCACGACGTAGCCCTCCGTCATCAGGATGGCGTAGTCTATGGTCGCGCCCAGCTGGACGGTGTTTATGACGAGGTAGCCCAGGTAGACGAGCGGCGTGTCCGTGAAATACGGCACGGAGAGGTTTATCCATATGGCCGACTCGATGACGAAGAGCAGGATGAAGGGCAGCGTCAGCGAGCGGAAGGTGACGAGCAGGGTCAGGAAGATGAAGGCGATGGCGATGAGGTTCACGGTGACGGAGTCGTCCGTGACGACGTCGCGCATGTCCATGAGGTTCGCGCTCTGGCCGCAGGTCCAGGACTCGTCGTACCTGGCCGCGGCGGCCTCGCGCACCGCCGTCACCACCGCGAAGGCGTCCTCGCCCTCCTCGCCGGTGTCGGTGTAGATTATTATTCTCGCGTAGTTGTCGGAATAAAACTGCGAGACGATGTCCTCAGATAGAAAGCCGGAGGGTATCTTGCCCACGGTGCCGGCGTAGCTCATGACGCTGGTGACGTGGTCTATCTCCGCCAGCTCCTCCGCGAGCTCGGCCTCGGCGCCGGGGTCCCCGCGCGGGACGAGCAGGACTATGGCCTGGCTCTCGCCGAACTCGGAGCTTATAAGCTCGGTGTCCGCGCCGTACTGCACGCCGGGGTCGGGGTTGCCCATGCCGTAGAGGAAGTCAGCGCGGCTCTGCCCCAGGAAGCAGGGTACGACGACGAGAATGACCAGGATGAGCGCCGGGATGCGCACCTTGACGAGCACGCGGCCCACGCGCCCGAGCTCCGGGATGATGCGCTTGTGGTGCGTCTTGTCCATGAGCTTCATGCAGGCCAGCGCCAGGGCGGGCAGGAAGACCATGACGCTTATGTAGCTGAGCGTCACGCCCTTCACGAGGTTGAGGCCCAGATCGCTGCCTATGCCGAAGCGCATGAAGATGAGCGCAAGGAAGCCGAAGACCGTAGTCGCCGCCGAGGCCGCGATGGAGGAGAAGGACTCCTTTATCGCCATGCGCATGGCTTCCTGCGGGTCCGGGACCTCCTTCCGGTGCCGCTCAAAGCTGTTGAGCAGGAAGATGGCGTAGTCCAGGGAGACGGCCAGCTGCATGATGGGGCTGACCGACTGGGTGATGAAGCTGATCTCCCCGAAGATAACGTTCGAGCCCATATTCAGGATGACCGCCACGCCTATGGTCACGAGGAAGAGCAGCGGGGCTATCCAGGAGGTGGTGGTGAGCAGCAGCAGGACGATGATGAGCGGCACCAGCACAAGCGCCGCACCTACGACCTCGCTGACGACCAGTTTCTGTACGCTGGCCGTGCTCGCGGCGTTGCCTGATATGGCCCCGCCCTCGCCTATGAGCCCGTAGATGGCGTCCGTCGCCTCGACCTCGCGCCCGTCCTCAATGGTGACGGAGTAGAGGGCCTTGCCGTCTTTCCAGTACTGGCTGACCGTGTCCTCGTCCATGAGCTCGACGGGGGTGGTGAGGTCCGCCACGTCGTCCAGCCACATGACGTCCTCAACGCCGGGGACGGCGGCTATCTCCGCCTTGAGTTCCTGGGCCTCGGCTATGGTGAGGTCCACGGCCATTACCCGGGTGTTCGGCACGCCGGAGCCAAACTCCGACATCATAATATCCAGCGCGACCGTGCTCTCCGCGTCCTCCGGCAGGTAATCCGTCAAATCGTAATTGACCCCGACGCCCAGGAAGAGGACGGCGCAGACCACGGTGCAGATGAGAAATATGGCGATCACCAAGCGGCGGCGCCGGGTGATACCAAGGGTGAATGCATCCATGGCAGGCCTCCTGTTAAACGCTGTGTTGACATACTTACGTTTTTATAGTATATTTCATTTCGCAAATGAAGCAACAAACAGTTTTATAAAATTTGCAAAATGCTAAACGTTTTCAGCGTAATTGTATGGAAATACACAAAAAATTTAATTTATCGGGGGCAATCATGCCGGAAAAGAAACAGGACGCGCGCGTGCGCTACACCAAGATGATGATACGCAACAGCCTGCTCGAACTGCTGCGCACGAAGCCGATCGCCAAGATAACCGTCACGGAGATATGCGAGATGGCGGGCATAAACCGCGCCACCTTCTACGCGCACTACTCGGACCCCTCGGACCTGCTGCACGCGCTGGAGTCCGAGATAATAGAGGACGTCGCGCACTGGGTGCGCCCGGCGCTGACCGTCGTGGGCAGCGACCTCAAGGATGTGCTGACCCGGCTCGTCGAGTACATCGGGGAGAACGCGGACATCTGCTCCGTGCTGCTCTCGGACAAGGGGGACACGAGCTTCCAGACCCAGGTGGTGGATGTCATCGAGGGCCAGTTCATGAGCTCCTGGGCCGCGGCGCGGCAGATGAGCAAGGATGAGGCGGAGTATCTCTACACCTTCATAGCCCTGGGCAGCGTGGGCATGATCCGCAAGTGGCTGGCCGAGGGCGCGAAGAAGCCCGCCTCGGAGATCGCGGAGCTCATCCTCAAGATCTCCAACGTCGGCTACTGCGGGTTCTAGCCATGGAGTTTTACGGAACGCTCGGCCCAGCCTGCGCCTCGGCGGAGGTGCTGAGCCGGATGCTGGACGCGGGCATGACGGGCGCGCGGCTGAACCTCTCTCACATGGGCCTATCTGAGGCGGAGCCCTGGCTTGAGGCGCTGTTCAATGCGGGCAGGAGCCGGGGCCTGAGGCCGGAGCTGCTCATTGACACGCAGGGCCCGGAGCTGAGGACAGGGCCGCTGGAGCGGCCGCTCTGCCTGGCCGAGGGCGAGACGCTGGAGCTGGGGGCGGGAGGCCTGCCCCTGCCGGAGCGCCTCATCGAACTGCTGGAGCCTGGTATGCGCCTGCTGCTGGACGACGGGGCGATGCTGCTGGAGGCAACGGCTCCGCGCCGGGCTCGGGTGCTGCGCGGAGGGACCTTGGGCTCCCGCAAGGGCCTCACGGTCGAGGGCCTGGAGTACGAGGCCCCGCCCCTCACGCCTCGCGACTGTGAGAACCTGCGCGCGGCGCGGGACTTCGGCGTCACGGCGGTGATGCAGTCCTTCACGCGCTCGGCGCGGGACATCGCCGCCGTGCGCTCCGCCCTGGGCGATGCGGGCATCCGCGTCTTTGCCAAGGTCGAGAGCCGGGAGGGCGTCGAAGCCATGCCGGAGCTGCTGCCTGTTTCGGACATGATAGTCATCGCCCGCGGGGACCTGGGCGCGGCCTTCGGCATTTACGCCCTGCCGCCGCTGCAAAAGCGCCTCGCCGCCGCCTGCCGCGCGGCCGGCGCCCCTTTCATGGTCGTGACCCAGCTGCTGTATTCCATGCAGCAAAACCCCGTCCCCACCCGGGCCGAGGTCTCCGACATCTACAACGCCGTCCTAGACGGCGCGGCCGCCCTCATGCTCACGAACGAGACGGCCGCCGGGAAATACCCCGCCGAGGCCATGCGCGCCCTCGTCCTCGCCGCCGGGGCAGATTCATGAACACACGGGAACAGCCCGGGACAAGCGCTCTGCTTGCCCCGGGCGTTTTTTGTTTCACGCCGGCATTGACGAGCGCGGAAGGCTGTGGTACTATCTCGATGGCGTAACGTGAATATTATTCATGTACGTAATTTATACATTAAAACAGTTCATGTAATGGGGATGAGTTAAATGGGCGGCAGGCCGGGCGCCGGCGCGAGGCTTAGGGAACTGGCGATACTTACGGGGGCCATGGCGGTCATTTCGGCGGCGGTGTTTTTCTTCCTGGTGCCGAGCAGGGCGGCGGTGAGCAGCATCGCCGGGGCGGCGATAATCATAAACGGCGTGGTGGATCTGCCCGTGTCGCTCATCACGCTCATTTTGAACGGAGCGCTCATCGCGCTGGGCCTCGCGGTGTTCGGCGGGGGCTTTGCGTTCAACACCATATACACCTGCGCGCTGCTTTCGGCCTTCGTCTACGACGGCAGGACCGTGGCCCTCAGCGTGCTGGGGACGTATTTCAACGGCATAGTGCTCGACCGCTTCATCTTCGGTCAGAACCTGAAGCGGCGGGTCAGCGTGATAACAAAGCGCTTTGACGAGCTGCGCGGCTTTATCCTGGACGAGCTGCACTGCGGCGCGACCATATACCGCGCCGAGGGCGCTTACACGCACGAGCGCTTTCCGGAGCTTGTGATGATAGTAGACAAGGGCCAATATCAGCGCCTGATGACCTACGTCCACCGCCTTGACCCGGAGGCATTTGTCGCGGTATACACCGTCTCCGAGGTGAGCCGAAAACCCTGGCGCTGAGCGCGTTTAGGGCGACTTGCCCAACGGTCGAGGCCGGGAAACGGCCGGAAACGTTGGCTTTTCCCGCGCGGGGCAATAAACTCAGGCTGTCAAAAGTGCAGCCAAGTAAAAGTTTTTTGCCCCGCTTTTTTACAAAAAAGCGGGCGGGGTCCAGGGGCGGAGCCCTGGCCGCGCGCCGCAGCGCGCGGAACTCTCTTGTGCTCACAAAGCGCAGGAGGGGGTCAAAGGGGGAACCCTCGCCGGGGGTTCCCCCTTTGCGGGCGGCCTAAGCCGCCCGCAGCCCCTGCGACACCGCGGGGTCGGCGGTGGACGAAGGAAAGGGTCGTCGAGGACGCCGTCCCCTACGGCGGGCGGGAAACGGCACGTGTGCCGCGTGATATACTGCGAGATCATCCCACGCCCGGGCTGGCGGAACGCGGTGAGGCTGGCAAAAACCGTGACGGCGGGACGTCGAGGACGCCGTCCCCTACAGGGCGGGTGCGGCGATGTGGAGTCGGAGGCAGACCGATGTCCGGGCGGGGGTCAGAGCACCGCGCCTGTGAAGACAGCAAAAAATGCCGCCCCGGGAGGGGCGGCATTTTTCCGCTTTTGTGCTTAGGCCAGGGCGGCGGTGATGATGGACATCTGATAGACCTCCTCGGCGTTGCAGCCGCGGGAGAGGTCGTTTATGGGAGCGTTCAGGCCCTGCAGGATGGGGCCGTAGGCGTCGAAGCCGCCGAGGCGCTGGGCTATCTTGTAGCCGATGTTGCCGGACTGGATCTCCGGGAAAATGAAGGTGTTCGCGTAGCCAGCGACCTTGCTGCCGGGGAACTTCAGCTGGCCGACGGTGGGGGAGACCGCCGCGTCGAACTGCATCTCGCCGTCGATGTCGAGGTCGGGGGCCAGGGCCTTCGCCTTCGCGCAGGCCTCGCGGGCCAGGTCCACGTTCGGGCCCTTGCCGCTGCCCTTGGTCGAATAGCTCAGGAAGGCGACCTTCGGCTCCACGCCGAAGACCTTTGCCGTGCGGGCGCACTCGATGCCGGTCTCGGCCAGCTTGTCCGCGGCGGAGAAGACGACGTTGCCGTCCTTGTCCAGGGTGTCGGTGTAGTCGATGTTGATGGCGCAGTCGCCCATGATGAGCGTCTCGTCGCCGCGGACCATGACGAAGCTGGAGGACACGAGATGCGCGCCCGGCTTGGTCTTGACGAGCTGGAGGGCGGGCCTCACGGTGTCCGCCGTCGAGTAGGTCGCGCCGCCCAGCAGGGCGTCGGCCTTGCCCATCTTCACCAGCATGGTGCCGAAGTAGTTCGACTTCTTCAGCGCGGCGGCGCAGTCCTCGGCGCTCATCTTGCCCTTGCGCAGGGCGACCATGGTCTCGACCATCTCGCCGAAGCCCTCGTAGTTCTCGGGGTCGATGATCTCAAGGCCCTCGATGTCGAAGCCGCCCTTGGCGGCAGCGGCCTTGACCTCGTCTGCGTTGCCGACGAGGACGGGGGTGAGGAAGCCGCCGGCCTTCAGCCTCGCGGCGCTTTCGAGGATGCGGGCGTCCGTGCCCTCGGTGTAGACTATCTTGCGCGGGTTTTTCTTGAGTATCTCAACAAGGTTCTCAAACATTATGCAACAGCCTCCATATAAAATTGGCGGACGCTCCGCCTTTTTTCCAGACAATCAATTTTACCACCCCGACCGCAGCTTTTCAAGCCCCGCCGGGGCTTTACAAGGCCGGACAGGGCGGTTATAATACTATTTGTAATCATCATTGAAACAAGCGGGCGGGGGGAGCACATGTCAAGAACATTCAGCGAGGCCATGAGCGCGCTGCGCCACGAGCGCGGCCTCAGCCAGCGCAAGGCGGCAGCCGAGCTGCGGATAAGCCAGGCGCTGCTCAGCCACTACGAAAACGGCGCGCGCGAGCCGGGGCTCGACTTCGTCGTGCGCGCATGCGACTACTACGGCGTCTCGGCGGACTACCTGCTCGGCAGGACTGATAAGCCGGGCGGCGGCGCCCAGGGGGAGCGCGTGCGCGCCCTCGCCGCCGAGCTGCGCGCCCTGGCGGACAAGATAGAAGGCATAGCGGAGGACGACGAAACATGAGACAGGACCACATCAGGAATTTTTCGATAATAGCCCACATAGACCACGGCAAGAGCACCCTCTCCGACCGACTCATAGAGCTCTGCGGCGCCGTCGAGAGCCGGGAGATGGAGAGCCAGATCCTCGACAACATGGACCTCGAAAAGGAGCGCGGCATCACCATCAAGGCCCGCGCCGTCGGCCTCAATTACCGAGCCGAAAACGGCGAGGAGTACACCCTGAACCTCATAGACACCCCGGGCCACGTGGACTTCAACTACGAGGTCTCGCGCTCGCTCGCCGCCTGCGAGGGGGCGCTGCTCGTCGTGGACGCCTCCCAGGGCGTCGAGGCCCAGACCCTGGCGAACACCTACCTCGCCATGAACCACGACCTTGAGATACTCCCCGTCATAAACAAGATAGACCTCCCGGCCGCCGACCCGGCCAGGACCAAGACCGAAATAGAGGACATCATCGGCATCCCAGCCATGGAGGCCCCGGAGATCTCCGCCAAAAACGGCATCAACATCCCCGCGGTGCTGGAGGAGATCGTCAGGGGCGTGCCCGCGCCGAAGGGAGATGCGGACGCGCCGCTCAAGGCCCTCGTGTTCGACAGCCAGTACGACTCCTTCCGCGGCGTCATCGTGCTCATGCGGGTCATGGACGGGCGCGTGCGCAAGGACATGGAGATAAAGCTCATGGCCACGGGCGCGGTGTACAAGGTCGTCGAGGTCGGACACCTGCGGCCCACGCGCTTTGAGCCCTGCGAGGAGCTCTCGGCCGGCGACGTCGGATATTTCACCGCCAGCATCAAAAACGTCGCGGACACCCAGGTGGGCGACACGGTGACGGAGGCCGCGCGCCCCGCCGCCGAGCCCCTGCCCGGCTACGCCCCCGCCCGGCCCATGGTCTACTGCGGCATCTACACGGAGGACGGCTCCAAATATCCCGACCTGCGCGACGCCCTTGACAAGCTCAAACTCAACGACGCTTCGCTCTCCTACGAGCCGGAGAGCTCCGTCGCCCTCGGCTTCGGCTTCCGCTGCGGCTTCCTCGGCATGCTGCACATGGAGGTCATCCAGGAGCGGCTGGAGCGCGAGTTCGACCTCGACCTCGTCACGACCCTGCCCTCCGTCATCTACGAGGTCAAAAAGACCGACGGCAGCGTCGTGCGCGTGGACAACCCCCACAATTACCCCGACCCCGCCTCCATCGAGGAGGCCAGCGAGCCCTATGTGAACGTCACCATAATCACGCCCCAGGAGTTCGTCGGCAACATCATGCCCCTCTGCCAGGACAGGCGCGGGGAGTACAAGAACATGCAGTACCTCGACTCCAGGCTCGTCGAGCTGCACTACCTCATGCCGCTCAACGAGATAATCTACGACTTTTTCGACACGCTCAAGGCCCGCACCAAGGGCTACGCCTCGCTTGACTACGAGCTGGCCGACTACCGGCCCTCGGAGCTTGTGAAGGTGGACATGCTCTTAAACGGCGAGCAGGTGGACGCCCTGAGCTTCATTGCACACAAGGACAAGGCGTATCCGCGGGCGCGCAAGCTCTGCGAGAAGCTCAAGGAGAACATCCCGCGCCAGCTTTTTGAGATACCCGTTCAGGCCGCTATAGGCGGCAAGATCATAGCGCGCGAGACCGTAAAGGCCCTGCGCAAGGACGTCCTCGCCAAGTGCTACGGCGGCGACATCACGAGAAAGAAAAAACTGCTTGAAAAGCAGAAGGAGGGCAAGAAGAAGATGCGCCAGCTCGGTACGGTGCAGATACCCACCGAGGCTTTCCTCGCCGTGCTCAAGCTGGACGAGTGAGAAGGGAGGCACAAGTTGAAGATAACATTCCTCGGAGCGGCGCATGAGGTGACAGGCAGCTGTACGCTGGTCGAGGTCGGCAGGACCCGGTTCATAGTGGACTGCGGCATGGAGCAGGGCAGGAACATGTTCGAGAACCAGTCCCTGCCCGTCTCGCCCGCCGAGGTGGACTTCGCACTGCTCACGCACGCGCACATCGACCACTCCGGCAACCTGCCGCTCATGGCCAAGAACGGCTTTTCAGGCCCCGTCTACGCCACGGCGGCGACCTGCTCTCTGGTTGACATAATGCTGCGCGACTCGGCGCACATCCAGATGAGCGAGGCGGAGTACAAGACGCGCAAGGCCAAGCGCGCGGGCGGCGAGCCGGTCGAGCCCATCTACGACATAGGCGACGTTGAGGCGCTGGTGAAGCATCTGCGGCCCTGCGCCTACGGCGAGATGGTACACGTGGCGGAGGGCGTGGCGATACGCTTCACGGACATCGGCCATCTGCTGGGCTCGGCCTGCATCGAGGTCTGGCTGACGGAGGGCGGGGTGACGAAGAAGCTGGTGTTCTCCGGCGACGTGGGCAACCTCAGCCAGCCCATCCTGCGCGATCCCCAGCGCGTGGCGGAGGCGGACTATGTAGTTATCGAGTCCACCTACGGCGACCGCACTCACGGCGCGGAGCGGCCGGACTACATAGGCGCGCTGTCAGCGATGATACAGCGCACGCTCGACCGCGGCGGCAATGTCGTCATCCCGGCCTTTGCCGTCGGCAGGACGCAGGAGATGCTGTATTTCATCCGCGAGATAAAGGAAAAGGGCCTGGTGAAGGGACATCCCGGCTTCAAGGTCTACGTGGACAGCCCGCTCGCGATCGAGGCGACGAGCGTGTTCCTCCAGTGCGACACGAGCTTTCTTGACGACGAGGCGCGGGCGCTGCTGAACGCTGGGATAAACCCGCTGTATTTTGACGGGCTGGAGGTCTCGGTGAGCTCAGAGGAGTCGAAGGCGATAAACGAGGACCGGGAGCCGAAGGTCATTATCTCCGCATCGGGCATGTGCGACGCGGGCCGGATAAGGCACCATCTGAAGCACAACCTCTGGCGGCCGGAGAGCCTGGTGCTCTTTGTCGGCTACCAGTCGGAGGGCACGCTGGGCCGCATGCTCTACGACGGGGCGAAGGAGGTCAAGCTCTTCGGCGAGAGCATAGCGGTGCGCGCGGAGATAAGCTGGCTGCCGGGGGTATCCGGCCACGCGGACAAGAACGGGCTGATAAGCTGGATATCCGGTTTTGAGAAGAAGCCGCGGAAGGTTTTTGTGAACCACGGCGACGACGGGGCCTGCACGGCGTTCACGCGCTGCCTGACGGAGGAGCTGGGCTACGACGCTTTTGCGCCTTACAGCGGCACGAGCTACGACCTGGCGGCGGGCGAATTTGTCACGGTGACGGAAGGCGTGCGCATACCGCAGAAGCAGCCTGTGCCGGAGCGCCGACCGATGAACAAGTATTTTGCGGCGCTCGTATCCGCCGCCGAGGTCCTGCTGCGTGCCGTGCGCTCTGCGGAGGGCAGGCCGAACAAGGAGCTGAAGAAGTGGGCGGAGAGGATAGAGGCGCTCACGCGGGACATCACGCAGTAGCGCTGCGCGCCCAAAGGATAAAAGTTTTTTGCCCCGCTTTTTTACAAAAAAGCG
>OHEM01000704.1_pt1 | contig 12655 bp, 6 predicted proteins | sample 1567281 | NCBI WGS metagenome assembly OHEM01 (sample SAMEA3879537, study PRJEB24766) | human gut metagenome | biome: human-associated habitat; feature: feces | place: USA | collected 1985/1987
CCTTCTTGTAGATAACCGTAGAGCATTTGAAGCTATCCGGAACCACGTTATCTATATTCTTGATAAATACCACGTCGGCATCCACATCGTTCAAATTCTCGATCAAGGCTCCATGCCCACCCGGACGGAACAATAACTTATCATTCTTATCGCGGAACGGCGTGTTATCCATAGCGGCCGCTACCGTATCAGTACTCGGTTTCTGGATACTGAAAGAGACATCGTATTTCACAGAGAACTTCTCCTCGTACTCGCCAGATTTATCGGCAACCAATTGCTCGAATAAAGCCTGATGCTCCGGAGATACCGTGAAATGGATATTCACCTCTCCGGCGTTATTCTTGGCGTACATGGCACCTTCGGCCAAATGTTCTTCCATCGCCGTACGAACCGTATCGGCATATTTATGGAAAAGCAACAAGCCTTTCGGCAGCTGCCCGTAATTCAAGCCTTTCGGCTCCAATAAATTGGATACCACCTCCTTGTACTCGCCCAATGCCAGCGGAGCCGGCTCTTCCTTGCCGGCAGCCTTGGCTATGATTTGCTGCATGCGTTCCTGCATCAGCTTCATAATGCCTTCATGCTTGAAGGGGTCGGGATCCGCCACTTCGGGATGGGTAGCCTTTATCACCCCGCCATTGGCGGCACGCACGGCTCTGACACTGTCCGTATAAGCCTTGAACTGCCTCTTCACCTCCGGAGAACACAGTCCATGAATGGTAAATACGGCAATTCCCTGGGCGCCGTTGTTGAGAGCGACATCCATGCATTCGAACATCATCGGGCCGTCGGTGGCGGTCATGCCGCAGTACAGTGTAGTCATATCGTTCTTGTCGCGTACATTCTCAACCGTACAGTCGGAAATGAAGCTGGCATCGCCCGTATAGAAGGTATGGTAAACCATCGGGAACACGATGTCGAGATTCCATTTGCCCCAGTCCTGGCGCACCATGCGTGAAGCCATCTTCGGGGTGGGGAACGGGGAGGCAGCCATTGTCTTGCCGTAGGAGTGCACCACTTCGGCAATCATATTGGCCACTTCGGTTATCTGGTCGCAACGGAACTGGCGCCACTTCACATCGAGGGAAGGGTCTTCCTGCTCGCGGGGGTCATAACCGTACTGCTCCTTGAACAACCTGAGCATTTCCGGATGGTAACCGTAATCCCACGCAGCGTATTCACGGTCCTGCACAATGCCATAATGGGGCCACAAGGTGGTGGGAAGCACCACATCCACAAAACGATGATAGTCGATGGCAATGCCATTCAAGCCTTCCACTTCGCAGTAGGCCTTGATTTTTTCCTTGATGAACTCGCGGACTTCGGGCAATGCCGGGCAGAGAAACTTGTAATAGCCTACATAGGCGGTAGTGTCTGCCAGGCTCTTGCCGTTACGATTCACGCTGAACCATTCGGGATGCTCCTTCAATATCTTGTCACGGTCGTGTTCCAGATTCATGGTCCATAACCAGGCATACACTTCGATTCCGTGTTTATGGGCAACCGGTATGGCAGCCCGGTAATCGTCGGGAGTCGGCGCATTCAGCATAATTCCATCCATGCCGATGTCGTTCATCACTTGGCAGATGGAGTCGAAGTTCATGCCGGGACGATAGTCCAGCCACGTCCAGAACATGGGATATTCCTTGGTTGTTTCCTTAGCTCCCTGCTGGCACGAGAACATGCCCAGCGCAAGGAACAGCAGCAAGAATGCAGGTAAAAAGCTCTTTTTCATTCTATCTAAATTTTAAGTTTAACATGCAGTTTTTCCATCACCCACGTAACGCCGATTACCACAAAGGCAAAACAAAGGCAGTTGACCAGCCCCATGAATCCATGTGTGAACCAGTCCGGCAGGACAACACCGGTCACATCAGCAAAGCCATAGAAGACATAAGGCACCAGATAAGTGGTCAGCGTAGCCGTTCCGGCAGGGCGTATCAGGTTGAACCAACCTGTGACCTGATGGCTGACCAGATAGCTGAGCAGTGTGTAGAGCCCCACGGAAATGGCAGTCACATAGAACACCCAGGGAGGAGTGCCACCCATCTTGGCCACAATCCAGAAATGGTGTGTCCCAATTCCGACCAGCAGAAGCAGAACGGCAACCGTCAGCCCATTGCGGAGTTTCCAGCCGTCACCCTTGCCGGCATAGCGGGCGCTGAGAATGGAAAGGATGACACCTCCCATTGTAAATGCGGGCAAAGCCCCGTTGCCGATATGCAGGATGGACAACATGCCCTGATAGAAGTTGCGTTCGGGAAAGGCAAGGATAGCCTCACCGCCAAAGCCCTCGCGCAAAGGCGTACCCAGCAGGCATATCAGGATAAAGGCACCCCAGGCAGGCAGCAGATACTGCAACCGGTCACGGCTGAAGATATAGATTACGGCACATACCAGATAGGTCCAGCCGATGGAGCCCAATATTCCCCAATAGGCACCGAATACACCTCCCTGCGGATTGCGGAACGTGAAGGCAAGGTAAAGGAGAACCAATACTCCGATTATTTTAAAAGCACGGAAAAGGTTCTTCTGAGTGCCGGAAGCCGGTTTCGGATATTGGTTCCACACACCGATAAAGCCTATGGCCATCAGGAACCAGTATACTCCTATCGGATAGGGAGCTTCCGGTAAAAGCCGGAACTCCGAGTTCGTTATAAACGCCCCCATCACCAGCAAGGCAAAGGTGCGGGAAAGGATATGCCCCAAGGTGGACTCTGCCGAGAAGCCCTTGGCATATCTGCGCTCAATGGCGTAAGGTATGGACATTCCCACTGCAAACAAAAAGCAGGGGAATACAATATCCGCCAGTCCCATAAAATCCTCACCATAGACGGCATGTTCCAGCCAATGGGGTACGTCATGCACTTTCCAGAAGTCATTGACGAAAATCATGATGAACATGGTCAATGCCCTCAGCATGTCGATGGCCAGGTTGCGCCGTGAATAAACAGTCTTGTCACTCATATCATCTTGCTTTAGAATTCAGAAACCAACATCAGCCATCTGGCTGCCGAAGAGCCCCACACCTCTTTATAAGTAGCCGTATTGAACTGTGGCCAATAGGGCGCGTCCTCATTGAAATAGGACTGCATGCCTACGGGTATCTCTCCCACCGTTTCTCCGGGCAATGCCGTGTAGAGCTGCGGATAGTTGCTGCCTTCCCCATAAATCATGGACTGCCCGAAAGGATTCCGGCCTACAACCCAGAAGAGCTGCTGTTCTGCAATGTCTTTCAGTTCCTTGTCCTTCAGTACCCTGGCACAGATAGCGGCAGCTTTACCGGTAGACAAATGTACGGCAATATTTCCCTTAAACGAGAACCAGACGGGGAATATGCGCAAATAATGCTCTTTATCCAGACGGATACCGTTTTCGAGCTGTTCCTCGAAATCCTTATCGGCACCGCTGCGAATCCCTACCTGAACGGCGTAGAAGTTGGCGGAATCCTTCACTTCATCTTTGTGATAGATGCCACTGGGCACCATTCCATAAGGATATACATACTTCATGATATTCTTCAGATAACCGCCATAGAGTTTCATGGCACGAATCCACTGCTCATACTCGGCATGGCCGGACTGTGTCTCGCAAAGGGCGGCAAGGGCTTCCATATAGGCATAGTCGCGGGACTGGTGGGTATAGTGTACAATGGACTTCCTGGCCAAATCACGGTAGAAGAAGCCGCAGGTCTTGTCTTTGTCTTTCAGCGGTTCGGTGCGCTGGCACTGCAAGGTGTAGCGGATAGCCTTCACGGCCTCATCGGCATACTGCTGTTCGCCGGTCAGCTTGTAGAGCATGCTGGCTGCCCATGAAATATTGGCGTGATACTGGCTTTCGGATGCCATGGCGGCATGTCCCCCACCCTTCTTTATCAGTTCGGCAAAGCCCAACTCATTAAAGCGTTTCATGGCATAACCGAAGTCTTCCTTTGCAATCTTTTTCAGATTGCTCCTGAGGGCTTCATCCTTCTCAACCATCATGGAGGCATACGCTTCAATTCCTGCAAGCAGGAAGTTTTCCAAAGCTCCGTTATGGACAAGCAGTTCACGGCGGCCGGCATCGTCGTCGGTGCCTACCTCACCGTCAGTCCATAGATTGGTACCCCATGTCTGTGCACGGTAACCATCGCCCAGCCGGGTCTTCATCACATAGTCCATTCCCCACAAAGCCTCTTCCATCAGGCGGTTGTACAAGTCGACATTGCCTTTTTCTTTGGCGCGTTCGGCCATCAAGAGCAAGGAATAGGCTATTTCTCCCGTCTGTAAGGTCTGTTGGGACATGTCGGCAGCATCGTGCCATCCTCCGTTTATAGGAATAATATGTCCGTTGTAAGTGGCATGCAAGTCATTATGACAAGCCCCGTGCTTTCCGGGAACGGGATAACCGCAACGCTCGCAGAACAGGAAGTTCACCATACGCCAGGCAGAATCCTCCCACACATCCTGATGGATATAGAAAGGCAAGGTGGTGACATCCCCTACCTGAATGACGTAACGGCCTTGTGTCTTGAAGTCCGAGAAGTCTATCGTCTCGAACTCTCCCAGGCCGGTCTTTTCCTTACGAACAGGACCGGTATAAACGATGGCCTGCGTAGCGGCATCCTTCAACTGGAACTGTCCGCCGTGCTTTTCCACATTGACAATGGCGCTTTTGGGGCTCTCTATACTATAACCGGTAGTAGAGAAGATAATGCGGTTCTGTGCAGGCATCCAGCCTTTTACGGTTTCCGGGTTCTCCACCTTCTGAAGTTCCACGGCATCTACATCGAAGCGAAGGAAGTCGCCCATAGTACGTTCTTTGCCGAACACTTCGATGGCAAATGAAATCTTGGTTACCTTGTCGCGCGCCAGTCCAGACATCTCGACGAAGCATTCGTTCCATTGGTTATTTTTCAGATTGATTTCGTGGTAGCCTTCCCGACCGTAAATGTCGGGTACTTTTATTTCTCCGTCATTCTCCACATAAAGGTTGAGGTAGATGCTGCGTGCTCCTTCGCACGTGGGATAGATATAGAACTTCAGGCGGTTGTAACCTTCCCAGTTCACACCTCCTATATCATAAGAGGCCATGCAAGTACCGCGTCCCAACCCCCAGCCGAGAATCTTTTCCGGATGGGCGGGCGCTTCCAGGCGCAGGCTGTACTTGCCGGACTTGCTCCGTTCGTCAGTCAAACCAATCTTACCGATGCCCTTGTGCGACCATTTGGAGAAATCCTCCATATCACACAGCATCACAGTTTCCAACACTTTCTTTTTCAAGCCGAATGTCTCGAAAGCCTTTGTCTCGTCGAGCGGCAACGGACTGTGCACGTAGCCCGTGCTGACGATGTCGGCTTTCAACTTTTCATCTACTTGGGCATGAAGCAAAACAGCCGGGGCACAAAGCAGACCGGTCAACAAGCAGAGAGGTTTAATGAGTTTCTTCATAATATATTTTTTAAGATTAAATCAGGCTATTGAAAAATGGGGTTCAGTAGCCTGATTGTGCTAAGTTAAGAATTCCCCTTTATAGTAAGAACCGACGAGAAGGTTCAAACCCTAATGTAAAAGCGCAGGTTATTAGTTAATTATTCTAAACCAAGTCAGTTCAGTCGTATACTGAATGCAGCGCATTATAATAACACTGATAATCAAGAAGCTGCAAAGCGAGTACAAAACATCGATAAATTACAACAAATTATTAAAATATCATTGTACTCACTTCGTAGCGGATACATAAAAGAATTTGGGTACGGTGACCCTATATCAATATAACATAAGGAGAAGTATGAAAAACAGATTTCATACTTCCCCTTAAAAAAACATGCTTCAAAAAGTCCTCATCACTTAATCTCTATGATAATAATGCGGATTAGAAGTTCGGTTTATCTACATCCCAGAAGATGCGAGTACCGCCATTGTCCGGTCCGCCCAACATTTCGACGGCTTTGGCATAACCGGTAGGATTATTGCCTTTTTCATTGATGGTGAAGGGTAAACGGCGTGGGCCAAGATCTGTATCAATCTCACCTTGACTGTAGTTCACCATTACCGGGAATAATTTGGGATAACCAGTGCGACGTATCTCAGCCCAGCCATTCATACCTTCAGGATAAATAGCAATCCAGCGTTGTGTGGCAATCTTAGCAAATTTTTCCTCGTTACTCAAAGACTCGTCCCATTTAGCAGTCACCTTGCTCTGGCCTTCAATGCTGGCAGCGGGAATAACGGGGTCTACATACGCTGCAGCAGTAGTCGTACTGCTTAAATAATCGCCCACAGCGGCTCCCCATTGTTCGAACGATGTCCGTATACCCTTTTCATACAAGCTCTGAGCGGTGCCCTTACCATTTACATCCCAACCACGCAAAGCAGCTTCGGCTTCCAACAAAATGGTTTCGGCAGCAGTTGCCAAAATAGCAGGAGAGGTTTCTGTCAAGTTGGGTCGACTTACAATCGCCTTATAGGCATCCGAAAACCCTTCTTCTTCCAGTCCTTTAATACCAAGACGAATACCAAAATATTCACTCTTGCTGTTCTGTGTAGCATACTTATCAAGACGCGCATCGCCCATACCAGACAAGATAGAAGGAATATTAGCACCTAAAACACCATCTCCATAGTTGAATGCAATACCGTAAAGCGGATTGACATAACCGTTTCCTGCAATGCCGAAATTAGCATCATTGGTTTCAATCAATCCATTACTATCGTTCATGGCAGCTTCCGCCTCACTTTTTGCCCAAGCAGCATCATACTTCACAATACGCATGGCCAAACGCAAACGAATGGTGTTACACAACTGCGCCCATTTGTTCAAGTTACCTCCATAGGCATAATCAAACATCATAAACGAAGCCACATCCTTTTCTTTAGCAGTACGCAGCACGTCTGCAGCTTCTTTCAATTCTTCAAAGAATTTTTTATAAGCATCCTGTCCTGAATCATACTCACCACCAGTAGCCGATTCGCCATAGTGAGAATAGATAATACATCCGTATTGGTCGGCAAGACGCGACATAGCTATTACGCGGCAGATGGTATTGATAGCCTCGAAATGGGCATACGTCTCCATATCGTCTTTGCACTTGTTGGTGATTTTCAAGCTTTCCACCATTACGTTTCTATAAGCATAATCCCAACAGTTGTCATTCCATCCTGCATTCATGGCATAGGTCACATTACTTACATTGCCGGCAAATGCAGTAGCCGTACTGATATAGCCTGACCACAAATCGGCATTCAAATTTTGAATAAGCTGATATTCCCATACATTGACACCTGCATTTTTATTATAATAGATAGACTGCATCATGGGAATGAAGTGCATACCAATGTAGTTGTTATCTTGTTTTAGTTCTTCATCGCTCACTCCCTTCGGATTAGTGTTCATATCCTCGAACGCTCCCGTACATGCCGAGAATAAGGTAGCTGCCAGCAGCGCTACAGCTGTAAGTCTAAATATATTTTTCATAATCATATCTACTGTTTAAAAATTAACTTTCAAGTTGAACCCAATCGAACGGTTGGTAGGCATACCAAACACATCAACTCCTTGCAGACGGTTGCTGGTAGAAAGCATGCCATCAGGATCATATGGAGCATTGTTCTTGAAGAAGAACAGGTTGCGGCCTACAAGTGAAACCTGTGCGTTCTTAATGACACCAGTCTTTGCCAACCAAGCCTGAGGCAGACTATAGCCAATGGAAAGTTCGCGCAAACGTATGTTGGTAGCACTGTACATATAATGCTCGGTCACACCCGCACGGCCACCAACCTGATTATAGAAGCCTTCCACATCTGTAATTTGACGGCCTTCCAGCATCACGTAACCACGGTCACGAGCATCACCCGTTGCCTTGCTTACTCCCTGCTGATCGAGGTCGGCTTCCGTCAAAGACATCACTTCACCTCCAAAACGTCCATCAATCAAGAAGTAAAGAGAGAAGTCCTTCCACGTGATTGTATTGCTCCACCCCAAGTTAAAATCAGGAGTAGAATTACCCAGTTTCACCGGATTTGTCTTGTCCACCAATGGAAGTCTATCACTATCTTTTTGTCCTTCTTTTGCAGGTTCATACTGAATATTGCCTTTTTCGTCACGTACAAAAGTAGTACCGTAAATGTCACCAAACGAACCACCTACTTCTAAACGACTCCATACATTGTTACTTTCGCCACCGCTAAATGTAAAATAACCAAAGTCATCACCAGCCAGTGCCTTTGCTTCGTTCTTATTGGTTGCAAAGTTAACACCGGTTTTCCAGCGGAAATCCTTAGTCATGACAGGAGTTCCATTCAACATAACTTCGACACCGGTATTCTGAATATCACCGGCATTGATGTAATATCGGGCGTATTGTGAACCTGACGGAGCATCCAACGTAAAGAGTTGATTCTTTGTATTAGTCTTATAATAAGTGAAGTCGAACTCCAAGCGGCTATTGAAAAAGCGCCACTCAGTACCAAACTCAATGGAAGTAGTCATTTCCGGTTTCAGTTCTGCAAACGGAGCTGTACTGTTGAAATTGATGCTACCACTCTTTGTAATGGAGTTGAGAGGATTTGAAGTATAAGTATTCAAACCGTTACCCACCTTTGACCATGCACCGCGAATCTTACCTAAATCAATCCAAGAAGGTAATTTCAATGTTTCGTTCAGCAACCATGTCACACCTACTGACGGATAGAAAAATCCATTTTTCATACTTTCTGTGTTTGCCAGGGTGGAAGACCAGTCATTACGTGCTGTAATATCTAAATAAATAGCATCTTTCCAACCCACTTGTGCTGTACCAAATAAAGATTGTATAGTACGTTTCGCATCAATTGTTTGGTTGATATATCCCTTTGAAGAGAATATAATATTGGAAACGGTAAATACATTAGGACGATATAAAGATGCTGTTTTGGAGTCGATCATTAAAGAATTGGCTTTGCTGACGTTAATGCTGGTTCCTAATGCGGCATTGATGGAAAAATCACCAAAGGTTTTGTTGAACATGGCCATGAAATCACCATATACTTGGAAGTTTTGTTCATCCGACCATACATAGCGTCCGTTATAGGTAACCCTGTTTCATCATTTTTTCCGGCAATGTTTGCTGCTGTTGATGCATACATCTTGTTGTCAAACTTATCACTTACATAGTCTACATTCCCGCGTGCCTGGATACTTAACCAGTCAGTTGCTTTTATATTTGCACTGATAGAAGCTAATGCACGGTAACGTTTACTCTTGTTGGTCACACGATTTTTTATCCAGTACGGATTCTGATCCCATTCGCTGAATGAGCCGTCTTCATTTTTTGTATACCAATTCTGTAAGTTCATATTGCGGTCAGTATCGAAAACTTCAAAGTTTTCAGCGTAGGGAGCCAGATCGGCACCACGGGGAAAAGAATACAAGCCAACCAGCGGATTCAGATAATAACCACCTCCGGCAGGAGTATTACGGATAGTTTGTGTCATCAAACTGGCATTTCCGTCCAATTTTAAACGATCATTAAAGAAACTGGCTGTTTCACGGAAAGTAATATTGTGCTTTTGAAGCTTATTTGAGTCCACGATACCTGTTCCCCGGGTATTGGCATAAGAAAAGTAAGTTTGCATTTTGTCATTACCTGTTTGGAAGGTTAAAGAGTTGATGGCTGTAATACCATTGCCAAACCAATTACCTACGTTATCATAGTCTGTCAGATTTCCTTTGTCGCCCCAACTGCTGGTACCATCGGCAGTTTGTCCATAATTGTTTTGAAATTCCGGCAGGCTGACAGCATGGTCTACTGTCAGGTTAGAGGAGAATGTAACTCTTGACATACCGGCTTTCCCTGATTTTGTAGTAATTAAAATAACACCGTTGGCAGCTGGGAGCCATAGAGAGCAGCGGCAGACGCACCTTTTAATATACTCATACTTTCAATATCATCAGGGTTCAAGTTGGAAACACCGTCACCAGAGTCATGGTTGACCCCGTCATTTTCACCTCCCATAACGGTGGCTGTTGATTCTGTTGTGATATTCAGCATAGGAACGCCATCTATGACATATAACGGTTGGTTGTTACCACTGGCGAATGCTGAACGTGCACCACGGATAGATACTTTTGCCGAACCTCCCAGACCGGATGAACTCTTTGTTGTTTGCACACCGGCAGATTTACCGGCTAATGAATTGATCATATTAGCGTCCTTTACTTTATTCAGTTCGTCACCATTCAGTTGCTGAGTGGAATAAGTTAAAGAGGCTTCTTTCTTTTTAATACCCATAGCGGTTACTACAACAGTTTCCAGTTTCAATGCATCATCTTCCATTTTAATGGTAAAATTAGTCTTTCCGTTTACTGGAATTATGACTTTTTTATAACCGATATAAGATATAACCAGTTGTGCATCAGCCGGAACTTCTAACGTAAAGTTACCGTCAATATCGGTAATTGTACCGTTAGTAGTACCTTGTTGAATAATGTTTGCACCGATAATTGCTTCACCTTGCATATCAGTTATAGCACCTTTAACAGTAATTGTATTTTGCTGTTTTACTTCCTCACGGGCTATATTGCTTTCTTTTGTCAAAACAATGTTTTTACCTTCCATAACATAAGTGATACCAGTTCCGGAAAAAACTTCATCTAGAATTTCGGATACGGCTTTATTTTTTGCGTTGATTTTTACCTTGCGGCTTAGATCTACATTTTTCTTACTATAGACAAACAGGTAATTAGTTTGTGATTCGATGGCAGAAATCAATTGGGCTACCTTCATGATGTTGGTATCCAGACTGACTTTGGCGTTCTGAGAGTGTACATCCATACTGAATGCGCTGAATGCTGTGGTTAACAGAAGAATTAAGGTGATCTTCATAGTTCGTAATATTTGTTTAAAAGCTAAACTTTTTGGGCATAAGTACCCTTCCAAAGAAATTTTTCTCATATCTTTGTAATGTGTTAAGTTAATAAATTTGATTAAGGTCAATTGTTAGCTGTCGAATCGGGGAGTATGGGGGTACTTTCCGATTCTTTTTTCAAAGGTTTTTATGTAATCATAACAGTTCATTTTTTAAGGTTAAACTTCTATTGTGATTTTATTCTATGGTTATCTTGTTATGTTCGTTATCAATATTGTATTTAAACGGATGGTCTTTTTGTATAACTTTTAGTATATGCTCTATGCCGTCCAAATCTTTGAATTTACCAGTGCAGCGGTAGTTCTCTAAGATTTTAGGATTCTTCACTGTTATCTTATAATTATAATATAGAGCAATCTTGTCCAGTAACTCTTTAAACGGAACATCATCGAAATAATAAATGCCTTGCATCCATGCCAAAGCATTGTTACTGCTCATTTCGCCCGTTTTGTATTTGCCGTTTTCCATTGAGAAATACTTTCCTTTTGTCAGGCTGGTAATTGGCTTTTCTTCTTTTGCATTGTTGGTAAGCAAGTTGATGGAACCTTCTATCAGTCTGGCTATAAAGCTGTTTGAACCTTTATAGGAGCATACATCGAATTTTGTTCCGGTGACTTGCACCTTTATGTTTTCTGTCTGCACATAAAAAGGAATCTCCTTATTGTGTGCCACCTCGAAATAGGCTTCTCCGTCTAACGTGACTTTACGGTCTTTTTTACCGAAGTTTTCATCATAAGTTAGTGTGGTTTGGGAATTCAACCATACTATAGAACCGTCAGGAAGATCCATCTGTGCACGTTGACCTGCTGGAATACGGATGGTTTGTGACAATTGTTGTTTAGGTTTATGCATATGTGGCAAATCCATTACAAAAACAATAGCCAGCATGGCGGCAATGGCAATCAGTGGGTACAGGTACAGATGCCCTTTCGGTTTCCGTTGTATGTTCGAACCGTCAGAAAAAAGGGTGACATCAAACAGCATTCGCTCTTTTAGAAAGTGTTCCTTGTTTTCTACACTGCTTTCTACCCATTCCACAATCTGGTTTTCCTCTTTTTCGGTGGTTTCTCCTCTGAAATATTTATGTAGCAATTCGGTTTTCATTCTTTCTGCATTTTGTATATAGAACAGGATAGCTGGAAACAACCCTAGTGGAAAAATGATTTTTTTTTCGATTTTCTCAAAAAAAGTGCTTTTTATCCTCTTTTTTCATTTCAAGTAAAATTATTACCCCCCTGACACACTGCTAATAAAAAATATTAGTAACTTTGCAACACCCAAAATAAGCGAGATTGTATTTATACACTATAAACAAAAATAAGAGATTATGATGACAATTGACAAATTCAACTTTGCCGGTAAAAAGGCAATTGTCCGTGTGGACTTCAATGTACCTTTGGACGAAAATGGTAAAATTACTGATGATACTCGTATCCGTGGTGCTCTTCCTACACTGAAAAAAGTGTTGGCTGATGGTGGCAGCTTGATTATCATGTCACACATGGGTAAACCCAAAGGTAAGGTAAATGCTAAATATTCATTGAGCCAGATTGTCGATGCTGTTTCTGAAAAATTAGGTGTACCTGTTCAATTTGCTCCTGATTGTGCGAAAGCCGGTGATGCTGCAGCTGCTTTGAAACCGGGTGAAGTCCTGTTGTTGGAAAATTTGCGTTTCTATCCTGAAGAAGAAGGAAAGCCTGTTGGCATTGACAAAGAAGATCCTGCATACGAAGATGCCAAGAAAGCGATGAAGGCTTCTCAGAAAGAAT
>OHEM01000708.1_pt1 | contig 12615 bp, 11 predicted proteins | sample 1567281 | NCBI WGS metagenome assembly OHEM01 (sample SAMEA3879537, study PRJEB24766) | human gut metagenome | biome: human-associated habitat; feature: feces | place: USA | collected 1985/1987
GCAGACTGAGAAGTGTTTTTTGCGACGTACACGCCGCCGCAAAAAACGGATTGCAGCTTATTTGCCGCCTGCGGGCGGCAAACGCTGCGAGGCTTTTTGCTGTTTATATGCTGCTTTTTATCCGGCGATGGCGCCGAAGGCGGAGACTCCCAGCAGGCTCAGGGCGCCCATAATGCACCCGGCCAGCAGCACGCCGCCCATGCAGGCCAGCACGCTGCGGCGGAAGTCCATATCCAGGAGGCTGGCGGCCAGGGTGCCGGTCCAGGCCCCGGTGCCGGGCAGGGGGATGCCCACAAACAGCAGCAGCGCCCAGAACAGGCCCCGGCCTGCCTTGGCCTGGAGCTTTTCGCCGCCCTTTTTGCCCTTTTCCAGGCAGAAGGTGAAGAATTTGCCGATGACGGGCTTGTCCCGGCCCCACTCCAGCACCTTCCGGGCAAAGAAATAGATCAGCGGCACCGGCAGCATATTGCCCACAATGGCGATGATATACGTCAGCCACAGGGGCAGGCCGAAGCCCACGCCGTAGGGGATGGCGCCCCGCAGCTCGATGATGGGCACCATGGACACCAGAAACACGATGAGACAATGCTTGAACATAAGGGCTCCTTTTGCAGCGTTAAGCCAGTCTAATTGATGGTATAATAACATAGTATACCCCGCCCCGGCGGGATACGCAAGAATTGTTATTTTTTTGCCGAAGGATTTTGTGGAATACACAAAGAATCCGGCGTTTTTTCTCCGCAATTCTCCATTCTTTTGCGGGGTTTTCCATCGACACGGCTCCCCGGAATTTGCTATACTATAGAATAGACATATACTGGGAGGGGAATGCGTATGGGTGCATCCGAGATCATCGGCCTGTTAGGCGGCATCGCGCTGTTTTTATTCGGCATGGCCATCATGGGCGACGGCCTGAAAAAAGTCGCCGGAAGCAAGCTGGAGCTGGTGCTGTATAAGCTGACCAGCACACCGCTGAAGGGGGTTCTGCTGGGCACCGGCGTCACCGCCGTGATCCAGTCCTCCTCCGCCACCTCCGTGATGGTGGTGGGCTTCGTCAACTCCGGCATGATGAAGGTAAACCAGGCCATCGGCATCGTCATGGGCGCCATTCTGGGCACCAGCGTCACCGGGTGGATCCTCTGTCTCAGCAGTCTCAGCGGCGGCAGCGGCTGGGTGACCCTGCTGAGCACCGCCACCCTGACGGGCCTGGTGGCCGTCGTCGGCATCATCCTGCGCATGGCCGCCAAGCGGCCCTCTACCCACCACATCGGGGACATCCTGCTGGGCTTCGCGGTGCTGATGTACGGCATGAGCGCCATGAGCGACGCCGTCTCCCCCCTGCGGGACAGCCAGGTGTTCATCGACGCCCTGACCTCCTTCTCCAACCCCCTGCTGGGCATTCTGGTGGGCCTGCTGTTCACCAGCGTCATCCAGAGCGCCAGTGCCGCCGTGGGTATTCTCCAGGCGCTGGCCGTTACCGGGGCCATCACCTTTGAGATCGCCCTGCCCATCATCATGGGCATCGCCATCGGCGCGGCGGTGCCGGTGCTGCTGTCGGCCCTGGGGGCCAACGTCAGCGGCAAGCGCACGGCCTTTGTGTATCTGCTGATCGATGTGCTGGGCGTGGTGATCTGGGCCACGGTGTTCTATATCGCCAATGCCATCGCCCACTTTGATTTCATGACCATGACCATGACCACCGTGTCCATCGCCCTGATGAACACCCTGTTCCGTCTGGCCACCGTTATCGTTCTGACCCCCCTGATCGGGCTGCTGGAAAAGTGCGTGTGCCTGCTGATCCCCGAGAATCCCGAGAGCATCCGGGAGGAGCAGGAGATGGACCGGCTGGAGGAGCGCTTTCTGCTGCACCCGGCTTTGGCCCTGGAGCAGAGCCGCCAGGTCACCGACGCCATGGCCCGGCGGGCCATGGACAACCTGCTGCGGGCCATGGATCTGGTGCACAAATTCAGCGACAAGGGCTGCAGGGCAGTGGAGGATGCCGAAAACGCCATCGACCGCTACGAGGACCGGCTGGGCACCTATCTGATGAAGATCACCGGCAAGGAGCTGTCCCAGCGGCAAAGCGAGGAGGTGTCCAAGTATCTGCACACCATCTCCGACTTTGAGCGCATTTCCGACCACGCCCTGAACATCTGCGACGCCGCCCGGGAGATCAACGCCAAAAGCGTGGTGTTCTCCCCGGAGGCCGAGCGGGAGCTTCGGACCCTGGAGCAGGCCATCACCGAGATCCTGCACCTGGCCGTCGGGGCCTTCGTCTCCGGCGACCTGGAGGGCGCCTCCCGGGTGGAGCCGCTGGAGGAGATCGTGGACGGCCTGTGCGACGAGATGAAGCTGCACCATGTGGACCGCCTGCAAAAGGGCGTGTGCACTCTGAACCAGGGCTTTATCTTCAACGACCTGCTGACCAACTATGAGCGGGTGGCGGACCACTGCTCCAACATCGCCGTGGCCATGATCGAGCTGGAATCCGACTCCTTCGACACCCATGAGTACCTCAACAGCGTCAAGGCCATGAAGTCCGCCTCCTTCGCCCGGTACTTCGCCGAATATCAGAAGAAATACACCCTGTAACCGGGGCTTATCCTGTTTTTCCCGCCGCGTCTGCGGCGGGAAAAATTTTTTCAAAAAATTTTCGCAAAAAAAGAGGATTCCGAGAATTTTAGGGGTATCTATAGATATCACGGGAATTCCGGCCGGACAGGAGGTGCAGCCATGCCGTTTCCCCAGAGCTTTCTGGACGAGCTGATCGCCCGGAACGATATCGTGGACGTGGTGGGCTCCTATGTGTCCCTGACGCCCAAGGGAGGCAGCTTCTGGGGCTGCTGCCCCTTCCACAACGAAAAGACCCCCTCCTTCCATGTGCTGCCGGACAAGCAGTTTTATCACTGCTTCGGCTGCAAAAAGGGCGGCGGCGTCATCAACTTCGTCATGGACATCGAGAATCTGTCCTATCCCGACGCGGTGCGATTTCTGGCCAAGCGGGCCAACATCCCGGTGCCGGAGGAGGCCAGCGACGGCACGGAAAAGCTCCGCCGCCGGATGCTGGAGCTGAACCGGGACGCCGCCCGGTGGTACTATCAGACCCTCCAGGCCCCGGAGGGCCAGGCCGTCCGGGACTATCTGGACCGGCGGCAGATCCACCGGAGGATCGCCGTGCGCTTCGGCATGGGGGCCGCGCCGGACAGCTGGGACGCTCTGCTGACCGCCATGACCGCCAGGGGCTATTCCAAGGACGAGCTGATCTGGGCAGGCCTGGCCGTCAGCGGAAAGAACGGGCACATATACGACAAGTTCCGCAACCGGCTGATCCTGCCGGTGATCGACGTGCGGGGCGACGTGGTGGGCTTCGGCAGCCGGGTGCTGGACAAGTCCGAGCCCAAGTATATGAACACCCCCGAAACCCTTACATACAGCAAGCGCCGGGTGCTGTACGGACTGAACCTGGCCAAAAAGACCAAGCGGCCCAACATCATCCTGTGCGAGGGCAACCTGGACGTGGTGACCCTGCACCAGGCGGGGTTCGACAACGCCGTGGCGTCCATGGGCACGGCGCTGACGGTGGAGCAGACCCGGCTGCTGTCCCGGTATACCAAGGAGCTGGTGCTGTGCTACGACAACGACAAGGCGGGGGCACTGGCCACTCAGCGGGCCCTGGAGCTGCTGAACCGGTCGGAGTTCACCGTTCGGGTACTGCGGCTGCCCAACCGGCTGGTGGACGGGGAATATGTGAAGCAGGACGCCGACGATTTCATCAAGCTCCAGGGGCCGGAGGCCTTTGAGCGGCTGCTGTCCGGCAGCGCCAACGGCATCGAGTTCCGGCTGCACGAGATCGCCGGGAAGTATGACCTGCGGGACGATCAGGCCCGGGTGGCCTATGCCCAGGAGGTCAGCGGGGTGCTGTGCACCCTGGAAAACGCCGTGGAGCGAGAGATCTACACCACCCGGGCGGCGGAGGCGGCGGGGCTGACGCCGGAGGCCCTGAAAATGGAGGTGCAGCGGTCCTTCCGCCGCATGGCCGCCAAGGAGAAAAAGACCCGGGAGCGCCGGGAGCTGAACCCGGCGGTGTCCCTGCAGCCCCAGGAGCGTGGCCTGCGGTACGACAACCTCCGCAGCGCCCTGGCGGAGGAGGGAGTCATCCGGCTTCTGCTGCTGGACGACAGCCTGTTCGGCGATACGCCACCGGTTCCGGCGGAGTCGTTCTCCTCGCCGCTGCTGGGCCGGGTATACGCCAGCCTGTGGGAGAGCCACATGGGCGGGCGGCCTTTGAGCATCTCCTCCCTCAGCGGGGAGCTGACCGGCGAGGAGATGAGCCACCTGACCGGGGTGGTGCAGAAGCCGGAATCCCCTGCCGGAGGGGAGCGGGCCCTGGCGGATTACTGCCGGGTCATCCGGGAAGAAGCGCAGAAACGCACCGCCGGGGCGGGAACGGACCCCCTGGCGGCTGCGGCGGAGAAATATAAAAATAAAAAGGGCTATGGAGGAAAGCACAATGACGGATAAAGTTTATACCCAGCAGGAGCTGAAGGAAATGGCGGACCAGCTGCTGGCCGCCGACGACAAGAAGAAGGCCGGAAGGGCCGCCGCCCAGAAGGCCGAGGAAGCAAAGCCCGCGGCGGACAAGGCCCTGGAGGAAAAGCTGGCCAAGTGCCCGGCGGCGGCGCTGCTGGTGGGGAACGAGAAGCTCCGGGAGCTGTTTATCAAGGGCAAGAGGAAGGGCCGCCTGGAGCCGGCGGAGCTGTCCGAGGTGGTGGACCCCCTGGACCTGGACGGCGACCAGATGGACCGCATCTATGACTCCCTGGCGGACCTGGGCATCGACATCGTCACCGAGGATTTCACCAACGACATCCCCGAGGACATGGAGCCCGCCATGGAGGAGATCGCCGAGATCGAGGAGGAGGAGCTGGTCGACCCCAACACCCTGGTGGACAGCTTCAACATCGACGACCCGGTGCGCATGTATCTGAAGGAGATCGGCAAGGTACCCCTGCTGACCGGCGACCAGGAGGTCCGGCTGGCCACCGCCATGTCCGCCGGGAACGCCGCCAAGGAGCGGCTGGCCCAGGTGGAGGCCGGGGAACTGACCCTGACCGATGAGGAGCTGGCCCAGGCCAAGGCGGAGCTGAAGGCCGGGGAAAAAGCCAAAAAACAGCTGGTCGAGGCCAACCTGCGTCTGGTGGTGTCCATCGCCAAGCGCTATGTGGGCCGGGGCATGCTGTTCCTGGACCTGATCCAGGAGGGCAACCTGGGCCTGATCAAGGCCGTGGAGAAATTCGACCACACCAAGGGCTATAAATTCTCCACCTATGCCACCTGGTGGATCCGGCAGGCCATCAGCCGGCGTTCCCCCGCGATGAGCTCATAGCCGGTTTCGGTGCTGCGCACCGTGATCGGCTGGAGCAGCCCGCTCTGGGAGATGCTGTCGGCAAGCTCCTTCATGCCCTTGGGATCGAACTGCCTGCGCGGCTGGTAGGGACTCGAGGTGATCTCGTTGACATCCAGCAGGACGACCCGGTTGACCGTGCGCTGTTTTGAAAACTTCATGGCATTTCACGTCCTTCCGTTTGTCCTTGACTAGATGGTACCACGAAATATTCCTGATTTCCAGAAATTTCGGTCGCAGAAAAAAGCAAAATCCGCCAGCCTGGTACGTCAGGCCAGCGGATTTTTTGCCATTTTCGCGTGGGGCCGCGGGTATTTTGTCGAGGTCTGCGATATTTTTTTGATGCATATGATCGTCCTGCGGCTCCCATCGGGGAGTACCAGCCGTTCGATCCGCTCGATTTTTCCTCCCAGGAGCTGTACCGCCCTACGGGATTCCTCCAGTTCGGCATCCACGTCGCCCCCCTTGAGCGCCGCGAAGGTCCCCCCCGGCGCCGCCAGCGGCAGGCAGTATTCGCTCAAAACATTCATTCTCGCAACTGCTCTTGACACTGCAAAATCAAAATTTTCCCTAAGTTTTTCATCTCTTGCGCCGTCCTCCGCTCTGCTGTGGATAAGTTCGGCTTCAATACCGAGTTGAGCGCATACCTCGCCCAAGAAAACAAGTCTTTTATTCAGGCTGTCTATAAGGGTGAGTTTTATGTCGGGTCTGGCAATTTTCAGAACAACACCCGGAAAACCCGCACCCGTACCGACATCGGCAAGACTGCTGTTCTGCGGAATGTCAACAAAGTTGAGCAAGCTAAGGCTGTCGGCAAAATGTTTGAGTGCCACACCGCTCTCGTCTGTAATTGCGGTAAGATTCATTTTTTCGTTCCACTCTGCAAGCAATTCAAAATATTTTTGAAACTGCTCGTACTGATTTTCCGTGAGTGTGATTTTGTAATCTTTTATATAATTTTGGAGCAAATCCTTAATCATAAATCCCTCCGATTATTTATTCTGTGCAAGCCAAATGAGCAAAACGCTGATGTCGGCAGGCGAAACTCCCGAAATTCTGGATGCCTGTCCAATGCTCAACGGTTTGATTTTATTCAGCTTTTCCTGCGCCTCAAGTCTTAATCCCTTAATTGTTCTGTAGTCAAAATCATCGGGCAGTCGGCGGTTTTCAAGTTTGCGCATCTGCTCAACCTGCTTTAATTGCTTTGAAATGTAGCCTTCGTACTTGATTTCCACTTCAACCTGCTCAAAAATGTTCGGGTCAAGTTTCGGTCTGCCTGTGTCTATACTTTCAAGCGACTTGTAGTCAAGCTGAGGTCTTTTTATAAGGTCAATAAGATGTACTCCCGTGGTAATTTCACTTGTGCCACGCTCTGTAAGAATTTTGTTTACTTCTTCTGTCGGAGAAATTACGGTTGTCTTAAGTCGCTTTATCTCCTGCTTTTTAAGCTCCTGTTTGTTAAGAAATTTTTGGTATCTTTCTTCGCTGATAAGTCCGATTTCGTGGCCGAGCGGAGTAAGTCTTTCGTCCGCATTGTCCTGACGGAGAATCAAGCGGTACTCACTTCTCGATGTCATCATTCTGTACGGCTCGTTTGCACCCTTGGTTACAAGGTCATCAACAAGTGTGCCGATATAAGAGCCTGCTCTGTCGAGAATGAGCGGAGATTTTCCGAGAACTTTTAGAGCCGCATTAATTCCGGCAACAAGTCCCTGAGCCGCCGCCTCCTCGTAACCCGAACTGCCGTTAAACTGACCCGCACCGAAAAGGTTTGGAAAATCTTTAAATTCAAGCGTTGCAAGCATAGCTGTCGGGTCAACGCAGTCATATTCAATTGCATAAGCAGGGCGCATAATTACGCAGTTTTCAAGACCTTTTATGGTGTGGTAAAACTTAAGCTGTACCTCTTCCGGGAGTGATGAGCTCATTCCCTGCAAATACATTTCTTCTGTGTCAAGACCGCACGGCTCAATAAAAAGCTGATGTCTTGGCTTATCCTTAAACCTCATTATTTTATCTTCAAAACTCGGGCAGTAACGAGGGCCTATACCCTCGATTTTACCTGCGTAAAGCGGTGAACGGTGAATATTTTCAAGGATAATCTGCTTGGTTTCGTCATTTGTCCAGCTTATGTAGCAGTCCACCTTGTTCTCGCCCAAACTTTCGGTTTCATAAGAGAAAGGCTGCGGCGGTTCGTCACCCTTTTGTACTTCAAGGTCTGTATAATCAATGGAATTTCTTAAAACTCTGGCAGGAGTACCTGTCTTAAATCTTCTTAACTGCAAGCCGAGTTTTTTAAGACTTGCACCAAGGAAAGATGCAGGAAAAATGCCGTCAGGGCCGCTTTCGTATGATACTTCGCCCACAAAAATTCTGCCGCCGAGGTATGTGCCTGTGGCAATAACAACCGTCTTGCAATGAAAAACCGCTAACATTCTTGTGGTAAGGTCGTAACCGTCCTCTGTCTTTTCTATTTCAACGATTTCCGCCTGTCTTAATTCAAGATTTTCTTGCAGTTCAAGTTTGTGTTTCATAACGGTGGAATATTTGCGGCGGTCAATCTGCGCTCTCAATGAGTGAACGGCAGGACCTTTACCACGGTTGAGCATACGGGACTGCAAAAAACATTCGTCGGCAGTCTTGCCCATTTCGCCGCCGAGTGCGTCAATTTCACGAACAAGATGACCTTTTGCCGTTCCGCCAATTGACGGATTGCAAGGGCAGTTGCCGACGGCATCCATATTAATAGTAAAAACAGCAGTTTTACAGCCAAGTCTGGCGGCAGCCAAAGCCGCCTCAATGCCTGCGTGACCCGCACCGATAACTGCTACATCATATTCTCCTGCAAAATATTTCATATATTTCATTCCTTTTTAGGGTTAATAAATTATAAAAGTTTGGTCAACATTTAAAAAGGCTTGACCTAAATTTTAAAATTATTTCGCTTAATTTGCACATTAAACCATAATTTACTCTTACTTTCGCTTTTCAATAACAAGATTACTTACCTACGCAAAAATTATGGAATACTCTGTCTACAACTTCATCACTTGTTCTCTCACCCGTGAGTTCAAGCAAACTTGTAATTGCCTCTTCAATGCTTACAGTGATTGCATCATAGGTAAGTCCGATTTCAAGTGCATTTTTTGCGTCTTTTACAGAGTTTAGGGAGTTTAATACCGCCTGCCTCTGTCTTTCATTGGAAAGTACACCCTCACTCGGGTTAAAATTATCCATTCCCGCAATATCTTCAACCGCTTTTACAAGGTCTGCTCTGCCCTCTCCGCTTTTTGCCGAAAGATAAACCACATTTTTTATCTTGCTTTCAATGTACTCTGTGTCAAGCTGTTTGTCCAAATCGGTTTTGTTGATTATCGCAATGCAAGGCACTTCGCCTGCCGATTGTATCAATTCTTTATCGTCATCGTCAAGACTGCGGTTATAGTCAAATACCGCAAGCAAAAGTCCGCACTGCTTTAATCTGTGCTTTGCTCTGTCAACTCCGATTTTTTCTACCTTGTCATCGGTTGTTCTAAGTCCCGCAGTGTCGCTTAACCTAAGAATAACATCTCCGACAATTACCGTGTCTTCAATAATATCTCTGGTTGTGCCGGGTATGTCGGTAACAATACTGCGCTCGCAACCCGAAAGCAAGTTCATAAGAGTGCTTTTTCCTACATTCGGTCTGCCTGCAATTACTGTGTCTATTCCCTGCTTTACCGCCTGTCCGCTGTCATAACTCGAAATAAGTCCGTCAAGTATTGCAATGCTGACATCAAACGAATCGTAAAGCTGTTCGTCGGTTACCTCGGCAATATCTTCTTCGGGATAGTCTGCCCATGCGGAAAGATGTGCCGCCGTTGAAAGCAAGAGATTTTTTACTTCGTCAATTTTGTTGCGAACCGCACCCTCTTTTACACAAAGAGCCGCCCTTGCGGCGGAACGGGATTTTGCGGAAATGATGTCGATTACAGCCTCAGCCTCGGAAAGGTCGATTTTTCCGTTTAAAAATGCCCGTTTTGTAAATTCGCCTGCCTGTGCCGGAACTGCGCCTGCATCAAGCACCGCACGAAGTACAAGTTTTGTAATATAGATACCGCCGTGGCATGAAAGCTCGACAACATTTTCGCCCGTATAGCTTAAAGGTTCACGAAAAACAAGAGCAACTGCCTCGTCAATTTCTTCGCCGTCGCTTACAATTTTTCCGAAAGATGCGGTATAGCCTTTCATATCGGCAAGTTTTTTATTATTGATGCCTTTAAAAATTTTATCGCATACAGTAAACGCAGAATCACCGGAAATACGAATAACCGAGATACCGCCCTCACCCTGCGCCGTGCTGATAGCAGCAATAGTGTCAGACATAAAATCACTCTCTTTAAAATGGTTTTAAATAAAAAACAAAAGGGAGCAAAAATGCCCCCTTTCTTTAAAAATCATTATTTATCAATTCTGCCGTAAAGTCCGTCAAGGCTTCCTTCGTTAAGGGGCTTTCTGTCGGGATTTACCTCGTTATTAACAGAGTTGTTGTTGTATGGGCGTCTGCCGCCTCTGCCTCTGTTGTAACCTGAATTGCTGTTTCTCTGATATCTCTTGTACTTTGGATCAGGTCCTATTACAACATGACGGTTTGCGTTTTCGCCCTCGCTCCATGAAATAGCACCGTTCACCTTCTGTACAGAAGTATGAATAATTCTTCTTTCATACGGGTTCATCGGCTCAAGACTTGTTTTTCTGCCTGTCTTAATTGCCTTGAAAGCAAGCTTTCTGCCGAGAATTTCAAGAGTTTTTTCTCTCTTTTCACGGTAGTCGCCTGTGTTTACAGTAACCTTAAAGTACGAATTGTCAGCGTGATTTGCAACAAGGCTTGTAAGGTACTGCAATGCGTCGAGTGTTTCGCCTCTTCTGCCGATTACAAAACCGACATTTTCACCCTCAAGGTCAAACTCTACGCCGTTTTCAATTTCTTTTTTATTGATAGAAACCGACTCAAGCTTCATATTCTTAAGTACATTGCTTAAAAATTCTTCCGCTGTTTCGGCCGGGCCTGCCTTAAGAGTAATTTTTACCTTAGCGGGTGCACCGCCAAAAAGACCAAATTTCTTTTTCTCGGCACGCTGAATAACCTCAAACTCAACAATCTCGGATTCGTCAATACCGAGCTGTCTTTTTGCGTCTTCAAGGGCGAGAACTTCAGTTTCGCCAACGCCGATTGCTTCTCTAATCATAGTATTCACCTATTTCAATTACTTCTTTTTCTTTTTTCCGTTGCCGTTTGACTTAGAGCTTGTCTTCTGTTCAACAGGTGAGTAAACATAAGGAACTTTTGCCTCGTTTAGCTCCATAAGAGCAATGTGACGAGCCTCTTCTTTTGCAGTAAAGCTTACCGGAGTAAAGAACTTTGCAATAACAAGTGATTGGATAAACGCAATTACTGATGAGCAAATCCAGTAAAAACCTACCGCAGCCGGTACGGTATATGCGATATAAGCTGTAAACAGAGGCATTACATAGAGCATTACCTTGAGGCAGCCCTGCTGCTGTGCCATCTGAGCTTTATTGATTTTCTGCATTACAAACTGCGAACCAACATAAGATATAAAACAAAGTACAGGAATGAGCGAGTACCATGAAAAAATACCCATATCCTTAGGAATTGTAAGGAGGTTGATTCCCATCATATTAAATCCGTTTGCAAAATCGATAATCTGCTGGCAATCCGCAGCCGAGAACAACCCCTGAATGGTTTCGGTGTTCAGAATGCTTGGGAATACCCTGATAAGTTCGATTTGCTGATAAGTAGCATTTGTAGTGATTGTGTAACCCGGAATTGTGTTCATATATGCAACAGCGCTGTTTACTGTGTCCGAGTTAAGATGTAATGTGTTTGTAAGAGGATATGCAACGGCATAAAAAATACCGAGCATTACAAGGAGAGGAACAATCATAGTAAGGCAACCGCCCATAGGCTTTACTCCCTCTTTTTCGTAAAGCTTGTTCATTTCCTCCTGGAGCTTAACCTTGTTATTGGCGTATTTTTCCTGGAGCTCCTTTTGTTTTCTTTGCATTCTCATTGTGCCTGCCATAGATTTTTGTTGCTTGACAGTAAATGGGAACAAAATAAGTCTGATTACAATAGTAAATACAACTATTGAAAGACCGAAATCTTTTAGAAAGTAGAAAGCAGCCCAAAGAACATAGCCGAGAATACTTCCAAAAAATCCAAATATATTTGCCATAAGCTACCTCACTTAATTTTTCTTGGCTTGTCCGTTTTTTCCGGGACAGGATCGTAGCCACCCTTTGAAAAAGGATTACAGCGCAGTATCCGCCATATGGTCAGAGCGGTACCCTTTAATGCGCCAAAGCGCTCGATTGCCTCAATTCCGTATTGAGAGCAGGTAGGCTCATACTTGCAACTTTTTGGCAGATGCGGAGAGATTGCAGCTTTATAAAATTTTATCAGCAGAATTAAAATTCTTTTCATAATATTACTTTTTCAGAACGCCGGCAGACTCCATATGATTTTTCATAGCGTCATATACCTTTTGAGATTTTACAAAAGGAGTCCTCGACCTTGCCACAAAGACAAAATCGTAACCGGGTTTCAAATCATTGTAAAGCTGATAATATGCGGCACGAATCACACGCCTTGCACGGGTGCGCTTAACCGCTTTTCCGACTTTTTTGCCCGTAGTTATTCCAAAACGCAGGTTATCGGATTTATTTTTTATAACATATGTTACCAAAACAGGACTTACAAAGGATTTTCCCCTCCTGTAAAGTCTGGAAAAATCCCTATTGTCCTTTAAAGTGATGAAGTCACTCAAAATTAAAACCACCTAAGCAAAGTAAAAGCCGCAAACAACAAAGAAAGACCACTGTAATAAAGTGGCCTGTTCTTTAGTAAGACAACCTTTTTCTACCTTTAGCTCTTCTTCTAGCCAATACTTTTCTACCGTTGGCTGTAGACATTCTCTTTCTGAAGCCGTGCTCCTTCTTTCTGTGGAGCTTCTTTGGCTGATAAGTTCTCAACATACTGAAAACCCTCCCTTCAATATATAACCTTGCAATATAGCATTATATATTAATTTTTCTTTATAGTCAACAAAAAATAAAAAGTTTTTTTAAAATTTGTAAAGCAGAGCGGTTTTACGGTTTGCTTATATATACTTATATATAGAAAAAGATTGCTGATAATATTTATTAAT
>OHEM01000709.1_pt1 | contig 12609 bp, 10 predicted proteins | sample 1567281 | NCBI WGS metagenome assembly OHEM01 (sample SAMEA3879537, study PRJEB24766) | human gut metagenome | biome: human-associated habitat; feature: feces | place: USA | collected 1985/1987
AAATTACATTATGTCTCTGCCCCTCAATAAAATAGATATCTGCTATATCTGTTTTTACGATTCCTTCTCCAATCGTAATCATAAGAAATTCCTTTGCTTCAGAACGAATACGTCCAATTGCTTTATCCAGTTTCTGCGAAAAAGAAAAATACTCAACTGGTTTTACTACATAATCCATTGCATCAACTTCATATCCACGTACTGCATATTGGATCATATTTGTGATAAACATGATAATTACTTTCTGATCCATCTGACGGATTTTTTCTGCTGCTGTCATACCGCCCATAAACTGCATTTGGATATCCATCAGAATAATGTCAAAACCGCCACTGTAATTCTCTGTGATATCTTCTCCATCACCAAATACTGTAACCTTTATTGATCTTCCCCTTTCCGTTTGATATTTCCGGATATACTCTGTTAATTGTTTTACGTAAATTTCTTCATCTTCCACAATTGCAATCTGTATCATCCTATACCCTCCGCAAAAATTGCATTCTTTGTAACTGTTCAATCACACAATTTAGTTCCAGGTTTTTATTATTTTATAAATATCTTTTATTTCAGTATATCACTGCTTTTTTCTTGCATCAAGCGGATCTAATTTTACAAATTACAGCTGTATAATCTGGTTTTCTTTTATCATATATCCACAGTAAATCTCCTCGTTCTTTAAATAGAAAGTAGAAATTCTGTTAAGTTTTCAATAGCATCTGGTTTTTCTGATAGTTCTTTCCCCATCAGTCCCTCTCCCATAATACTAGAATCCGCACTAAGAGACGCAGCGACTCGACTTGAATTCCATACAGCTTCATACATCATTTCCTGATTCTCTTTTGTTACTTTATTGAGAACGTAATAAAATGGTTTTTGAATACTTTCCGATAATTCCCCGATTTTTTTGGAAAGCTGTAGGGATTCATATGATGGATCTATGATTATCAATATCAAATCTACACCGTTATCAATTCCACGTCCAAAGTGTTCAATACCAGCCTCCATATCCATTAGCGCAAATTGGTCTTCTGTAAGCCTGAGATTTTGGATAAATTGAGTCATAACAGTTCCCATAGCACAAGAACACCCTTCATTTGCCTGATGGATTTTTCCACTGCTCATCAGTTTTACACCGTCCTTCAGACTATAATAATCTTCCGGTATATCATCTATAGTCCAGGTTTCCTCAAAAAACTGATGAGTAAATTTTGATAACATCATATCATTTAAAACATTTTGCTTACCACCGAAATAATCTGTAAAATCTCTGGGAAGCTTCATACCTAGCTGTCGGTGTAGACCATAATTAGATTCATCGGAATCAATTACCAAAATTTCTTTTCCTCGTCTGGCTAAAGCCTTAGCCAAAAGACTGGTTACTGTACTTTTTCCACATCCACCTTTTCCGCAAACTGCTATTTTCATCTCTATATTTACTCCTTTACCCGTAATTGATTATTTAATGACTTTTACTTTCCTTAAATGCTTCTTACTCCACTTCCTCCAGTTCTGTTCCTTCTGGAAGAATATATCCGCAGTTATCACATACTCCGTCCTCTGCAAGCATCCCGTCTTTCACAAAGGCTTCAATGCCTCCCGATTCATGACAGCGTGGACAATCTAATTCCTGTATCTTTTTCTGATTTCTTACATCCTGACAATTGGAAAATTCAATTTTACCCATAGTGATTCCTCCATTTTCATTCCATATCAATTTGTCTTCGCAAAAAAGTTCCTACCATACGGGAAAAATTGCTGATATTACGAATATAGGCAAAATCTTTTCCATAGATTCTCTTTTCCACGGAGAGCTCTTCTTCATTCCCTACAAAAATACCAATTACGAAAATTCCCTGATTTCTGGCCCGACGCACCTCATATGCAGTATCTTTCGCAGCTTTTTCTCCGTCATAGATCTTGGGCTGGCGGGTTCCTGGTCGTTGTATGCTCATATCACAGGGTTTTCCATCACTTAATACGATTAAAATCTTATTTTTTTCCGGTCGCTCCATGAGAGAGGAACAGACTGTTTTCAGTGCAAGCCCATCTCTGTTATTGGCATATGCCCGAAATTGAAAGATTCTTTCATTTGTTTCCCTTGGATCTTCATAATCCCGAAATCTCTGAAGTACTGTATATCCCCAGAAAGCACAGTATCCTGTCACCCGATGAGGAATTCCTGCCTGGCTTAATGCTTCACTGATAATATATCCCTGAGCCGCTACCTGAGCCTGTCTGTCAGCCTGGGAACCACTGGAATCAATCAGGACGTCTATTACAAACTCAGAATCATCAGATCTTTTTTTTCTATTAAATAACTTGTCATCGTCTGTTCTTCCAATTTTCCATAACCTCTCAGGAACAAGCTGCCCTGCATCAGATCTGCTGACAAAATCATCCTTTCGGATTATAAATGCCCGTTTCAGTGACTCTGCCAACACAGAAATATTTCTTTTGATGATCCAGTGATTATTTCCATAATAGGCTTTATTTTTTTCAAACTGCAGCTGAGAAAAACGGTATTGATTATTTTTTATCACAGGGCTCTGTAAAATTCCATCTGTAAGATACAGGATACAGTTTTTATGGATTCCTGTACAAAATTTCCGGTTGACTCTGACCTGCTCCGATTCACTTAGATACGATTTTCCGTAATTCAGTTCCACATATTCCCGTATTCGTCGCACTGCCTGTGGATTTATATTTTCCGAGCTTTTCGGAACTTCTTCATTTTCCGGCGAGAAATAAAATCTTTTTTTCTTTTTGTTTCTGATATCCAGACTCATCATCTTTTTTTTGAGATTAGAAAGATATTTTTGAATGATGTCTTCCATCTGTTCATCTGTCATGCATTCCTGCCACGCGTCATTGGTCAATGCCATATCCGGTAAATTCAGAATCTTCTCCAGATTTCCATTTCTTTTTTCAAAAGAGGGATCCAGAACATGATTATAAATCTCATCTATCACGTTTATGACATCTTCCGTATTTTCTGCATCCTTCAGAGAAAGAATCTTGTACAATGCAATCTCTGCCTGTGGATCCATTCCCTTATCGTCTGTGTTCTCCAGAACATGCCTTATATACAGAAGCCTAATCCTGTGAATCAGGTCTGTTCCAGCTTTGTCTGATACTTGCTCTTCCTCGGCTTTTTCCAATTCTCTGAACGCCTGTTCTCTGATTTCCTTTGTTCCCAAACGTTCTCGAATGATAAAACGATTCACTGCAGCATCCATGCATAATCCAGCAAGAGGCAAAAGCATATCTTCTCCAGCAGAAAAATATATTTTTTTCATCAAATACATGCCAAGTTTCTTCTGATCAAAATATCGTGCAAAGGCACCCTGCTTCACTGCCTCATATAGAACCGTTTGTTTTGAATAAACATATTTTTCTGTATCCGGTTCAAATTCCATATCATAATCACCACTGACTGTCCAAAAAAGATTTCTGATACGATTGCTGACCTCCAGACGATGTTCTTCCAGTTGTTCCGCCGGCCATCTGACATCCTCCATACAAGTTTACCCCCATATGTCTTTTCCGGTCCAGGAAGATGGGATTCTGGTAGAAACCACATCTTCTACGATCTCTTTTTCAAATACATCAAAACTTTTATTTATGATTCCCATCTGGATTGCATCAATTGGAGAAAGTCCGCTTCTTGTTGCTTTTACAGCAGAAACCAATCCTCTCAGGTCAAGAGATTTTGTTGAGATTTCTCCATGATAAGCTTTGATCTGCAAATCCAGAAACAGTCCTGCAAAAGCTTTCAATGCACTTTTTTCCCCATCTGGAAAATGTTGTCTTAATACAAAAAGGACACTATCCTCATCCATTTCAGGCATATCAATTACCATAAACCTTGAAATCAATGCTTCATTTAGATCTCTGGTACCTGCGTAACCATAATTCATCGTGCCGATAAATCGTGTTGCCGGATGAAGTAAAATCCTGTTATATCCTGGAATATCGATTCTGCGCCGATGATCCAGTGTGGCATGCAGTACAGAGACCGCATCATTTTTTGCCATATTGATTTCGTCCAGGATTCCAAATCCTCCAAATTCCGCGCATTGGTAGATAGGGCCTTTCCGAAGGCGAACCTCATTATTTATAAAGGTATCCGTTCCAATCAGATCGGCACTGTCTGTATTTACATGAAAAGAAATGTCGTATTCCGGTCTTCCGAATATCCATGCCAGTGTCTCACATAGTACATTTTTCCCTGTAGCTTTCGCACCGGAAAGTAACAGGTTATCTCCCTGAAGAAGCGCTGCTATTGACATTTCCAGAATCTTTTTCCCATAAAACAGGATATCCGGTTTTTCTACCCGTTCCTTTACCTGATCCTCTACCTCATAACGCATGTGAAAATCTCTCAGTTCTCCAATTAGTTCCTGCGCTATCTTCTGGTCTTCTAAATATTTTTCTATTTCTGCCCAATGATTTCTCATGAAGATTTTCCTTTCTTTACAATTAGTTATGCCAAATCAGATAATATTTCTGTTTACTCAATCTTCAAACTTTCAATCCTCCAACTCACAATCCCAACTTCTTTACAATTTCTCCCAGTGCACTTCTTACAGGAGAATCTTTCGGAAGCTGTATGATCGGCTTTCCATCACAGTCATACTGATATACCTGGTCATCATGTGGCACAACCCCTAACAATTCCAGTCCCTGATTTCGAATTTCTTCCAGAGTTCCGGCATCCAGTTTTCCATCTGGAACACGATTCACGATTAATCCAGTTTTCTGTGGTTTAAAGTTTAACTCCTTCATCAGCTTTGCAATACGTCCGGCTGCCTGAACACCTCTTCTGGAACAGTCACTTACAAGAATCGCAACTTCCATCATTGGCAGGATTCCTCTGCTGATATGTTCCATACCTGCTTCGTTATCAACCACAATATATGGATAATGGCTTTGCAGTTTCTGAACCTGGGTCTGCACAAGACCATTTACAAAACAATAGCAGCCTTGTCCCTGGGTTCGTCCCATTACCATCAAATCATAATCGTCTTCTTCTGCAATCGCATCAGAAAGACGCATTTCCAGATATGCCTGTTTTGTCATACCGGAGGGAATCTGATATCGTGGGTCTACGCCTGCCCGCTCAATTTCTTCTCTCAGCTCCCCAAGTGTGATCTCCGGCTCAACACCGAGCACTTCGTTCAAATTTGCGTTTGCATCTGCATCCACCGCCAGGACCGGACGTTTTCCGCTTTCACATAAATACTGGATCAACAATCCACAAAGAGTTGTTTTTCCTACGCCACCTTTTCCTGATACTGCAATTACATGTCCCATGTTTTTCCTCCTAAAATTCTGAACAATCTGTTGACTTTTTCTTTAAACCTCATTATAGTTGTTACTATATAAATTACAATAATCAATCTGTGAGATTTGTATAGTTGCTCAACACATCAGAAAAATTGTTGAGGAATCATACGATACCAAATAATACAGGAGTATATAATGTCAGAAAAAACGAGAAAACAAGATCGCCGTACCCGCTATACCAGACAAACCATAAAAGATACGTTCTTAGAATTATTGAAACAGAAAAGTTTTACGAAAATTACAGTTACAGAGATCTGCAAAAATGCTGAAATCAACCGTGGCACTTTTTATCTTCATTACTACGATATCCATGATGTATTATCAGATATTTTTAATGATATGACTCAGGATATGTTAACAACTGTAGATCATTTATTCTGTCTAAATCAAAAAAGCTGTTCCTATCCGTTCTGTCAGAAAATACAGATGGAATCACAATACAGGGCACTGTTTCTGGATGATGCAATTGCCCCTATTCTTCTGGAAAAAATAGCAGAAAATACAAAAGAAGGCTATGTGACCTGGCTTATGTCACACAGCCTCCTGACCTTTGAACAGGCAGAATCGGTTTTTTATTTTCAAATGAACGGCTGCCTTTCCATCAACAGACTGATGCTCCGCAATCACTGTAATGACTGGAAACAGATTCAGACAGTAATCGACAAATTTATCAAATCCGGGCTGGAAAGTTTTCTGATTCATGATCAGAGAGAAGAAAATGCTTCCGATAATTTTTGCAGCAAAATTTCTCCAACTGTTACCGCATCTTCTACACTCAGATAATGATCGGCATGATCCTGAAGAAATATTTTGCCAGATGCAGGAAATTCTTCATCCGCAAACCATATCTTTAAAGTTACCGGATATCTTGGCAGAACTGGAAAAACAGCACACAGATCCGCCGTTGTCTCTGTGAATTCTGCACCCAGACTTGTACATGCTTTCTGAATTTTCTCAGGATCTTTATCCTGCAAAAGCTTTTCCAGTTTCTGCTCTGCAGTCCGGTCAAACTTGGTTCCCCGGATCAATCCATCTTTCAGGTTACCAAAAGTAATGAGCTTCTGTGAACCTTCTGTTCCATCGGCCATGTCCAGATAATGCAGCAATGTCAGATAATGCCATTCGTCCATGTTTGAGTTAATACGAAACTCAGGGAGTTGAATTTCAATCGTTTCATAAAAACTCAGTACTTCAAGCACATTTCGGCTGCTATGAAAAACAGCCCCACTTTTTGCAGCAATCTCCTCTCCAGAACGATTTTGTAACCGTTTTACTGCTGCCAGCAGCATTTCCTGAAATGCACGATTTTCTGTTTGATTTTTGTATTCCATAACTTCTCCTTTGCAAACATTTTATCGCATCATATAATAATCAATGTTTATGCAAGAATTTGGGTGGTTTCATAAATCTGGCTTTGTCCGGATTCTCTTTCATCCATTCCCGGGCAAAATCCATTACCTCAGTCATAGTTTAATAATCTTTTCCACAAAAACAGCAACTTGGGCATGTTGGACATGGCCATCCCTTATTTTTGAATCTGCATGCGTCTAAATGTCGGTATGCTCTTAATAAATTTGCTTCATATTCTTCTTTAGACTGTGAAGCTTCCCTGTTTTCACGATAATAAAGGTGATACATTTTTTTAGTCATATGTTTTTTGATTCTGGTATATAAATTTCCTTTTAATTTGTCCACAATCAGCATATTATGCAATCCTCCGTAAGTTTTATTACTATGTTGACTTTTCCTTTAAATTTCATTATAGTTGTAATTATATTATTTACAATCATCAAAATAAAAAATATGTACAGTTTCTCAACACATTAAAAAGAGCTGTTGAGAACTTGGGATGTTTTTGACAAACCAGAAATATTTTCGCCTCAAAAACGTGAAACCAAAATCATTATATCATACTACAAGGAGTTTCTTATCATGAAATACTCAACGAAATTAAGCGATACTGTCCATGTAATGGTTCTGATTGCTATCAACCAGGAAAAATCCCTCTCCAGTGCCTCAATTGCAGAAAGTGTCCATACAAATCCCGGCTTTGTACGCCAGCTTATGTTAAAACTAAAAAAAGCGGAACTTATGACCAGTGTAGCCGGACATGCCCGTCCCTCTCTTTCAAAACCAGCAGAGCAGATTACATTACTGGATATTTATAAAGCAGTTGAAGGTGAGAAGCCGCTGCTTCATTTAGATACTCATACCAATCCAGATTGTGGCGTTGGTATTAACATTCAGTTATCTTTGCAGGGATTTTACAATGAAATTCAAAAGGATGCCGAAGAAAAAATGAATACGATTACTTTACAGGATATCATAGATACCTACTATCAGCGGACATCTATAGAAAATAACTTACAGAATATTATTTAACAGGAGAACACTTTCATGTAGCTTCAGCAAATACGAAATGCCACCATTTTTTATATTATGGCGGAAAAAAATATTAATTGATCCTTCAGAGCATCCTCTAGTTCATTCTGATCGAGGATGTCATTATCGTTGGGTGGAATGAGTCCATTTCAATATAGACGTAGTTTAGGAATAGCAATTTAGTCCAAGAAAACGTCCCCCCCGGGTTGCAATAACTTTTGCATTCAACCGTTCTGTCTTGCACCCATAAGCTCGATTCCGGTTCCTGTGATGTGTGTCTGGAGGTCTTTTGTATAATCACCACCGGAAAGTGCGATACCGAAAAGTCTCTCGCTGGATTCACAGATATCAAGAGCTTTCATAACACCTCTTGCTGATTCAACAGCTGCCATGATCAGGACACTTCCTTCCGGAAGTCCAAATTCTTTTTCTGCTGAAATGATCTCACGCTCTACAAGCTGCACATCCTGTGCACTTTCTGTCTTAGGAATACGAATAGAATCACATCCACCGGCTACTGAACAACGAATGTCTTCTTTCCAGTAAGGGCTGTCCAGTCCGTTGATTCTGACTACTCGTTCACAAACACGATAATTAATCGTCTTAAGTGCATGATAGAGTGAAAAACGTGCTGCATCTTTCTGATTTTCTGCTACTGCATCTTCCATATCCAGCATGATGGAATCCGGTTTGTAAATATATGGATCTTTGATAAGTCCTGGTTTCTGTGCATTTCTGACAAATATAGAAAAAATTCCCGCCAATGGTAAAATGATTACAAGCTGTCTCAAAAGTGAAATAACCAGTGATTCCATACCTCCATCCAGTGCCTGATAAATTCTCTGATAAGCAACATTGATTCCGGCAAACAAGAAACTTAAAGAAATCACCCTCATTGCACCGATAAATATGTTCTTGACTGCCCTGCATTTTGTTGCTTTCCGCCATTTTTGTTCTAACTCCTCTCTTTTCTGGCACAAAAAAAGTGCACACCCTGTCTTATAAGCTGGACTTACGCTCACAGGCTACACACTTTTTCATTGCAAATATTATATTTTACCGGCACTTTTATTCCGTAAATGTATATCGTACAAAAGAGCCGTTATTATCACCTGTTACTATTACAACGTCTCCATTCTCGTTACTTGTGGTTTCCAGGATAGGAAATCTTCCGTTTTCTTTTACATAAGCTTCCGGGCTGGCTGCCTCTGCCTCGATCAGTGTTTTTTTGCTGTATTGTTCTCCTCCACATGGATTTATATCCTCAATATTCTTTTTCTTTCAAAAGTGATTTTTACTAAAAATAAGCCTTCTGTTTTTAGGCATTATTACTATGACTTTTTCCTTTTTTCAAATCTTCTACGATTTCGTTATAGCGTTTTTTGTTTAATCGATAAAAGAACAAAACAATTGCTGTAACGATCCACAGAATTCCCGGAATTGTCGAGAATGCATGTTTCATGATTGCGATTACTTCCGGATTCTGTGCCTGGTTTGCTACATAACCATATTTTCCAAGCAATGCTGCGAGAAGCGCTGTGCCAATCGCCATTCCGATTTTATTTCCAAGAGAAACAAAAGCATACTGGAATCCATCATTTCTAAGTCCCGTCTTCCATTCGCCATATTCCACACAATCCGGAATAATTGCATAAATTGCTGTATTAAACCCAGAGAAAAAGAACTGTGTAATCCCGGCGAGCGCATAAAATGCAACTGGTGATTCTTTTACATTGAAGAAGTACATTGCCAGCATTGCAATACCTGTGAGCAGTGCAAAGATCGATGCAGTTCTTCCTTTATTATTCAGCTTCCGAAATACTGGCTGAAAACATGCTGCACCAATAATGGACGGAATGATAATACACATAGAATATGTTGTATAATAAGAAGCATTTCCCTCTACATAAGTAAAATAATATAAAATATCTGCATTTCTTCCATATAATGTGAATCCAAACAGCACCTGTCCAACTAATGCAAGCAGATATGGTCTATTCTGCATAACGGCCTTCAGTTGTACTTTAATGGAGATTTTTTCTTTCTCCGGAATTGTCACCTGCTCTTTTGTCTTTGCAAAACAGAAGAAATGACATGCAGCAAAGATGCATCCGTAAATAATTGCAACAAACAGATAACCGTTCTTTACACTGTTGCTTCCAAGCTTGCTGATCAGTGGCACTGTTACGATATTGATGATTCCGATTGCGATCATTGCTGCTACGGAACGAGATGTATTGATCTTGGCACGCTCATCAATATCCTGTGTCATAGCACCGCAAAGTGTTCCATATGGAATGTTTACACAGGTGTATCCTAAGACGAGAAGACAGTATGTAATTACCATGTAAACTATTTTCGATGTATTTGACCAATCTGGGTGTGCCCAGAAAGAAAGGATCAAAAGCACTGATGTGATCGGTGCTGCCACCAACAGCCATGGACGGTATCTTCCCCATCTTGTGTTTGTTTTATCTGTTAATCCACCTACGATCGGATCATTGATCGCATCCCAGAATCTTGAAAAAAGCATTAATGCTGATACTGCCGCCATACTGATTCCAAATACATCTGTATAGAAAATCATTAAAAAGTTACTGACAAACATCCAGCTAAAGTTACATCCTACATCTCCGAAACCATATGCAATCTTGCTGATCAGAGGCACTTTTCCATTATTACTCTCGTTTTCCATTAATTACCTCCTAGTCAGAGTTTCTGATAAAACTCTGTCCTCTCTTGATTCGATCACCTATTTCTCCTGCACATTGATGATTACTTTCATCGTTGTCTCGCGGTTATCATCAATATACTGATATGCTTTCAGATAATCTTTGAATGCAAATGTCTTAGAAATCAATGGTCTTAAATGAACTTTTCCTTCATTTACAAGTTCTATACCATCTACATAATCATCATGACGATACATCATTGTGCTCTTGATATCCAGTTCGTGATCATTTGCAACTGCAAGGTCTACTGTTGCCATTCCCGCAAATACGGCAACAAGAACGATGATACTTCCTTTTCTTGCGTATTTAATTGCCTGTCCCATTGTGATATTATTTCCTGCGCAATCATAGATCACATCTGCCTTGTCAGGACCAAAGGCTTCAACCATTGCCTCGCCAAAGTCCTTCTCCATAGTATTAACGCATACATCAATACCACATTCTTTTGCCTTATCCAGACGAAGGTCGCTGACATCTGTGATCATTACCTTTGCGGCACCCATTCCTTTTGCCGCCTGTGCAACCAGGTTACCGATCGGTCCTGCACCAAGAACTGCAATATTCAATCCCTTTACATCTCCTACCTGCTTCACTCCATGCACTGCAACTGCCAGAGGCTCGATCATGGCACCTTCTTCATAAGACATATCTTCCGGAATCGGTGTTACTTTAGAGGCATCTACTGCAAAATATTCTGAAGCTGTTCCTGTTGTCTGGAATCCCATAACCTTAAGTTCCTCACAAAGGTTATATTTTCCATGGCGGCACGGATAACACTGTCCGCAGTAAACCTGTGGCTCGATCGTAACTTTCTGTCCTTCATGAAATTCTGTAACATCTTTTCCGACCTTGGCAATCTCACCGGATACCTCATGTCCCTGAGTCACCGGGTATTTTGTAAATGGATGCTTTCCATGATATACGTGAATATCAGATCCACAGATTCCAATATTCATAATCTTAACCAGTACCTGATCATCTTTCACTTCCGGAACCGGTACCTCTCTGAAAATAATTTCTCCCGGGTTTGTCATTACCTGCTGTAACATAATGTTTTCCTCCTTTATTGAATATCTTTTATTAAATGTTTTATTAAAGTAATTACATTATTGTTCAGGAAATGTATTTTGTCAATATGTTATTGTTCAATTCTGCCTATTGCACAAGATTTCGCTATAATTTTTATGCAGTTTGCGCAAAAAAATCCAGAGAAGAAACATGTATTAAAAATGTTTCTTCTCTGGATTTTCTAACTTTCCATCATTCTGATCGTTATAATGTTTTAATAAAAGCCTGCAAATAATGTTTTGCCACACCAACTGCCGAGGCTTCTCTCTTATATGAACAAACTTTCAGGTATCTCGCATCATGCTCAAATCCATTATATTCCATTACTTTTTTCCCTAAGGTTATCATATGATCTGCAAGATATCCCCCTACTTCTCCTCCAAGAATAATATCCATATCATATGCCATTCTCAGATTTGAAATAAGGATTGCCAGATTATTAAGATACTCTTTCCAAACCTTCACAGCCTGTCCGTCCTGCTCTTCCACCTTCTTCATAAACTGTTCCAGTGTCTCTTTGGTATCATCTGTCAGCACGCTCGCCGCACAGTAAGCATCCGCACAGCCTTGTTTTCCGCAATAACATTTCTTTCCGCCCGGAACAAGGATCATATGTCCAAATTCTCCGGCTTTCTGATTCGCTCCCGGAATCAATTTCCCGTCAATGCAAAATGCTCCTCCGAGTGTGTTATTCAATGAAAGATACAATGCATTTCTATAGTTATTTAAATCCTCTGCCATCATTGCCGCATTGGCATCATTTTCAAAATAAACCGGAAGTGAAAAGATCTGTTCCAAAAAGCTTAAACTATAATTCTCCAATTGGAGCGCATGAGATTTGATCAGCATTCGTTCTTTCGAATTAACAATTCCCGGAATTGAAATTCCGATTCCCAAGATTCGTTCTCTGTTTTCTACATCTGAAAGAAATCTTTCCAATGCTTCGCTCAATTGTAAGTAGTAAGCGGCCTCTGTTGAAAATTCTAAGCGGATCCTTTCATATTTCTCTATCTCATAGCTCAAATTCACAAGTACAAATCCTGCATGCTTCGCAGTGATCCTTATCCCAACCGCATAACGG
>OHEM01000710.1_pt1 | contig 12608 bp, 12 predicted proteins | sample 1567281 | NCBI WGS metagenome assembly OHEM01 (sample SAMEA3879537, study PRJEB24766) | human gut metagenome | biome: human-associated habitat; feature: feces | place: USA | collected 1985/1987
GCGCGTACTGCTGATAAAACAGGCACAGACTCACCTCGCGGGAACGGATCACGGCCACCAGCTTCTCCAGGGAGGGCACCTGGCCCGTGTTCGCCGCTTCGTCCCACAGCACCCGCACATGATGGGGCAGGCGGCCCCCATGAACATTGTCCGCCCGTTCACACAGAAGATTGAACATCTGCGAAAAGGCCAGGGCCACAATGAAGTTATAAGTCGGAGTGGTGTCGGAAATGGTGAAGAAAACCGCCGTTTTCCGATCCCCGATGCGGTCAAGCTCCAGCTCGTCATAAGACATGATCTCCCGGAGCTGGGGGATGTCAAAGGGGGCCAGCCGGGAGCCGCAGGAAATCAGGATGGATTTTGCGGTTTTGCCGGAGACAAATTGTCAAGGACTTTTTAATCAGATTCACAAAATATATAAAAAACACCAGAAGCATAATTGGGCTCCTGACACTTTTAGTGGCAGTTTACTTGCGACTGCTGAATGGTTTGCCGCAGAGGTATGTCTACTGCGGGTACTCGTGGATACAGGGTTGCCGGTGCCGCTTTCTCTCAGCAAGTTCCAGAGGGGCGGCATCCTCTATGTCATGGCGGTTTTCCGTAGTGCCCCAAATATCCGGTGAAACATTCCAACGTCCAGACTGATAGTCATATCTGTATTCCTGCTTAATCTGTTTTCTCAAGCACATGCGATGTTTTCTTGTTTATGGAAAAATATTCTGATATAATAGATACATTCTGATACTGTGGAGGAAACGCAGATGGCGGTTTCATACAACAGGCTTTGGAAGCTGTTGATCGACCAGAAAATGAGCAAAGCAGACCTGCGCAGGGCAGCGGGAATTGCCCCCAACACCATGACCAAGCTGAACCGCGATGAAACGGTAACTCTTGCGGTGCTGGAAAAAATCTGCGCGGCGATACATGCCGACTTTGGCGATATTATGGAATATGTTCCGGAGGATGACCGATGATCAATATTCGCAAACTGGAAACCGAACTGTGGGAATCTGCCGACCTGCTGCGGGCAGGCTCCAAGCTGACCTCCAATCAGTACTGCATGCCCGTGCTGGGGCTGATCTTTCTGCGCTATGCGTACAGCCGCTTTAAGCTCGTGGAGGCGGAAATCCTCAAGGATCGTCCGGTTCGCGGCGGGCGCGTGCTTCCGGTGGAGGCCAGCGACTTTGTCTCCCGCAGCGCCCTGTTCCTGCCCCGCGAGGCGCAGTATGCCTATCTGGTGAACCTGCCGGAGAATATTGCCGCCGCCGGCCTCACCAACTGGCGGGGCGAGGTCATGGGCAGCCTGGGTGAGGCCGTGAATAACGCCATGGAGCTGGTGGAACAGCAGAGCGAGCAGCTCTCCGGGGTACTTCCCAAGACGTATACCGTGTTTTCCGATGAGCTGCTGGCGGAACTGCTGCGCATCTTCAATAACAGCGCGCTGGATGATGTGGGCGGCGACATCATCGGCCGCATCTATGAGTATTTCCTCAATAAATTTGCCAAAAACATCGCTCAGGACGACGGCGTATTCTTCACCCCCAAGTCGCTGGTCAAGATAATCGTCAACGTGCTGGAGCCCGAACAGGGCGTACTGCTGGACCCCGCCTGCGGCAGTGGCGGCATGTTCGTGCAGACCGGCGACTTCGTGGAGCGTGCCGGTCTGCGTGCCAACAACACCATGACCTTTTACGGTCAGGAAAAGGTGGAATACAACGCCCAGCTGTGCCAGATGAATCTGGCCGTGCATGGGCTCAACGGCGTCATTCAGTCCGGCGACGAGGCCAACACCTTCTACCATGACGCGCACAACCTGGCGGGTTGCTGCGATTACGTCATGGCCAATCCTCCGTTTAACGTGGACAAGGTCAAGGCCGAGTCCGCCCTGAGCGCCGGACGACTTCCCTTTGGCCTGCCCTCCGTCAACAAAAACAAGGAGGTCGGCAACGCCAACTACCTGTGGATTTCCTATTTCTACGCCTACCTGAACGAGCATGGCCGCGCCGGCTTTGTCATGGCCTCCTCTTCCACCGACAGCCAGGGCAAGGACAAGGACATCCGCCAGCAGTTGGTGCAGACCGGGCATGTGGATGTCATGGTCAGCGTGGGCAACAACTTTTTCTACACCAAGAGCCTGCCCTGCTCGCTGTGGTTCTTTGACAAGGGAAAGCAGGAGGCCCTGCGGGACAAGGTGCTCTTTATCGACGCCAGGAATTATTACACCGTGGTGGACCGCACCCTCAACGAGTGGAGCGAATGGCAGCTCAAGAACCTGAACGCCATCGTCTGGCTGTACCGGGGCGAGGTGGACAAGTACCAGAAGCTGGTGGACGAATACCGCCATGTACTTGGCGATACCTTGCCCTTTACCCAGCGGGCCGCGCAGCTGGAAACCGACCTGCAAAACGCACGCAGCGAAGCGAAGGAGGCCCTGGCCGAAGCCCCGCGCAAGGAGAAAAAGCGCATTGAGGAAAAGTACCAGGACATCATCGAGAGCCTGGAGCAGCGCCTGGTGATTGCCAAGGAAGCCGTGTGGCTGACGGAGAAGTTCGGCGCAGGCGCATACGCCGACATTCCGGGCCTGTGCAAGGTGGCCACGCTGGAGGAGATCGAGGCCAAGGGCTTCTCCCTCACGCCCGGCGCGTATGTGGGCGTGGCGCCCACGCAGGACGACGGTGTGGATTTCCACGAGCGCATGACCGAGATCCACAAGGAATTGCAGGCCTTGCAGGAGGAATCCAACCGCCTGATGGCGGCCATCTCGAGGAATTGGGAGGAGATGGGGCTGTGAGGTGGGATTTCGTACAATTGGGAGAACTATATGAAGTACACAATGGCTTATCAAAAGGTAGACAGTTTTTTGGCAGAGGATATCCTTTTTTGTCCTTTTCAACAGTATTTAATAATTGGTTTTTGCCTAAAAAGTTGCCCGATTTAGTACAATCATCAGATAAAGAGCGTGAATCATATTCTATCCTTCGCGGAGATGTATTTGTTACAAGAACAAGCGAAACAATGGATGAATTAGGAATGAGTTCAGTTGCACTTATGGATTATCCCAACGCGACCTATAATGGGTTTACAAAGCGATTGCGGCCCATTGATAAGAAGCGTATTTTACCGGAGTATATAGGTTATTATCTTCGCTGTAATGAATTTAGAAGTAAATTTATAGCATTTTCTACAATGACGACTCGCGCAAGTCTTAGAAATGAAGACCTTCTTTCCATTAAAGTGCCAGTTCCCCCGCTCGATATCCAACGCCGCATTGCCGACATTCTCTCCACATACGACGGCCTCATCGAGAACAACCGAAAGCAGATCAAGTTGCTGGAGGAAGCCGCCCAGCGGCTGTACAAGGAGTGGTTTGTGGACCTGCGCTTCCCCGGCCATGAGCACACCCGAATCGTGGATGGCGTGCCGGAAGGGTGGGAGAAAAAACAGTTGTCTGATATTGTAGAAGTTAAGTATGGAAAAGACCATAAATCCATCCCCGATGGCAACGTTCCCGTGTATGGTTCAGGTGGTTTGATGAGAAAATGTAATCAGATGTTGTATAAAGGAGAATCGGTACTTATTCCTCGAAAAGGCTCACTTAACAATATTATTTATGTTGACGAAGCATTTTGGACGGTTGATACCATGTTCTATACAAAAATGAAATGGCCTAACATAGGGGTATTTATCTATTATTTCATTAAATCTTTTGACATGTACGCAATGAATATTGGCGCGGCTGTTCCTAGTATGACGACAAATACTCTAAATTCTATTAATGTTATTATACCAAGTTGTGAGATATTAAAGAACTTTCAGTCTACTACAAAAGTATATTTTAGAAAAATAGAACTGTTAAAGCGTCAAATTGAAATGGCAGCGCAAGCCCGTGACCGTCTGCTGCCCAAGCTGATGAGTGGAGAAGCGGAGGAATAAAGTCTTATGGTTTTTTCAACACGCTATGGATATAAGGATGCCAAGCCTCAAATTGAAACTGCAAGTGATACTCTTAAACGCAGGATAGTCGCAGCGTTTTATAAGCAAGAGTTTGATTCTTATGATACTATGGACTGGTCGGGCTATACAACAGGTATTGAGGACATGATGATAGAGATGGGAGTTCCCTATGAATTTCCCAAAAATGAAATCATTAAACAAAGAAATGCTGTCGCTCTACAAAAATACATTCTAGAATCTAATGAATGGTATATTATATTTGATTTTATAGAGAGATATTTGATGCACTCCAATGGTACAACAGTCGAAAAAATGGTACCCCTATTTAACCGTATCTTGGAAGAAGAAGTTTCAGGATACCGGATACTTGACAGGCAAGTTATCCCTATTACCAATCATGCAGAGCTATCTACCATTCAAGAAGCTTATTCAACTAAGTATAATTCGGTGAATACACATATTTCTAAAGCTCTTACCCTTTATTCGGATAGAAAAACACCTGATTATGAAAATTCTATTAAAGAATCCATAAGTGCTGTTGAAGCCGTATGCTGCATCATTACTGGTATGGCAGGTGGGCAAGCGACATTAGGAAAAACACTCAAAAGGTTAAAAGATAGCGGTATATACATTCATCCCGCCATGGAAAATGCTTTTTCTTCTTTGTATGGCTATGCGTGTGATCAAGCTGGCATTAGGCATGGAGGTATTGATTTTACCAATGCCCCATCTGAGGATGCAAAGTATATGCTTGTTTCTTGCTCTGCATTCGTGAACTATTTAATTGAAAAATGGTCGAAAGTCAATCCGAAAGGGTGATTCTATGAGCCACGACTACTCCGAGAACATCCTCGTGCAGGAGAGCGCCGGGCACCTGCTGGAGCGGGAGCTGGGCTGGGAGGTCGTCTTTGCCTACAACACCGAGCGCCTGGGGGAAAGCGGCACGCTTGGCCGCGGGAGTTATCATGAAATCCTGCTGACCCGGTATGTGAAGCAGGCGCTCACGCGGCTGAATCCGTGGCTCACGGCACGTCAGGTAGAGGAGGCCATGGGCAAGCTGCAAAGCCGCCTTTCCACAGCTTCTCTCATGCAGATCAACGAGGAAAAATACGATCTCATCCGGGACGGGATTCCCGTCACGGTACAGCGCCCCGGTGGGAAAACCGAGGAAAAGCGGGCGGCGTTGATTGACTTTCAGCACCCGGAAAACAATCATTTTCTGGCCGTCAAGGAGCTGAAAATCCACGGCGATCTCTACCGCCGCCGCACCGATATCGTGGGCTTTGTCAATGGTATTCCCCTGCTGTTTGTGGAGCTGAAAAAGACCACGGTGGATGTGCAGGACGCCTATACCAACAACTATATCGACTATCTGGATACCATTCCGCATTTGTTCTACTACAACGCGTTCCTCATCCTTTCCAACGGCGTAGAATCCAAGGTGGGTACACTCGGCAGCAAGTACGAATTCTTTCACGAGTGGAAGCGTCTGGAGGAGAAGGAGCAGGGCAACGTGGCGCTGGAAACCATGCTCCGGGGCATATGCAAGAAGGAAACCTTTCTCGATCTGTTGGAGAACTTCATCCTCTTTGACCATTCCGACGGCCGCACCGCCAAGATTCTGGCCCGCAACCACCAGTATCTGGGCGTCAACGAGGCGGTCAAGGCTTACGAAGCACGGAAACTGAATCAAGGCAAGCTGGGCGTATTCTGGCACACGCAGGGCAGCGGCAAGAGCTACTCCATGGTGTTCCTTGCCCAGAAAATCCGGCGGAAGTTTGCGGGTTCGCCCACCATCGTCGTGCTGACGGACCGGGAAGAACTCAACAAGCAGATCAGCGACACCTTTGAAAACTGCGGGCTGCTGGGCAAGGCAAATGCCAGCGCCTTTATGGCTTCCAGCGGCGAGAACCTGATAAAGAAGTTGCAGGGCAACCCGAGCTTTGTCTTTACCCTGATTCAGAAGTTTAACCAGCCCGACCCGAAGCCCATTTATCCCGATCACGACATTCTGATTATGTCCGACGAGGCGCATCGCAGCCAGTACGGCATCTTTGCCGCCAACATGATGAAACTGCTGCCCACGGCCTCGCGCATCGGCTTTACGGGAACGCCGCTTTTGTCGGACGATAACCTGACCGCGCGCACCTTTGGCGGTTACATTTCCGTGTATGACTTCAAGCGGGCAGTGGAGGACGGCGCGACGGTACCGCTGTATTACGAGAACCGCGGGGACCAAATCGCCGACCTGCACAACCCGGAAATCACCGACCGGATTCTGGATGCCATCGAGCAGGCGGATTTGGACGTGGACCAGCAGGAAAAGCTGGAGCGGGAATTTGCAAAGGAAATACATCTGCTGACGGCCAGGCCCCGGTTGGAAGCCATCGCCCGGGACTTTGTGCGCCATTACAGCGACCTGTGGACCAGCGGAAAAGCGATGTTTGTCTGCCTGAACAAAGTGACCTGCGTGCGGATGTACAACATGGTTCAGGACTACTGGGCGGAGGAAATCACCCGGCTGGAAGGCGAAATCAGGCACGCTACCCAGCAGGAGGCGCAGGAGCTGAACCGCAAACTGGCATGGATGAAAGAAACCGAAATGGCGGTGGTCATCAGCCAGGAGCAGAACGAGATTCAGACCTTCCAGAAATGGGGACTCAACATCAAGCCTCATCGCCAAAAGATGGAAAAACGCGAGCTGGACAAGGAATTCAAGGATGCAGACAATCCACTGCGGGTGGTGTTCGTGTGCGCCATGTGGCTGACGGGATTTGATGTCAAGTGTTTATCCTGCCTGTATCTGGACAAGCCGCTGAAGGCCCACACCCTGATGCAGACCATCGCGCGCGCAAATCGCGTGGCAGAAGGGAAAAGCAACGGGTTGATTGTGGACTATATCGGCATAGTCAAGGCCCTGCGGAAGGCGCTGGCAGACTACACCGCCAATGTAAGCGGGCAAGGCGGCGCAGACCCGACGATTGACAAGGAGAAGCTGATCGCCCATATCCTTCATGTGATAGCCGAGGCAAAGGAGCACTTGCAGCAGCATGACTTTGATCTCCAGGCGCTGCTGGATGCGAAAGACTTTGAAAAGATGCGTCAGGTGCAGGCCGGGGCAGAGGCGGTCAGCGGCAGTCTGGAAAATCGAAAGGCGTTTCAGGCCTGTGCTTCGGAATTAATCCGCGTGATGAAGTACGCAAGCCACGAGGATATTTCCGGCAAGTCCCGAAAGGAATATGAAGCCATCGAAGCGATTTATCACCAGTTGCAGAGGCGGCGCAAGCACAGCGACAATACGGAGCTGATGGTGGAAATCAATCAGATCATCAGCGAGTATGTGCAGGTGGATGAATCCCAGGAAGGGCCGGTGCAGCCGCGCCAGTTTGACATCAGCAAAATCGATTTTGACTTGCTGGGGCGGGAATTTGCCAAGGCAAAAAAGAAACATCTGATTCTCAAGGATTTGAATGACCTGATTGAGCAGCGTCTGGATGCCATGCTGTCCACCAATCCACAGCGGATCGACTACTATGAGCGCTATCAGAAAATCATTGAGGATTACAACAGCGAACAAAACCGTGCGACCATTGAGAAAACCTTTATGGATTTGATGGCCCTGGCCAGCAGCATGGATCAGGAGCAGCAGCGGTATATCCGGGAAGGTTTTTCCAGCGACGAAGAGTTGTCCCTGTACGATCTGCTGTTTTCAGAAAACCTTTCCAAGCAGGACATTCAAAAGATCAAGCAGGTGGCGGTGGACTTGCTGGCCAAGGTGAAGGCGCAGATTGCCAAACTGGATCACTGGACGGACAAACAGGAAACCAAAGCGGTGGTGGACAATCTCATTCGAGATACGTTATGGGCGCAGTTGCCATCGTGCTATGATGAGCTAAGCATTTCACAATACCGCCAACGAATCTATGAATATGTCTACACGCGGTATCCAGACGTAGCGTGATTCAGAGGGCATTTGAGGAAAAGGGGAAGGAAGCACGATGACGCAATATGAAGTAAACAATAGCTCCATTCAGACGTTGCTGTCCTGGATTCGCAGCGGAGAGGTAAAAAGGTCCGGCTCGCATCATAGCTGAGGACGGGCAAAATGCGCTGACTTATGGGAAAACGGGGGTGTGACCATGCCGATTAAAAGCCTGGAAATTGCAGGTTTGCGCGGTTTCGGAAAGCCGCAAACTGTGAAATTCGCGCTTCCTAAGGGAGAGTCGGGAAGTGGATTGACTTTTATCGTTGGTGCGAATAATTCTGGGAAAACGACTATTTTTGAGGCAATTCGTAGCTTTATTCCTACCTATGATGCTCCAGCATTTGCTGTTGGAAAAAGAAATCAGAATTACCAAGGCGGACGAGTTCATCTCAGAATGGAATATGATAATAACAATGACTGGATTAGTATTGATACCGACAGCCGAAATGGCTGTAACACACAAATTATAAAAAACGGACAGGTTGTGGATACAAATGCGCTTGAGCGAAGAATTGCAATCCTACAGTCCAGAAGATATGTCGATTTTTATTTTCAATCCGATAGTGGAAGCGGAGGCAGATACTATTATTTGAGCAATCAAATTGGAAATTCTCCGAATCGAGGCGCACGCCTGACTGGATTTGAGACGCGAATTGGAGAAATGTATCGAAACAAAGACAAGTTTGATCCGCTACTGAAAGAAATACTTGGTTATGATCTGGATTGGACAATTGACATGACTGAGCGTGGAGACAAGTTTATCAAATTTGTCACAGGAAAACAGTATCATTCAGGTGAAGGCATAGGAGATGGCATCTGGAGTATTTTTACAATTTGCGACAGTTTGTATGATTCAAAGCCGGGAGAAATGATAGTCATTGATGAGCCTGAACTTTCTTTACATCCAGCTTATCAGAAACGAGTACTGTCATTGTTTAAGAGATATGCAAAAGACCGACAAATCGTGATTTGCACGCATTCTTCATATCTAATAGACATGTTTTCATTGACGAAAGGTGCAGAGCTTTGCCGTACTGTGAAAAATGAGAATGGAGAGATTGAAGTATATCAGCTATCCGATGAATCAAAGCGAAAAATCAAAGGATATTTGGACAACTACTTTAATCCTCATATTTGGGGAAATACAGCGAAAGAGCTTTTCTTTGTAGAAGATGGCGTAATTGTTGTTGAAGGGCAAGATGATGTCATGCTCTACCAAAGGGCAGCGGAGCAACTGGGAATTGCTTTAAAAGGTGATTTTTTCGGTTGGGGTGCAGGCGGCGCACAAAACATTCCCGACATTTTGGGGATTCTCAAGGACTTGGGCTATAAAAGGGTAGCAGTGATTTATGATGGGGATATGAAAGATAAAAAAGAGGAGAATGAGATAAAATTCAGTGATTATCAATTCTTCATTATACCGACAAAAGATATCCGGGATAAAAAGGATGTGAAGGCTCGCGAAGCAACGTGTGGTATGATGACTGAACGCGGCGAAGTGAAACCGGAATATCAACATCAAATGAGCAAGCTGCTGCATGAATTAAACGATTGCCTTTAAGTATTGCATATAGTATGTCAGATAAACAGGAAAAAGCGGCGCTAGCAATGCCCATCCCGCTTTCAATCGGATGCGAGTGTCTATAACACGGATATGGCGCCGCAGCCGCATACGTTGGTACGCCTTATGTAGCGAACGCAACCGAAGGAGTGGGCGCGGACTGCCAACATGACAACGGCGAAGCGAAATGCAAATTTTGTGCAGCGTTTGCCAATGCCTGTTAACTGGTTGGGGTAGTACAAGAACACTGATTTGCAGGGCAATCACATCTGCGACATCTCATTTTTCAGCATTCGCATGATCTTGTCTTTCATGGTTTCATTGCTGGAATCGCTGAAATGGACACGCACCTTGTAGGTGGTCTTGCCGATTGTTTTTACCAGCGCGGGAATATCCTCCGGCGATCTGGCCGTAGCGGTGTCTACGGTCTGCCTGGTACAGGTTTCTTCGTTCATGGCGCTCCTTTCTCCGGGCGGGGCTGCGCCGTCCGGCAAAACAATCAGTCGCTCTTACGGTTCACAATGTCTTTCGCCGCCTGCTTGGTGGCCCCGGCGTTTTCCTCCCGGAAGTTCTTCCCGGCAAAGAGGATCGGGGCGCACCGTTCCAGGATACGGTCATAGATACGGGCGTGGGCCAGGTCGGGCGGGTTCTTGAGTTCGGCCAGTTTCAGGTTGGTGGTGATTATCATGGGCCTGCGGCTGCGGTAGCGGCTGTCAATGACGAAAAACATCTGCTCCATCGCATACTCGGTACTGCGCTCCACACCCAAATCGTCAATGATGAGCAGGTCGTACTCGTCAAAGCTGGCGATAAAGTCGGCCCTGTCCTCGGAGAACATCCCCGTCAGGCGGTTCAGGATGGTGGGAAAGTTCGTCATCAGCACCGGCACATCCCGGTCAAGCAGGGCGTTGGCGATACAACCGGCGAAAAAGGACTTGCCGGTTCCCACATCCCCAAACAGCAGCAGGCCAGTGTTGTTTCGGTATGCCTCCTTCCAGTTCTCCACATAGGCGCGGGCCTTGTCCATCAGAGGATTTTGGCCGTTGTCGTTGGCAAAGGTGTAGTCGTACAGATAGCGGTCTTGCAGGCCCTGGGCCTTCCGGCGCTTGATACGCTCCATGCGGCGCTGCCGTTCCTCGGCGGCTTTGCGCTGTTCCTCGGCCTCCCGCTGGCACTGGCAGATACAGCGGGGCATGAAGTAGCCGGGTTTCCCAAAGCATGGCACAACGGTCTGCCTCTGGCCGCCGCACCTCTTACAGTGAATGAGGCCGTCTGCCGGGTCTATGTACTCGTCCCCGGCCAGTTCCACACCGGCGGCTGCCTTGTCGATCAGCGCCCGGATTTCTGCGGTAATCTCCATCATACGGTTTCATCCTCCTTTACGCTGTAATCCCGGTTGCGGGTGGGCGGGGCTGCTTTCTTCGCGTCCTCACCGGCCCAGCGCCGGATGGTGGCGGCGTGGCTCTGATACCGCTTGCCGGTAGAGGCCATGTACTCGGACAGCTTTTCGATGTATTGGCCCCATACGGTGGGAAAGCTGGCCTGCAAGTCCGCCAGTTCCTCGTCCGTCAGGAAAACATTCTGGTAACGGCCATAGGCGCGGGCGGGGCGTCCCTTCTCTATCTCTCTCTTTATCTCTATCTCTTTCTCTAACTCTATCTCTATCTCTGGTGGACGAATGTCGGACAAATGTCCGCCGTTTGTCCGGGGCGCGGAAAGAGCCTTGTTTTGGAGCCTCGCCGCACGCTTTCGCTCGGCCTCGGTGGAGGACTGGCCGATCAGCAGTTCGATATTGCTCATGTAGAAGGTGCCGCTGTCCAGCACTTCCACAAGGCCCAGCTTCAGGAAGATTTGCAAGGCCCTCTCCACAGTGCCGATCTGCTGGCGGGTGATGGTGGCGATCATCTGCGCTGTGTAGGGGATATTCTCGTCAAGCTGGAGCCGCCCGCCGTGTTTCAGGGATTTCAGATACAGCTTGAGCAGGATATTGGAGTACAGCACACCGTCCTGCATACTTTCCAGCAGCACGATGGAGTCATCGTCAAAATAGTTTTCTTTGAGTTTCAGGTAGTAATATTTTCGATTGTCTGACATGGGTTCCTCCTTGGGGTTCGTTTTGGGCTTCTGTACGCATTTAGAGGGCCGTTTTGGGGGCTAGAGGATAAATCTATCAGGCCCCCAGCGACACCCTCGAAAAAAGCCTTGATTTACAAGGGGTTTTCAGCCCCTAAAGCGTGACATTTCGCCCTTTGTTTCCGCTTGCGCTGGGCCGCCTTGATACGCTTCATGCGTCCAGCACATTCCGGGCAGTATTTGGCCCGGTTGGAGCCGGGGGTGAACAGCGCCCCGCAGACGGCGCAACGCTTGGCGTCCAGGCGGTGGAACAGGGCCGTTTCCAGTTCTCTGTCCAGCGGCAGCACTGCCGCCCGGAACCACCGGCACAGCAGGGAGTAGGAAATGGACTGGACGCAGACACATTCCTCCCCATCGTCCAGCGCGATACAGTTGCCGCCGTCATAGTTGCAGCACTCATGTACCAGCCGCCGCGCTCTGCGGTACTGGCGGTAGTCCATGACGGGGATGGGTTCAGGCTTGCTTTTCTTCATGCTGGCACTTCCCACACCCGCCGCAGTTGTCGCAGCCGTGGCAGGCATGGGCCTCCGGCTCCGGGCCGGTGGGCGCGTCTGCCGGTTCCGGCTGCAAGAGGGCAAGGGGCAGGCGGATATTCAGGTGGACAGTGACGGGTAAAATAATCTGCTTCATACAGTGACCTCCTTCCATGAATTTACTGTTAAATATTCGTGCAAAGTATTGCTTTCTTCGTGCAAATGGCATATACTAAAAGTACCAGCAGAAAGGGGTTGATGATATGGCTGGAAATACCACAAACATCAGCATCCGCATGGACGCGGATTTGAAGGCACAGGCCGACGCCCTGTTTGCGGAACTCGGCATGAATTTATCCACGGCGTTCAACATCTTCGTGCGCCAGTCGCTTCGTGAGGGCGGCATTCCCTTTGAAGTGAAGCTGGAACAGCCCAACAAGGAAACGATTGCTGCCATGCTGGAAGCGGAAAGGATTGCAAAAGACCCGTCTGTAAAGGGCTA
>OHEM01000716.1_pt1 | contig 12513 bp, 10 predicted proteins | sample 1567281 | NCBI WGS metagenome assembly OHEM01 (sample SAMEA3879537, study PRJEB24766) | human gut metagenome | biome: human-associated habitat; feature: feces | place: USA | collected 1985/1987
TCGGTCTCGGGATCGTATTTCATGCCCATGAAGCGCTCACACTTACGCGAGAGCGCCTGACGGAAGTTCGGCGCGCCCATCGTGATGGGGTACTGGTGCGGGCCAAGTGCGCTGACCTCGGCCAGACGGTCGGTGAGCGCCTTGGGCGGGTCAAAATCGGGGAAGCCCTGCGCCAGATTGATCGCGCCGCACGCAAGACTCACACGCGTCATGCGGCGAGTGACGGAGTCGGTGAATAATTTGTTTTTTCTGCTCATTTCCTGCATGGTTTATTCCTGCCTTTCTTGATCTGATGAAACAATGCCGAGTTCTGCCGCACCGGCAAGCTGCATTCCGCTCGTGTGCAGCAGCGACGAGACTTCTGCCGGATCTGCAACACGGAGGATCATATAGGCCATCCCGTTCGGCTGGCCGAAAATCGAATACATATATTGGACGTCGATCTGCCTTTCTGCCAGAAGCTGCAGCAGGCGGCTCAGCCCGCCCGGCTCATCCGGTACGCCGACGGCGACGACCTCGCTGGCCGAGAAGATAAATCCGTTCTCGCGCAGTACGCGGCACGCCTCCGGCTCGTGGCTGGCAATGAGGCGCAGCACGCCGTAATCGCTCGTCTCGGCAATATTAATCGCGCGTAGATCGATATTGTTTTTTGCAAGCAGCGCCGTGATCTCAGCCAGCTGCCCGGCCCGGTTTTCCAAAAATACGGAAATCTGATGAATCGCCATAGCCTTTTCCTCCTTAGATCCTGCGCTTGTCGATGACGCGGATGGCCTTGCCCTCACTGCGGGCGATGGATTTCGGGGAAACAAGATGCACCTGTGCGAAAATGCCGAGCATTGCCTTGAGCGCGGCGACAAGGCTCTTTTCACGCTGCGTGATCTCGGCCAGAGAGTCAGAGAAGTGCTCCGGCGTCATCTCGACGAGCACATCGAGCGTGTCGGAGTTGTTGACGCGGTCGACCACGATCTGATAGTTGGATGTGTAGCCCTGTTCGAGCAGCACCGTCTCGATCTGCGACGGGAAGACGTTTACGCCCTTGACGATCAGCATATCGTCGCTGCGGCCCATGGGCTTGCACATCTTGATATGCGTCCGCCCGCAGGGGCAGTCCTCATGACGCAGAATGCAGATATCGCGCGTGCGGTAGCGCAGCAGCGGGAAGGCCTGCTTCGTGATCGACGTAAATACCAGCTCGCCCTGTGTTCCCTCCGGCAGCACCTCGCCGGTATCCGGGTCGATGATCTCGGCCAGGAAGCAGTCCTCGTTGATGTGCATGCCGCACTTGTATTCGCACTCGCCGCTCACGCCAGGCCCCATCACCTCGGTCAGACCATAGTTTTCGGTGGCCAGAATGCCATAGCGGCGCTCCAGCTCCGCGCGCATCTCCTCGGTGCTGGCCTCCGCGCCGAACAGGCCCACGCGCAGGCGGATGTCCTTAAGTGCGTCCATGCGCTCGGCGACCTCGGCCATATACAGCGCATAGCTGGGCGTGGCGATGAGCACGGTGGAGCCGAAATCGCGCATGATGTTGATCTGACGCTCGGTATTGCCGCTAGAGATGGGAATGATGGCGCACCCGATTTTCTCCAGTCCGCCGTGCAGCCCGAACGCGCCTGTAAACAGGGTGTATCCGAAGCTGACCTGAGCGATATCGTCCGCCGTGGCCCCGCCTGCGGTAGCGATGCGCGCGATGCATTCCGCCCAGGTATCCAGGTCCCGCCGGGTGTACCCGGCGGTGATGGGCTGGCCGGTGCCGCTGGATGCGTGGATACGCACCACCTCGCGCATGGGCACGGCCAGCAGCTTGAAGGGGTACTGCTCCCGCAGCTCGGTTTTGGTTGTCAGGGGGATTTTTGAAATGTCCTTCAGTGTGCGAATATCCGATGGCTTTACGCCCGCCTTGACCATCTTGTCATGATACATGGGCACATGGTCGTAGGCATGCTGTACGCTCCATTTCAGGCGTTCCAGCTGGATTGCTTCGATTTCGCTTCTCTTTGCGCATTCGATCTTCGGGTTCCAGACCGCCATGGCAAAACGCTCCTTCCGTACTGCCTTTTTCCGCGCCGCCGCCCCTTCCTGCTTGGCTACCTCGCTACGCTTGCGGAGCGGCGCGCCGTTGTTTTATGAAATAGTATATCACAAGCGTGACGGAAAGCCAAGACCCGCCAGACGCGTTGATTTGCTTTAGCAGATTCTGCGGTCCCACCGTGGTGCGCCCGGTGTTCTCCACGCATGCTTTTGCCCGTTCGGGGCATACTAGCCATCACTTCCATAAGACGAAGGGATGCGTGTGTATGTCGATCGGAATGGTCCTTTTGACCGTTGTGGCGGTCCTGGTGTTTTTCGGCGTGGCCCAGCGCGTGCTGGACAAGCTGTATTTGAGCGACCGTGCGGCGCTGATCCTGATTGCGTTGATGTTCTTTGGAACGCTCATTCCCAATGTCACGATTGGCAATGTGTCCATCAGCATCGGTGGGGCCGTGATTCCCTTCGGTGTGTGCGTTTACCTGCTGGCGCGGGCGGGCACTGCCAAGGAACGCGTGCGCGCCATACTGGGATCGCTGATTACGGCGGGGATCATCTATGCGCTTTCCCACTTTCTGCCCGACGAGCCGGAACGCATGCTGATTGATCCCATGTACCTCTACGGACTCGCGGGGGGCGTGGTGGCCTATGTGCTGGGCCGGTCGCGGCGGGGCGCTTTCTTCTGCGGCGTGGTGGGCGTGATGCTGGCGGACATTGCCGTAGCGGTGGTCAACTGGTCCCGAGGCATGGACCAGCCTCTCGTGCTGGGCGGCGCGGGCGTGTTTGACGCCATGATCATCAGCGGTATTCTGGGCGTGCTGCTTTCGGAGCTCGTGGGCGAGGTGCTGGAGCGCATGGCGCGCGGTACCCAGCGTCCCAGGGAGAGCGCCATTGAGAATCCTGTGCGTCAAAAGGAGAAATGAGCCATGAAAAAAACGCTGTTTTCTGCGCTTGCCGCCCTAGCCCTGTGCCTGATTGCCCTGCCCGCCACTGCGGAGGAAGACGTCTATACTTTGCTGGACGAAAACGGAACCGCCCTGACCCAGTATCTGGGAGAATGCGAAGCCGGCGACGAGTACATCAGCGGGGACAACCTGCACTACCGCGTGGTTTCCGTGGACGAGGCGGCCAAAACGGCGCGGCTGGAGCTATTGGGCGAGGCCGACATGCCGGATGTGAGCTGGCTGGAAATGGAACAGAGCCTTGCTGTAAGCGCCACAAACAACAGGAAGATCGCCCTCTACTGCACTCACAGCGACGAAAGCTACATCGAGGGCGACGGCACCGAAAGCGACGAGGAACGCGGCGGCATCTACGACGTGGCGGCGGCGTTCGGCGACGCGCTGGAGGAACGGGGGGTATCCGTCACCTTGAGCGACGCCACCCACCATCCGCATGACGCGGGCGCTTACCGCCGCAGCCGCCAGACCGCCGTGGAACTGCTCAAGGATGGACCCAGCGCCATCTTCGACATCCACCGCGACGGCATTCCCGATCCGGACGAATATGCAACCACCATCGGCAACGAAAAGATGAGCAAGGTGCGCCTGCTGGTGGGCAAGGGCAATCAGAACAAGGATGCGAACCTCAGCTTTGCCAAGCAGATCAAGGCCGTAGCCGACAAGATGTACCCCGGCCTCATCAAGGATATCTATATGGGCAAGGGGGCCTATAACCAGGACCTGGCTCCACGCAGCGTGCTTTTGGAGTTTGGCACACACACGTTGCCCAAGGAGCGCGTGCTCGCCTCCACCGGTCCCATGAGCGAAGTGGTCTACAAGGCGCTCTACGGCGGGGTAACCGGGTCGGCCGGCGCCAGCGACGCGTCCCGTGCGCCCGCTTCCGAAATGGCGGAGGGCGCAGATCAGGACAATACCGGCGCGGGATGGGCTGTATGGCTGGTCGTGGCGCTGGTGGTGGGGCTGGGAGTGTTTGCGTTTCTCTCCACCGGCGGCCGGGGCGGCATGAGCAAGTGGGGCCGGAGCCTCAGCGAAATGACCGGCGGTCTGTTCGGCAAAAAGCCGCCCCGCGAGTGAGCCCCGCGGCATATCCGTTTTTGGCTTTCCTTCTTTTCTCAAATGTGCTATAATGGTATCAGGCAAAGTTTTGCACTGTTTGAGCGGAGGATTGCGACCGTGTTTACACCACGTTACCACAACGAGCAGACGGACCTGCTGATGGACGCGCTGCTTCAGCTGAAAACCTCAGAAGAGGCCTACCGTTTTCTGGAGGATGTCCTGACGGTGCAGGAGCTCAAAAGCATCACCCAGCGGCTGGAGGTGGCCGTGATGCTGCGCCGGAAGGTAACCTATCAGGAAATCGCCCACCAGACCGGCGCGTCCACCGCCACCATCAGCCGCGTCAACCGGGCCCTGCAATACGGGGCGGACGGCTACACCTTGGTGCTGGACCGGCTTGAAGCACAACAGAAGTGAAGATTGAGGATAGCATAGCATGAATTTGGAAGGATTGAACCGGGAGCAGCGCCAGGCCGCAGAAACCCTGGAAGGGCCGGTGCTTATTCTGGCAGGCGCGGGCAGCGGCAAAACACGCGCGCTCACTTATCGCATTGCCAATCTGATCGACCACGGCGTGGCGCCGTGGAATATTCTGGCCATTACCTTTACCAACAAGGCCGCCAAAGAGATGCGTCAGCGCGTGAGCGCCCTGGTGGGTGAACGCGGCGGCGAGGTATGGGTCAGCACCTTCCATGCCATGTGCGCCCGCATTTTGCGGCGGGACATCGAAAAACTGGGCTACACCCGCTCCTTTACCATCTACGACGATGACGATCAGTCCAGCGTGCTCAAGGAGTTGTTCAAGCAGTTCGGTATCGACGATAAATCCCTGACCTTGCGCGAGGTCAAGGCCAAAATCAGCGACGCCAAGGACCATCTGCTCAGTCCCGACGAATGGTTCCAGGCCTCCGCTAAGGATTTTCGAAGCCAGCAGATTCATGACCTTTATGATGCCTACGAGCGCCGGCTGCGCCATGGCAACGCCCTGGATTTTGACGATTTGCTGGTTCGGACGCTGGAGCTGTTCGCCGACCATCCGCCCGTGCTGGAGAGTTACCGCGAGCGCTTTCGCTATGTGCACGTGGACGAATACCAGGATACCAACTTTGCCCAGTATTCGCTGGTAAAGCTCCTTACGCAGAAGAGCCGCAACCTTTGCGTCGTGGGCGATGACGATCAGAGCATCTACGGCTGGCGCGGTGCGGATATCCGCAACATTCTCGATTTTGAAAAGGATTTTCCCGACGCCGCCGTCATCAAGCTGGAGCAGAACTACCGCAGCACCGCCAACATCCTTGATGCGGCGAATCAGGTAATCGCCCACAACGAAGGCCGCATGGAAAAGGCCCTGTGGACCGAGCAGCCCGCCGGCGAACCCATCAAGCTCTTCTGCGCCGGCGACGAGCGGGAAGAGGCCGCCTGGATATGCGACCGCATGCAGCAGATGCAGCTTGCCGGCAAGAGCTATGGCGACATGGCTGTGCTCTACCGTTCCAACGCGCAAAGCCGCGTGTTGGAGGAAATGCTGGTGCGCGCGGGTATCCCCTACCGCATCTACGGCGGGCTGCGCTTCTATGACCGTAAGGAGGTCAAGGACATCGTGGCCTACCTGCGCTGCATTGTCAATCCTGCCGACGACGTAAGCCTGCGCCGCATCATCAATCAGCCCAAGCGCTCCATTGGCGACAGCACCATCACCGAGCTGGTGCGCTACGCCGCCGAAAAGGAAATGCCCCTTTACAGCGCCCTGATGGACGTGCCCGAAACGCTTTCGGCACGCCCGCGCAAGTGCGTCAGCGAGTTTGGCGATCTGATGAATGAATTGGTCATGGCGCGCGAAGATATGGGCGTGAGCGATTTTGTCAAGTACGTGATAGACCGCACCGGGCTCAAGGCACAGTATGAGCGCGACCTGTCCGACGAAGGCAAAAACCGTCTGGAAAACATCGAGGAGTTCCTGGGTGCGGTCAGCGAATACGAACAGGGCGCCGAGACCCCCACGCTGGAAGATTATCTGGAAAACGTAGCGCTGGTAAGCGATCTGGACGGTGCGGAGCTTGGGGGCAAGGTCGTCACGCTGATGACCGTGCACAGCGCCAAGGGGCTGGAATTCCCCATCGTATTCATCGCCGGACTGGAGGAAGGCGTATTTCCCACCGGCAGAAGCCTGCAGGACGAAAAGCGCATGGAGGAAGAGCGCCGTCTGTGCTACGTGGCCATCACCCGCGCGCAACAGCAGCTTTTCCTCAGCTACGCCGCCCAGCGCATGCTCTATAATCAGGTCAATTACAACACGCCCAGCCGCTTCCTCAAGGAGATTCCCAAGCGTTTGATCGACGATCAGTGGATCAGCAAGCGCGAGCGCAACTTCCCCGGCGTCATGGAAAGCTATCAGCATCCCACGCCCAAGCGCACGCCGCGCTACGGCGGCGAATCCGGACGAGGACTGGGAGCAGGCCGCAGCGCGCTGGGCATTCCGGGTGTGCAAAAGGGCTTTACCCCATCCGCGGCCTCCAGCGTGCCCGCCAGTGCCGTAGCCGCATTGTTCAAAACCGGCGACCGTGTGATGCACCGCAAATTTGGCGAAGGAAACGTGCTGGAAATTCGCGGAAGCGGCAGCGATGCGCGCATTGTGATCGGCTTCGCAGCCTATGGACAGAAGGAATTTGTGCTCTCCATCGCCCCGATTGTGAAGGTGAACGACTGATATGCAGACCTCACGCATGCGCGAGCTGGTCGACCAGCTCAACCGGGCCTCCGTGCTGTATTACACACAGGGCACCAGCCCCATGAGCGACGCGGAATGGGACCAGAAATACAACGAACTGAGCAGACTGGAAAAGGAGTCGGGCATCGTTTTGCCCGACTCCCCTACTGTGCGCGTCGGCGCGGAGCCACTCAGTTCCTTCGCCTCTCACAGGCATATCAACCGCCTGTGGAGCATGGACAAGGTTCAGAGCAAGGAAGAGCTGCTCGCGTGGCTGGAGCGCACGCAAAAGCTGCACGCCCAGCTCTGCGACGGGCGCGAAACGCCCCTTCCCCCGCTTAAATACGCCGTGGAATACAAGCTGGACGGCCTGACCATCAACCTCACCTATCGCGGCGGCCAACTGGTTGAGGCCGCCACCCGCGGCAACGGCGAAGTTGGCGAAGCCATTCTGCCACAGGCCCGCACCATTCGCTGCGTGCCTCTCTCCATTCCCTATCAGGGACTTTTGGAGGTGCAGGGAGAGTGCATCATGCGCCTGAGCACCCTGGAAGCCTATAACAAAACCGCCGACGAGCCGCTCAAAAACGCCCGCAACGCGGCGGCGGGAGCGCTTCGCAACCTGGACCCCGCCGTGACCGCACGACGGAAGCTGGATGCGTTTTTCTACCAGATTGGCACCATCGAAAATCCGCCCTATCATGATCTGGACGGCATGATCGCTTTCCTTCAGGAAAACGGCTTTCCCACCAGCCGCTACGAAGCCCATGCCACTACCTATGATGAAATCGTCCAACGGATCGATGCGGTTGAGGCCCAGCGCGAATCGCTGGATTTTCTCATCGATGGCGCGGTGGTCAAGGTGTGCGATCTGCAAACCCGTCAGGCCATGGGCAACACGGAAAAATTTCCCCGCTGGGCGGTGGCTTACAAGTTTGCCGCCGAGGAAAATACCGCAACTCTGCTGGATGTAACCTGGGAGCTGGGCCGCACCGGGAAGCTCACGCCCCTTGCTCACCTGACCCCCACCGATATTGGCGGCGTGACGGTCAAGCGCGCCACGCTCAATAACTTCGGCGATATCCAGCGCAAGCGTGTGGCCATCGGCTGCGAGGTGTGGATTCGCCGCAGCAACGACGTGATTCCTGAAATCATGGGCCGCGTGGGCGAAGCAGGGCCCGGTGAAACGCCCATCCAGCCGCCGACGGTGTGCCCTGCCTGCGGCCAGCCGCTGGTGGAGCGGGGCGCGCATCTGTTCTGCATGAACCGCCAGACCTGCAAGCCGCAGGCCGTGGCACGCCTTGCACACTTTGCCGGGCGCAACGCCATGGATATCGACACCTTTTCCGAAAAGACCGCCGAGTTGCTCTATGACAAGCTTGGCGTGCGCGACTGCGCGGACCTGTACCGTCTGACGGCGGACGACCTTTTGCCGCTGGAAGGGTTTCAGCAAAAGCGCGCCGACAACCTGATCGCCGCGCTGGACAAGAGCCGCCATTGCGCGCTGGACGCCTTTCTCTTTGCGCTGGGGATTCCCAACGTAGGCCGCAAGACGGCGCGCGACCTGGCGCAGCACTTTGGCTCCCTGGAACGCCTCAAGTCCGCCACGGTCGAAGAACTGACCGCCATCCCCGACGTGGGCGATATCGTGGCAACCAGCATAGTGGAATTTTTCAGCTTCCCGGAAAATCTGGAAATGATTCGCCGTCTGCTGGATGCGGGCGTCACCCCGCAGCACGAGAGCGACGCGCTCTCCGACGCGCTGGCGGGAAAGACCGTCGTGGTCACCGGCACCCTGCCTACCCTCAGCCGGGATGAGGCCGAGGCGCTCATCGCCCGCCACGGCGGCCGCGCGGCCAGCAGCGTGAGCAAAAAGACCAGCTTTGTGCTTGCGGGCGAAAAGGCCGGGAGCAAGCTCACCAAGGCCGAAAGTCTGGGCATTCCCGTCATCGACGAGGCGGCCTTCCTCAAGATGCTGGAATAGCTGTGCTACTGCCTTTGCGTCACTTCCAGCGGAATGCGCGGCGCGAGGCGGCGCAAACCCTCCTGCGAAAGTGCGCGCTTCAACTCCTCAAGATCTTTCACCGGCCCGATGGCATCCATCATCGGGCCGTCTTTTTTTTCCGAAATCTCCATCAGCGCCATACCGCGAAGCCAGCACAGCATAGATGTTTCAATCCAGTACAGAAAGTGCGTGCCCGGCGAAAGCGCCTCCAGCCGCTTCATTTTCAGGTACATTTCCACCCCGTCCAGCACGTCGTGCCAGATATCCACGTAGGCATAGTCGTACCCTTCGCCGCCCATATGAGCAGCATATTCGTAGGCGTCCTCCTGTATCACACACACTTTTTCCGCGTTCTTAAAAGCAGGCAGAACATGCTCCCGGAACAGCGAGATCACGTCGGGATCGCGCTCGATCACCGTCACGCGGGTCACTTCCGGCTTTCGCGCCGCCATGAAGGCGTAATACCCCAGCCCCAGCCCGAATACCGCCACCTTGCCGCTCACGGCCCGGATATCGGCGGTCATGGTGCTCAGTTCGCTGGGCGTAACGGTCATCCATTCCCGGCCATTTTGGGTGACGATGGGCGCACAAAACGCTTCCGTAAAATAACCGGCCTGCGGAACCTCGCGTCCATCGGGCAGCAGAAGCAAATCACCGCTGGCAAAGGCCTCGTAGGCTTCGATGGCCTTATAGCCCAGCGTCCAGTCTCCCTGCCTCACTTCGGGCAGGCGCACGGAGGCATAGTACGGGTCGGCGCGGCAGGCCGCGGCATCCAGGCAGCGCACGCCGGGCCGGAAGTAGCGCTCCGCCATTCTGCGCGCCCACGGGTCGGCCGCGATGTCCAGCCCGCAGGCAGAGGCCATCAGCAGCCGGTACGCTTCCTCGCCGGTCACGCCGCATTCCCGGACCAGCATTTCCACATCCTCACCGCGCACAAAGCGCGGGCACAGGTTCAGATACCCGCTGAACCATTCCAGCGCGCGCAGATTCTCCTCCGCCACATCCAGCATCGCCTTCAGACGAGGTGTATCGGCTTGGGGCATTTCAAGGGGCATCCCATCGCGCCTCCTTTGTTCTGTCACAGCACAAGGGGGACCCATGCGGGCGGGTCCCCCTCCTGTCATGTATTGCCGCGCGTCCGTCAGGCGTGCGCGCGTTCCAGGCCGCGCTTCACCAGCTGCACAAACAGCGGATGAGGTTTGCCCGGCCGGCTGATGTATTCCGGATGGTATACCACCGCGATATAAAAGGGGTGGCCTTCCATTTCAAATGCCTCAGGATAGCCTGCCTCCACGCTCACGCCCGCCAGATGCAGGCCCTTGCGCTCCAGATCGGTCACGTAGGCCGGGTCCACCTCGTAGCGGTTGGAATGACGCTCGTGCACCACATCTGCCCCATAGATACGCTGCAATTCGCCATCCAGCAGGCGCACGCCGCTGCTTCCCATGCGGGTGGCGCCTCGGCTGTCGTTCTGGCAGACGCGGTCCTCCGGCACGCGTACCACGGGATGGGGCGTCAGCGGGTCCGCCTCGGCCGTATGCGCGTCGTCGATGCCCAGCAGGCTTCGCACCGCTTCCACCACCACCAGCTGCATGCCAAAGCCCATGGCCAGGAAAGGCACGCCCTGCTCGCGCGCATAGCGCGCCGCCACGATCATGCCGTCCACCCCGCGGTCGCCAAACCCTCCGGGCACCACGATGGCATCATAGACGCCCAGCAGATCTTCGGCCGTATCCGGCGTGATCTTTTCAGCGTCCACCAGATCAATCCGGGGCTTAGCGCCGGCCTGTGCGCACGCATGGCGCAGTGCTTCGGTCACGGAAAGGTACGCGTCCGGCATGGCAGTGTACTTGCCCACCAGCGCCACACGGAGAGGATCGGCAGCCCCATCCACGCTTTTGACATAGCTTTTCAGGGCAGTCAGGTCAGGTTCGGCGTTCTCCAAACGCAGCTCGGAAAGCACCGCGCGGGCCAGCCCCTCCTTTTCCAGCACCAGGGGCAGCCTGCACAGCGGGTCCACGTCCATGTTCTGGATCACATTGGCGGTTTTGACGTTGCAAAACAGCGCGATCTTTTCCTTTGCCTCGCCGGTCATGGGCTTTTCGGTGCGGCAGACGATCACATCCGGCTGGATGCCCGCGGAGCGCAACGCGCGCACGCTGCTCTGCGTGGGCTTGGTTTTCAGCTCGCCCGCGGTGGAGATGTAGGGCATCAACGTCAGGTGGACGTAGCAGCAATCATACGGATCGCTCCGTTCCAGCCGCATCTGCCGGATGGCTTCCAGATAGACCGACGCCTCCATATCCCCCACGGTGCCGCCAATGTCCACGATGCTGATCTGCGCGCCGGAGCATTCCGCCGCGCCCTCAATATAGCTTTTGATCTCATTGGCCACATGCGGGATGGCCTGAATGGTCATGCCGTGAAAATCTCCCCGCAGCTCGCGTTCCAAAAGACGGCGGTGAATCTTGCCTGTGGTGCAGCAGCATTCTCCGGGAAGGGTCTCGTCCACGAGGCGCTCGTAGTTGCCCAGATCCAGGTCCACGGCATGTCCGTCCTCCGTGATGAAGGCCTCTCCATGCTCCAGCGGGCTGAGAAAGGCGGGCTCGGCGTTGTAATACAGGTTGAGCTTCTGCATGCTCACGCGATAGCCTCTTGCCTTGAGCAGACAGCCCAGCGCTGCGGCAGTCACGCCCTTGCCCAGAGAGGAGGCAACGCCTCCGGTAATAAATACGTATTTCATGATTCATCGGCTCCTTGCATACGGGATGGTTCCGCCTGATTGTAGCGTGACGGAAGCTGCCTGTCAACCCGGTTGGACAGCCAGTGTCACCACAGGCGGACGCTCACCCATCTCCGCCTTCACAGCGCGAAGCAGCGGCATCTGCGTATCCTCCGCCCCACTGAGGGCCAGAAAGTCCGCAAGAGGTGCGATCTTCATTTCGGGATCGTACTGCGTGCGGTAGTGCATGGGTACGGTCACCGTGGGCTGAAGCAGCCTGCGCACCTCCATGGCCTGCGCCGCGTCGATGGTATAGTAACCGCCTACCGGCAGCATCAGCAAATCCAGCCGTCCGATCTGCGCGGCCTGCGCACGCGTGGGCAGGTGGCCCAAATCGCCCGCATGACCCACGCGCATTCCCTCCGCCTCAACGATGAAAAAGGTGTTTTTGCCCCGCAGCGCGCCGCCCTGTCCATCGTGGAAAGTGGGTACCCCGACAACCGAAGCGCCGCATGCCAGCTTGTGCTCGCCCGGCGTGTCGATCACTTCCGCACCGGCTTCCAGGCAGGAAAGGCCATCGTGGTCGTAATGATGGTGGGAGATCAGGCACACGTCCGCCCGCAGCAGCCGCCTGGGATATTCGTAAAGCGTGCCATAGGGATCAAAGGCGATCACCGAGCCGTTTTCCAGCGTCAGGGTAAAAAAGGAATGTCCATAGTATTTCAGAATCATGCTATCCCTCCTGTTTGCTTTCTGCGTCCAAACGGGTAATCCAGTCCGCCAGCACCCGCCCGCCGCCTTCGGCCAGGGGCAGGCCCATCCGCAGGCGGCGAGCGGCCTCACCGGTGAGCACGGGCACCGCGGCCAGGAGCGGCCCCGGTGCGCCCGCCGCCAGCTTCACTATCTCCCGCACCTGTTCCAGGGGCTGGCGTTCCACCGGCGCGGGATGCATCATAAGCAGGCGGCACAGGGCATAGGCGGGGTGCAGCGCCTCCGCTCGCGGCAGGGCGGGTGGATGAATGGGCAGCCTGTC
>OHEM01000717.1_pt1 | contig 12510 bp, 6 predicted proteins | sample 1567281 | NCBI WGS metagenome assembly OHEM01 (sample SAMEA3879537, study PRJEB24766) | human gut metagenome | biome: human-associated habitat; feature: feces | place: USA | collected 1985/1987
AGTTCCTGTCTGAACAGTAATCCATTCACGTACCATAGAAAGTACATTGTGCCACCACATGATATCTGCTTCCAGAATTTCTCCCGAACGAGGGTCGAGTAGGGAAGGTCCCATTGCGTTTTTCTTTTCTGATGCAGCATAAGTCAGTACCGAGTAATTGACGTCATCCATGTCTACATGCATACTGTCTGTGATTTCTTTAGCGATAATTGCATTTTTGAAACCGGCTTTTTCGAAAGCAGTCTGCCAGTCTTCTATTCCTTTCTTTATGTATGACCGCCATTGATAAGGAGTCGAATTATCGATGTAGAACACAATTGGCTTAATAGGTTCTACTGTCTGACCTTTTAGATATGCTTCCCGGTCTTCTGGTTTGGGTTCCATACGCCAACGGGTAATATATTGTTTCTTATCCGTTCCTTGTTGTGCGTCACTGAAACTTAATAACGGATTGGTGAAGTAGCCGACTTTCTGATTGTCGAAACGTCCTGTCATCGGTTTTTCCGGTAATAAAAGAATAGAGGAACTAACTTCCACCGTCACATATACGCTTGTCGTTCCTTCTGTCACTTTAGTGGTCAGCTCAGAAGTTGCTACAACGTTGTTAGGGAAAGATTTGATCGACAAAATACGTGATAAGTTCTTGATAGCGGAAGTCCCTAAATTAATGTTTGTAAAAACATTATTGATACTGGTTTCCGTACCATCGTAAATATCATTCACTTTGATCACCAATGCAGTGGAGTCCTGATTGATAGCTTCTATTTTGAAAGCGGCAATCAGTGGCGAGATAAAATTGTCCTTTACCGAACGGAAGATAGCGTCCGTTTGAGGAGCCAGTGGTAATGGGCGTTGTTGGCGAAACATCAGTTTGCCGGTTGCCTTGTCCCATTCCATACTAACCATTTGGTTCTCGTAGTTCACTCCGCGGTTCACTCCTGCGTCATTCAGTTCGGCAGGTACCCGTTGCAGTTTATTGACAATTAATAAATCACGTCCTAAAAGTGATGTAGGAATTTCAAAATAATAATCGTTCTTTTTTTGATGAACAGCAAACATTCCTTTGGTAATTTTGCTACCTTCCACAAGCTTTTCGTAGTCGCTTTTGGTTTTCTCCTCTTGCTCTGGTTTCTTCTTTCTCTTTTTAAACCAACTCTGATTTTCTGTAGCAGGGATAGTTGCAGATGTTGAGTGTGTTTCTCCACTCATCAATATACATGCAATGACCGCTGCCATTACCTTTACATACATTCTCATTGAGTCCTTTTATGTTTAATTATTATTAAAATCGGGCACAAAAGTACTAATATAAATAACATAATTGCTACAGATTTGCAATGAATATAATAATAAAAAGGATTATTAACTAGTATTTCCGCTTATCATTCCTTTCGGATATTTCGTAGTTTAGTGGGAATAGTGTACATTTGCGGGAGTAAAAAGTGAATGGAATGATGAGACGATATATCACCACTTTGATGTTGGCTTGCTGCATCGGAGGATATGGGCAAGAAAAGAAGCAAGCCACCTTTGTACCACCTTTTGACTTTCCTCTTACATTGAGCGGAAACTTCGGAGAAATCCGTTCTAATCACTTTCACGGCGGATTGGATTTTAAAACGGGAGGAGTAATCGGTAAACCTGTTCGTGCATTGGCAGAAGGCTATATTTCACGTATCCGTGTGACGAATGGTTCGGGCTATGTACTTGATGTCTGCTATCATAACGGTTATTCTACTATCAATCGTCATTTGAGCGGTTTTATTTCCCCTATTGCCGAAAGGGTGGAAAAACTGCAATATGAAAATGAAAACTGGGAAGTAGAGATTATCCCCGAACCGGATGAGTATCCAGTAAAAGCGGGACAACAAATAGCATGGAGTGGAAATACCGGCTATTCATTCGGACCGCATCTTCATTTGGATGTTTTTGAAACGGAGACGGGAGATTATGTAGATCCCATGCCTTTTTTCAAAACGAAAATAAAAGATACGCGTGCTCCGAAAGCGGACGGCATAATGTTTTTTCCTCAACTTGGTAAAGGAGTAGTGGATGGTAAGCAAGAAAATAAAATGATTCTTCCGAACACCGGACGTCCGGTGGAAGCATGGGGTGTGATAGGTACAGGCATCAAGGCGTATGACTATATGGATGGAGTGAGCAATCATTACGGAGTGTATTCTGTAGTGCTTACAGTAGATGAGAAAGAAGTATTCCGCAGTACTGTCGATCGTTTCTCACAAGAAGAAAACCGGATGATTAACTCTTGGACTTGCGGGCAATATATGAAATCCTTCATCGAGCCGGGAAATACATTACGTTTATTAAAGGCATCGAACACTAATCGTGGTTTGGTGACTATTGATGAAGAACGCGATTATCGCTTCTTGTATACTCTGAAGGACGTTTTTGGCAATACTTCTAAATACAGTTTCACGGTTAGGGGGCGAAAACAACCGCTTGAGCCATTGCAACATCGCGAAAAGTATTTCTTTGCGTGGGATAAGGTAAACTATCTGCAAGAGCCGGGTTTGAATCTGGTTGTTCCCAAAGGAATGTTATATGACGATGCCCCCCTTAATTATCAAGTAAAAGCTGATAGCGGTGCTGTTGCGTTTACATATCAGTTAAATGACAAACCGATTCCGCTTCATGCAAGCTGTGAATTGCGTATTGGCTTACGTAGAAAGCCTATAACTGATACTACAAAATATTATGTAGTCCGTGTCACCCCGAGAGGAGGAAAATATAGTGTCGGTGGAAAGTATGAAGACGGATACATGAAGGCATCTATTCGTGAATTGGGAACTTATACGGTTGCCATTGACACAATTCCGCCTGAAATTATTCCTGTTAATAAGAAGCAATGGGGAAGAACCGGAAAGATTATCTATCGTTTGAAGGACAAAGGAACGGGTATTGCATCCTACCGTGGAACGATTGACGGCGAATATGCACTTTTCGGACGACCGAATATTGTGAAATCGTATTGGGAATGTGTACTTGATCCGAAGCGTGTGAAGAAAGGTGGAAAACATATCGTTGAATTTACGGTAACTGATTATTGCGGAAATGAAACCGTATCCCGTGAAAGTTTTATCTGGTAAATTATTAAAAGAAAATCATATATGAAGAAAAGACTTATTTTTTGTGCTGCTCTATTCCTGGCGGCAGTGGCGGATACTTTCGCCTGTACTAATTTAATTGTCGGCAAGAATGCATCGACTGATGGTTCGACTATCGTTTCCTATTCTGCCGACTCGTATGGCCTGTTTGGAGAACTTTATCACTATCCTGCTGCTACATATCCTAAAGGAACCATGTTGAAAGTGTACGAATGGGATACCGGTAAATATTTGGGAGAAATCGAACAGGCACGCCAGACTTACAATGTAGTGGGTAATATGAATGAATATCAAGTTACTATTGGTGAGACAACTTTTGGCGGACGCCCTGAATTGGCTGATTCTACAGGAATTATCGACTATGGAAGTCTGATTTATATTGGTCTGCAACGTTCGCGTACAGCTCGCGAAGCGATTAAGGTGATGACTGATTTGGTACAGCAATACGGTTATTACAGTGAAGGGGAATCTTTTACCATTGCCGACCCGAATGAAATTTGGATTATGGAAATGATTGGTAAAGGTCCCGGTATCCGTGGAGCAGTATGGGTAGCTGTACGTGTGCCGGATGACTGTATCTCGGCTCACGCCAACCAATCACGCATTCATCAGTTCGATATGAACGACAAGGAGAATTGTATATACTCGCCGGATGTCGTATCTTTTGCCCGTGAGAAAGGCTATTTCAGTGGTGTGAATAAGGATTTCAGCTTTGCCAATGCGTATGCACCGTTGGATTTCGGAGCCCGTCGTTTCTGTGAAGCTCGTGTGTGGAGCTATTTCAATAAATTTACAGATAACGGTAAAGATTATCTTCCTTATATAGAAGGAAAGACTAATACTCCAATGCCTCTTTTTGTGAAGCCGAAGCATAAGCTTTCCGTGCAGGATGTAAAAGACATGATGCGTGACCATTATGAAGGTACGCCTCTCGATATTTCCAATGATTTCGGGGCAGGTCTTTACAAGACTCCCTATCGTCTTTCTCCTCTGAATTTCAAAGTAGGCGACCGGGAATATTTCAACGAACGTCCGATTTCCACTCAACAAAGCGGCTTTGTATTTGTGGCGCAGATGCGTGCCAATAAACCCGATCCGATAGGTGGTGTGCTTTGGTTTGGAGTAGATGATGCGAATATGGCGGTGTTCACACCTGTTTATTGCTGTGCAACTAAAGCTCCGGTATGTTACACACGTGTGGACGGAGCTGATTATATCACTTTCTCATGGAATTCGGCTTTCTGGATTTTCAATTGGGTGTCTAATATGGTTTATCCCCGTTACAGTTTGATGATTGATGATGTACGTGCAACTCAAAAAGAACTGGAAACGACTTTCAATAATGCTCAGGAGGGCATAGAAGAAATGGCTGCCAGACTTTTGGCTAAAGATAAGTCTGCTGCAGTTGAATTTTTGACGAATTATACCAATATGACGGCTCAGAGTACTTTCGATACTTGGAAACAATTAGGCACATTCCTGATTGTGAAGTATAACGACGGAGTAGTGAAACGAGTAAAGGACGGTAAGTTTGAACGTAATTCTATCGGACAGCCTGCCGGTGTTATTCGTCCGGGGTATCCGAAAGAATTTCTGGAAGAATATGTGAAGCAGACAGGAAAAAGATATGAAGTGCCGGAATAATAGTTGTTTTAGTTGTTATTAAATCATATATAATGTCCACATCATTTCTGCTTTGCGGGTGATGTGGATTTTTATTATGTTGATAATCAGTAATGTATTTGCCATGTATTTGTCCATTCCAAATATTTGGATTCTTTTCTGCTGCTGCCTATCTTTGCCTTATTCTATTTCAAACACCAACTACTATGCGAATCATCTTTATTATATATTACTTGCTTATCACATTACTCTTTGTTTCTTGCCAAGAGTCATCATCTGTTGAAGTAGAGAGGGAAAAGATAGCCTCTCTGTTACAGAAGGGTGACAGTTGCCGTCAGGTTGGTAATGAGGAAAATTCAATAGCCTTCTATTATCGTTCGTTGGAATTAGCTAAGCAAACGGGAGAACAATCGTTGGAAGCGGCTGCTAGTGATCGTCTCGGAATTGTTTATTTATATCGTGAACTTTATTATGATGCACTCGATTTATTTCGGCAAAGTGCGTCGATTTATGCATTGACGGGAGAAAATATCCGGTTGGCATTGGCATTGCGTAATATAGGGCGTACGAACTTGGTGTTGCATCATTCCGATAGCATAGCCTGTTATTATGAGCAGGCTATTGAGGTGGCTTCCCGCTTGGAAGATAAGAAGTTACTGCATACTATATCCAAAGAACTGGAAGCTATCTATTCAAAGGCGGGATTTTACGATTATTCACCTCGTCTGATGTTGAAGTGTTTGGATAGCGTATCTGATGACGATTTTTCCAATTTGCTTGCAGGGGAGTACTATATCGGTATGAATAATGCCGAAGAAGCGAGAATTTGGTTGAAGAAAGCTGTTCAGACGAGCGATATGTATATATGTTCGAGTGCATATCAGCTTTTATATGAAATTGAGAAGAGAACCAATCATCCGGACACTGCCGTTAAGTATGCCGAATATTATATCCAGTGTAAAGATTCGCTTGATAAACAGATTTCGGTTTCTTCGACGATTCGTGCTTTAGGACAGAATTATGAAAAAGAACGTCTTAAATGGGAGAATCAGCAATTGCAGAATGAGCAACTTCGAAAGCGTATGTATTATTTGATCATTCTGTCAATTTCATGTTGCTTGCTGGTAGTAGGGTTGGTTTTGTATTATCGGGAGAAGTGGAAGAAAGAGAAGGTATTGGCTGGTGTTATGAAACGTTTACGTGACAATGAGCGTCAAATAGAGAATTACACAGCTGTAATAGAAAAGAATAGGCGTATTATCAGTGATTTGAAAGGAACTCAGCAGAAGAATGCGTTACTGTTACATGAAGAAAAGAACAAATCTATAAATTATGAGAATCTGCAACATGAGAATTTGTTGTTGATGAAACAACTGCATATATTGCATTCCGATAGGGAAGGATTGTTACAGCAACTTCAAATGGGAACCAACTCATCTATTTCTTCACAACGGATTACCGCTTTCACACAACTTTGGCTATTGAAAAGTGAACCTTATTATGGAATCATAGAGACACAAGAAGAATGGAACCGATTGTTTGAACTCATTGACCTGTTTTATGGGAATATTTCCGCCAGACTGAATGGTTGTGAGTTATTGAGAGAGCATGACAGAAGAATCTGTTATTTGCTTCATGCCGGGCTTGACAATTCAGCTTTAGGGATATTATTCAATATAGATAATACTTCTGTGACTAAATCCAAGCAACGTATAAAGAAAAAACTGGGATTGGGCCCTAACGATGTGCTGGAAACATTTCTTAATGAGAATAAAAAATAGTATATAGATTGTTTCACTTTAAATATAAAACAGCCATGAAAAGACTATTATTTACCTTTTTAGCTTTATGCCTTGCCGTTGCCGGTTCGGCTCAGTCGGGGCAGATGACTTCCAAACTGCCGACTATTGATATCACTAAGGAATATCCGAAAAAGAAATTAGTATTGCAAGATATTGCAACTGCTGAATACATTCCGCTGGAAACATCGGATAAAGTGTTGCTGGACGGAGTGGCTACTCTGCATTGTTCATTTACCGAACACTATATAACAACGTATAATGCCAATGAAGGGCAAATCTTCGTATTCGACAGAAAAGGGAAAATATGCCATACATTTAATCATAAAGGAGGGAGTGGGGAAGAATACAACTATCCTTTGCAGTTACGCTTGGACGAAAAGGCTAAAGAGTTGTTTCTGCTTGACATATCTAATAAAATACAGGTCTATTCGATAGAGGGAAAATACAAGCGTTCTTTGTCTATCCCCAAAGATGTACGGATTGAAATTATGTACAATTGTGATGAGCAACATTTGTTGGGTTACGATAGTTATATGTTGGATAGAAAAGATAAACAGCCCAATAGTCGTCCCTATTTACTGATTTCGAAAAAGAACGGAGTTGTTTCCCGCCTTCCGGTAACTATCCACAAACGTGTGGGAAAACGCATTTATATTACTCAAGGGGGACAGACGGCTACCGTTTCAATGTCTCTCTATCCGTTAGCAAATAGTGGTTCGGAGTTTATCTTTGCAGATTTGGCAGGTGATACTGTTTATTCTTATTGTAATCATAAGTTGACCCCGTTGTTTGTACGTACTCCGAAAGCAGATGCTTCCGAGCCAAGACTCGTTATGCAATGTTATGCCAAGATTGGGAGCTATCTGTTAATGTCGACTGCATTGAAAAAATATGAACCGGGGAAAACTTCGTTTGATACTAAAGAATTTGTTTATGATACGGTTGAGAAGAAAGTATATGATTTGGAATTTGAGAATCAAGACTATTCGCCCGCCCGTTCAATGCGAATGGGAGGCGTATTATCGGCATTACCTGAAAAATGTGTTTTCGATTCGTGGGATACTGACCGTTTATTGGATATGTTGGAGAAAGGAAAGTTGACGGGAAACTTGAAGAAGGTGGCGGAGAAGATGACAGTAGATGATAATCCTTTACTCATATTGTACAAATTCAAATGAAACGTAGATGAAGATTATATGGTTCTTTTTCTCCTTGTGTCTGCTGGTAGGATGTAAACGTTCGGATGTGGCGGTATCGGTGGAACAAACGTTGCCGGTGATAGATTTGAATGCTGCTTATCCTGAAAAGAAACTGGATTTGGCAGAGGTGGCGAGTCCTGAATATATTCCTTTGTATACAGTCGGGGCGGATTCATTGGATAGATATAGTCTGACTTCAGCGAGTGTTTCGCCCCATTGGGTAGTAGCTTATAATTGGCAGCAGACAATTATGGTTTTTGAACGGGCAACCGGAAAACTTCGTTATCGTTTTAATCATCAGGGACAGCAAAAAGAACAATATTATTATATATTCTCGGTGTTTGTAGATGAAGAACGTGAAGAAATATATGTAGTCGGTTCAGTTTTCAAAATCCAGGTTTATAGCCTGTCCGGCAACTATAAGCGTACGTTGAATCTTCCCTATGATATGTCTTTCGAACAGGTGTTTGATTATGATAAAGATTCATTGATATTTAACGACGGAAGGGAAGATGTAGATAATCCTGTCCAAAAAGGAACTTATTATTATTTAATGTCGAAAACTGACGGAGGAATGCGTCCTTTGCCTTTTCATGTAAAGTATCGTATTACGAACCGCTTTCGCATCCGACTAAGGAATGGAGACAGGCAAGGGGTAATTTCCTGTATGTTTTCCGTAAAGCCATTGTTGAAGAATGGTGATGAAGTGATATTATCCGAATTTTCCAATGATACCGTTTTCTCTTATGGGAAAGAAGGAGCGAAACCTTTGTTGGTACGTACTCCGGCTCCCCGTTCTACTTTTCCTTTGAAGTTAATGTCAGTTTCAGCTTGTAGCAGGCGTTTTCTGTTTTTGGATGTGATAGAGAAAGTGTATAGACGGAATATCAAGAAGTTGGACGGAGACTCGTTTGTCTACGATTACCGCGAAAAGGAGATCTTTACTCCGGTGTTGGTCAATAGTGATTTTATCCCTGAACTGCCGGTTGAGATAGATAATATGAACGGAAGTTTTCCGAAATATGCCGGTGCGTCTTCTATTCATTCCCGGGAGTTTATGCAGTACTATCGGAGAGGAAATTTACAGGGGCGGGCATGTGAAGCGGCCTCTTGCTTGACAAGAGATGATATTTATGTTTTAGTGCTGTATCATTTTAACTGAATAGAGCCGGTAAATGTATTCTTACGGTTATTATTTTGAGGAAAAATGTAGGATTTATAAACTTATTATTTTACATTTGTGTGCTCAAGAAATAGATAGTAATAATTCATTAACCAATAAACAATAATCGAAATGGAAAATCAGGAACTTATTAAACAGGTCACTGAAAAAGCCGAAAAATGGTTGACCCCGGCATACGATGCTGAAACTCAGGCTGAAGTGAAGCGAATGTTGGAAAACGATGATAAAACCGAATTAATAGAAGCATTCTACAAAGACCTCGAATTTGGTACCGGTGGTTTACGCGGTATCATGGGCGTAGGTAGCAACCGTATGAACATCTATACGGTAGGTGCCGCTACACAAGGTCTTTCTAATTATTTGAAGAAGAACTTTAAAGATCTGCCGCAGATTTCTGTTGTGGTTGGTCACGACTGCCGTAACAACAGCCGTTTGTTTGCGGAGACCTCTGCCAATATTTTCTCTGCCAACGGTATCAAAGTATATCTGTTCGACGATATGCGTCCTACTCCCGAAATGTCTTTCGCTATCCGTCACCTCGGTTGCCAGAGCGGTATCATCCTGACTGCTTCTCACAACCCGAAGGAATATAATGGTTACAAAGCATACTGGGATGACGGTGCGCAAGTACTGGCTCCGCACGATAAAGGTATCATCGACGAAGTAAACGCTATTGCCTCTGCTGCTGATATCAAATTCCAAGGCAATCCGGATTTGATTCAGATTATCGGTGAAGATATAGACAAAGTTTATCTGGACATGGTGAAGACAGTTTCTATTGATCCGGAAGCAATCGCTCGCCACAAAGACATGAAGATTGTTTATACTCCGATTCACGGTACAGGTATGATGTTGATTCCGCATGCTTTGAAGATGTGGGGATTTGAAAATGTGTTTACTGTTCCCGAACAGATGATTAAGGACGGTAACTTCCCGACTGTCATCTCTCCGAACCCGGAAAATGCCGAAGCTCTTTCTATGGCTGTGAATCTGGCTAAAGAAATTGATGCAGACCTCGTTATGGCTTCCGACCCGGATGCAGACCGTGTAGGTATCGCTTGTAAGGATGATAAAGGTGAATGGGTGCTGATTAACGGTAATCAGACTTGTATGATGTATCTTTACTATATTCTCACTCAATACAAACAACTAGGTAAGATTAAAGGTAATGAGTTCTGTGTGAAGACAATCGTAACTACGGAACTTATCAAGAAGATTGCTGATAAGAATAACATTGAAATGCTCGACTGCTACACCGGATTCAAATGGATTGCACGTGAAATCCGTCTGCGTGAAGGTAAGAAGAAATACATTGGAGGCGGTGAAGAGAGCTATGGTTTCCTTGCCGAAGACTTCGTTCGTGACAAAGACGCGGTATCAGCCTGCTGCTTGATTGCAGAAGTTGCTGCATGGGCAAAAGATAACGGTAAGTCATTGTATCAATTGTTGCTGGATATCTACGTAGAATACGGATTCTCTAAAGAATTTACTGTGAACGTAGTGAAACCGGGCAAGAGTGGTGCTGAAGAAATCAAAGCTATGATGGAAAACTTCCGTGCTAATCCTCCGAAAGAATTGGGTGGTTCGAAAGTGATTCTGAGTAAAGACTACAAGACTTTGAAACAAACAGACGATAAAGGTAATGTAACTGCTATTGATATGCCGGAACCGTCTAATGTCCTGCAATATTTCACAGAAGACGGCAGCAAAGTTTCTGTTCGTCCTTCAGGTACAGAACCGAAGATCAAATTCTATATGGAAGTACAAGGTGAAATGGGTTGCCGTAACTGTTATGCTTCTGCCGAGTCTGCTGCAATGGAAAAGATTGAAGCAGTGAAGAAGTCATTGGGTATCTGATCCTATTTCTTCTGATAGTTCAGAATAAATAATAAATAGCGCCTCCATAGTCTTTTCGAAGATTGTGGAGGCGCTTCTTTATATCTGTCCTGCATCTGTTTCCCACTATTCAAGCCGGTTTAGTACAGTTCTTTCATTTCCTTTGCATTCTTTAAGTCCCCTTTCTAATCATTCTTCCGGGAATCTTGTTGTATTGGCATCATCTCAATTTAAGCACGCAGGCTACGGATATACACACTTTTGTTGATGCTTTAGAGTGATACGCTAAGTTTCATTTTCGTAAGTTGTTCGTTTGTAGTTTGTGTGTATTTCGTGGCCTGCTTTTTGGCTTTATTCTTTTCTAACGGTTACTTTTTTTATTTGCTCCCTATCCAAGTCCATTTATGCCATATCGTCTCCAATGGTCCCTGTTTATGTCCGGACAGCCACCATTTACAGAACTGAACCTGTAAGATACAAAGAACAATACCTATAATCAAGCTTAGAGTATATCCGCAGTAAGGAGCCAGATAAAATCCGAATGGGAAATAGATAATGGCACCCAGAACAGATTGGGAAATATAGTTTGTCAGACTCATCTTGCCGTAAAAGCGGAGGCTGGAAACAGCTTTTTGAAACTTAGCTTTCTGATACAGTAGGATGAAGGAGGAAATCAATACGATAGTGAACGCGAATTTCTGCCACATATCAAGGACGACCCCGGCTGTCTGACGCACGATAGCGCTATCCGCCGTATCCATCAACAATACTTTCAGTTGGTATAAAGGACCGAAAGCAATTGCGGTAATTATCAAAGTCTTTATCCAAAAACGGGAATTCTCCTCCGAGGAGATAAATAGCTTCCTGCGCCCGATCAACATTCCCAGCATAAACAACCCGCAGGTCTGTACATACCGGCCGGCACCAACAGCCCAGAGCAAACTAGCCTTTTGTCCTAACGTCACGTTCTGCCAGATGAAATTCCATAAATCCCCCCGCTTGGTGTGCTCCGCCATCTCTGAGTACATCTCCCCTACTCCTAAATTGGGTAATTGGTAATCCGGATTAAACAGGCTAGCGATATAATGATACCACTCCACCGGCTGCAATAAAAAGATAATAGCCGTTATCAAGACAGCCTTATCGCTCCATTTACGCACGATAAACAAAACAACGCCCACGATCGCATACAGCAGCAAAACATCGCCTGCCGGATAAAAAGCGGCGTTCAACGTAGCGAAGATCGTCAACAGCAGTAATCTCCAAAGGAAGCGGTAACCGAAGTCTTTTCCCTTCGCCTGCTGGTTCGAATACTGTATATAAAAGGTAAAACCAAATAACAAGGCAAAGATAGAATACGATTTCCCGGCAAACAAAGCGAATACCACCGTAAACACGCCTTCATTCAATACGTTCAACCATCCCGGCAGCGTAGCCGGGTCCGGATAGACCGGATAGATAAAATGTTCCACATTATGCACTAATAAGATTGCCAAGACAGCGAATCCACGTAGCGCATCCACCACCTCTACACGAGGTGACTTAGAGATTGTTGTTTGTTGCATACTATTTATTTGCTATTTGTTGTTTCTGTTAACCATGCTACCTTTTGATTGGACTCATGCGGTTGGCCGATAATATCCGCATAAAGTTCCGGACGACGGGCATTTCGGTAACGATATCCTCCAGCCTGTCTCAATTTCTCAGGGATAGCCGTAGCGATCACGAAATCATCACCCAGT
>OHEM01000746.1_pt1 | contig 12239 bp, 5 predicted proteins | sample 1567281 | NCBI WGS metagenome assembly OHEM01 (sample SAMEA3879537, study PRJEB24766) | human gut metagenome | biome: human-associated habitat; feature: feces | place: USA | collected 1985/1987
GTTCTGCCGGAATCAGCTCACCCGGTTTATCATCCATCTTTTCAATCCAGATACCGTCTTTATTGATCTTACATTTTATATTACGGTCAGCAGAACAGGAAACGCCCAGACCGATAGGACAAGAAGCACCGTGACGAGGCAAGCGGATGATGCGGACATCGTGAGCCATATACTTACCACCAAACTGTGCACCCAAGCCAATCTTATAAGCTTCTTCCAATACTTGTTTTTCCAGTTCCACATCGCGGAAAGCACGCCCGTATTCATTACCGGTAGTAGGCAACTCGTCATAATAGTGAGTAGAAGCTAGCTTAACAGTCAGCAAGTTCTTCTCTGCCGATGTACCACCGATTACAAATGCAATATGATAAGGAGGACAAGCAGCCGTACCCAAAGTCTTCATTTTTTCAACAAGGAAAGGAACCAATGTAGCCGGATTCAATACAGCTTTCGTTTCCTGATATAAATAGGTCTTGTTCGCCGAACCACCACCTTTAGTCACACAAAGGAACTTGTATTCCATACCTTCAGTAGCTTCCAAATCAATTTGTGCAGGCAGGTTACATTTGGTGTTCACCTCATCGTACATAGTCAAAGGAGCATTCTGAGAATAACGAAGATTTTCTTCCGTATAAGTCTTATAAACTCCCAAGGAAAGGGCTTCTTCATCACAATAGCCGGTCCATACCTGCTGACCTTTCTCACCATGGATAATAGCAGTACCCGTATCTTGACAAAGAGGTAATTTGCCTTTAGCTGAAACTTCCGCATTACGCAAGAAAGTCAATGCTACATACTTATCGTTATCACTGGCTTCGGGATCACTCAGAATCTTAGCAACCTGTTCATTGTGTGAACGGCGAAGCAAGAAAGAAACATCACGGAAAGCAGCGTTAGCCATAGCAGTCAGACCTTCTTTTTCAATCTTCAAGATAGGTTTTCCTTCAAACTCACTTACTGACACATAATCTTTAGTCAGCAAATAATACTCGGTTTTATCAGGTCCCAACGGGAACATGTGCTGATAGTGGAACGGAGGTGTTGCCATATTGATACTTATTTTAGTTAAAAGTTATTAGTGTGACAAAGGTAGTAACTATTATCGAAATTTTTCCTTAATTAGCGTGAAAACTTTCAAGGAATGTCCTTACCTTTGCCAACTCATTAAAATAACATCACATTATACATGAAAAGATTAGGCAAATTCTTATTTATTACTTCATTACTGTTATGCTTTCTCATCCCTCGAGGATGGACACAAACCCAAGCAAAAAACCAACCGGACAGTATCGAACTCAAACTGAAGGAAATCTACACGAAACGGGAAGTCATGATTCCCATGCGTGACGGAATCAAGCTTTACACCGCTGTCTACGAACCGAAAGACAACAGCAGGCAGCATCCTATCCTGATGCACCGCAGCCCTTACTCTTGTTCCCCATACGGAGAAGGATTTGACCGTCATTTCAGAACTAATCTGAAAAACTATATAGAGCACCGATATATTATCGTCTTCCAAGATGTACGTGGACGACATAAGAGTGAAGGAATATTTATCCAAGTACGCCCTCTCAACAAAAACAAAAAGGGTAAGAAAGATAAAAAGAATATAGACGAAGCTACGGACACATACGATACCATAGAATGGTTGATTCACAACACATATAATAACGGAAATGTAGGAACATGGGGAATCAGTTATGATGGTTTCTATGCCACTATGACAGCCTCCTCCAATCATCCGGCTTTGAAAGCTGTTTCTCCGCAAGCTCCCGTTACTGACTGGTTCCGTGGAGATGACCGTCATCACAACGGAGCCTTCACCCTGCTGCAAACCACTAATTTCCTTCCCAGACTGGAAGGACGCCACATGGGAAAAGGAGTGATGAACCAAATTGTAAAGAATGATGTTTACACAGATTTTCTGGCACTCGGTACCTTTAAGAATGTAGACGACCTGGTACGTGATACCACACAGACATTGTGGAATGATATCAAAAACCATCCTGATTTCGATGATTTCTGGAAAGAGCGCGATGCACGCACCTCCTGTTATAACTTGAAGCCAGCCATATTGGTGGTAGGTGGACTGTATGACTCCGAAGACTGTTACGGAGCCTGGAATCTTTATAAAGCCATCAAAGAGCAATCACCGGACACAGATTTATATCTGACATTCGGTCCTTGGTGGCATGGAGCATGGACAGTACGCGGGTTCCAAGGTTTCGGTAATCTGTATTTCGGTAAAAGCACTTCGGCTTATTACATGGACAAAATAGAATATCCTTTTTTCCGATATTTCCTGGAAGGAAAGGGAGAAAAGCCCAAGCATAAAGTAAATATATTCCATACAGGTGAAAACGAATGGAAAACATACAACGAATGGCCTGTACAAAAGACTGCCGGTACACCTTATTATATACATAAGAACGGATCAGTATCCACACAAGCACCGGCAGAACAAGAGTCTTATTCAGAATATATTTCAGATATGTCACATCCGGTACCCTATACGGCAAACCCTACCACTTACCGGACAAAAGAATTCATGGTAGATGACCAACGCTTTGCTACTTCACGTCCCGATGTCATTACTTTCATGACGGAGCCGCTATGTGATACATTAACATTGGCCGGTCCTATAGAAGTGGAATTAATGACTGCCATCAGTAGTACTGACGCTGATTTTATGGTGAAAGTAATTGATGTATATCCTGAAAAATTTGAATATTCCAAAACTGCACGCAGTTATTTAAAGAGTGACTACCCAATGAGTGGGTACCAGCTGATGATTCGTGGCGAATTATTCAGAGGACGCTTCCGTAAGGGATTCGACAATCCCCTGCCTTTCAAACCGGAAGAAATAACTCCGGTTAATTACACACTGTATGATGTGGCACACACATTCCTGCCGGGACACAGACTGATGATTCAAATTCAAAGTTCCTGGTTCCCCATTATTGACCGCAATCCACAAAGGTTTATTGATACCTATCATTGTACGGTAGAAGATTTTGTGATGAAACAAAAGATCAAAATTTATCATCAGCAAGGAGCTGCAAGCAGAGTTATACTACCTGTGGTAAAAAAATAAAAAGGAAGTATCCCAACAAGCTCAAATGTCATCCAATAGCAAGAGCCGTATGACTACTCCAGCATTCATACGGCTCTTTTTATATGTAACTACCATCTGTAACTTTTCCGAAGGTTCATCTTAGTCTGGATACTCTCATCAAAAATATCATATAGAAGCAATCCGTTCTATCAACTCGTTACCCAACGCTGTTTTCGCTTCAATATGCTGCAATACCGCTGTCACAAACGGATTACTTTCAAATACCCCACGCACCTGTTCAAAATCCTGCTCCATTTCTTCACGTGATCCATCTGCACCGAACCCCGTCATAGCAGACAAAGAAAATTCCTTTTTCGCATCGGCATAGACCATTTTATCCAATCCGACAACAGCCTCCTGCCACTTCTTCACGATAGCAATAACATCCTTTGCCGTTATTTCATCGGAACGCAGATTATAAAACTCAAGCATCTTCCCATACGCCCATGTCCACTCGTATGTATAATAATTACGATGCATCTCAACAAAACGGTCATGAATCTGATCCACATTAGTCAGGATTCCAGATTCTATATCTGCCATCAACTTCTCTATTTCACTTTTAGGAGCGATCAATCCGGAAATATCCACCCATTCTCCTGTCCCTATCTCTGTATCAGGAATCAACCGGGCACGGATTTCCTCATCACTGCTAAAACGAACCTCCTCCAAACGCTTGATTAATGAATTACCCAAAAATTTATGAATAGCCGTTTCATAAAAACGAATGCCATTATTTAAAGAAGAATTCTTAATTTTCGCACTTTGGTAAGAGTAAGTTTCTGAAGTTTCTCCGGATACTTTACGTAATTCTTTCAGAATACTACGCCCTTTCATCATTTTCTGAATAGTATAGGGACTCAACAGGTTATAATTAATCTGATCCAAACGGTTCGGATCTTTACGTTTGTCACGTTTAGGCCACTTTTGAGCATCCCGAATCGTACCTACACTCCGCAAATTCACCCCTGGCACCAGATAAGTGGTATTTTGCTGCTCTATCAGATAAGAAAAAGGCAGATTAGAAGTATCGGCATGATTCACATGACGCCCCATAACCAAAGAAAATGCACCTACACGTGCGGGCCATAAAATATAAGAATCGGAAGTAGTCTTCGCCCCACGCTCCATAGCTCCCTGATGAATCGGACCTAACTTATACATATGGTTGCTCTGATTGGACCCCGAACCGGCATTCATAAAGGAAAACATACCGGCAATCAGCAACGTGGATTTATGGTGTGTCACCGTATAAGGTCCGGCAAAAATAGCGCACGCCTCCCCGTTCTCTCCCTGGCAGTTGCTGAAAAACAAAGAATCCGAAGCAGAGTAGTTGTGTCCCAACTTGCATGCCTGCCCCACGAAGCAGCGGCTCAGCATAGCTCCGTCATCTACATGAGACCCGGTAGAGATGATGAAATCATCACAAATCACCCCATGCCCGATGTGTACCGGCGCCACCTCGTTGCTGTTGATGCTTCCGTTATACAGACGGCATGTACCACAGATGCGGCAATAATCACCGATGCGCACATTCTTTATGGAACCGGTGTTCAATATCATTACATGGTTCCCGATGCTTCCTACAGCAGAAGCATGTTTGTTGGAATAAAAATCCGTGATTTCCTTCATCCGTGCAATCAGCTCCGGGCGATGGCGGTAAAGCGCCAGAATATAGGCTTGGTGTGCGGAGAGTTTATCATTAATCAGCACCTCACGGCCTCCCGTCTCATTCAGGACAGACACTTCTACCCCGTTACCGAACTTCGACACACCGTCTACCAGAATAATATCCACATTCTCAATGAAGGTGTCATGCCCTATTTCATAATTGGCAATGTAGTTCTGGATATTCTCAATGCAACAGTTATCTCCCACCGTTACATTATGCAGCGTCACATGCCGCAAACCGGAATGCTTCCTGATTCCTCCCGGCAACATAAATTCTGAATGGAACACTCCCAAACACACCTCACCCGAAAAACGGGTATGATGCACAAATTCCGTTGAGAACTCTTCTGCAACGGTTACTTTCCCCCAATCATCAGCCAGACATGACTGGCTCTTCAACCGGAGAATTTCATCTTCGGTCAGTCTTCTGTAATTCATCCTTATAACGAGTTATGAGTTATGAGTTATAAGTTATTGCCTTTGCCGGCACTACCGATTCAAACCGCTGCCAGCAAATAACTCATAACTTATAACTCATAACTAAAATTAAACTTCTTCTTCGTAGGTCTGATAAAGAAAGTCATTATAGGGGTACTTCTGCACGTGCAATTCCTTCACACGCTGATAAACTACACTCTTCAGTTCCTCCATATTGATTTTTTTGCGGGCAGAAATAAAGAGGCAGTTATCCTCCATCTTAGCCATCCACGTCTTCATCAGTTCTTCGAGTGTCAAGTTTTCCTTGGTTCTGGGGGTAAGGTCGTCAGCCGCTTTCTCTATATAAGTATAAGCGTCTATCTTATTGAATACAAGAATCATGGGCTTACCGGCGGCACCGATATCTGCCAACGTCTTGTTCACAACTTCTATCTGTTCTTCAAAATCCGGATGAGAGATGTCTACGATATGCAACAGCAAGTCCGCCTCGCGTACCTCATCCAGAGTAGACTTGAAGGAGTCTACCAAATCCGTCGGCAATTTACGGATAAAGCCCACCGTATCGGATAGCAGGAACGGCAGGTTCTCAATAATCACCTTACGCACCGTAGTATCCAACGTGGCAAACAGCTTATTCTCTGCAAAGACTTCACTTTTCGAAAGCAAAGTCATCAATGTGGATTTTCCTACATTGGTATATCCCACCAATGCCACACGAATCAAGCGTCCGCGGTTCTTCCGCTGGGTAGACTTCTGCTTGTCAATCTCAGCCAAGCGCTCCTTCAACAATGACATACGGTTCAAGATGATACGGCGGTCCATTTCCAGCTGCGTTTCACCCGGGCCGCGAAGTCCCACGGAACCTTTACCTCCACCGGCACCGGAGCCACCACCCTGGCGTTCCAAGTGGGTCCACAAACGTTGCAGACGAGGAAGCATATACTTGTATTGCGCCAGCTCCACCTGCGTTTTTGCATTGGCAGTCTGGGCACGCATGGCAAAGATATCGAGAATCAGGGACGTACGGTCCAGTATCTTGATTTTGAGTTCAGCTTCTATATTGCGTATCTGCTTGGCGGAGAGTTCATCATCAAAAATCACCATGCCGATTTCGCGTTCGGCTTCTTCTTCATTCCGGATATACTCTTTAATTTCTTCCAGCTTGCCCTTGCCGACATAAGTCACGGAATGCGCTGCATCCAGCTTCTGGGTAAACCGCTTCACTACTTCCGCCCCGGCTGTCTCAGCCAAGAATGCAAGCTCGTCCAGGTATTCATTGGTCTTACGCTCATCCTGAGTCTTCGTGACAAGACCTACCAATACCGCTGTTTCTGCCTGCGCTTCGGAGATTACAAATTCTTTCATAGTTTCTATACCTTATTATATATACGTATTGTTGGTTCGGGCAGCAAATATAAATAATTTTGGCGGAAGCGCCTTAAAAAGGGGAATAAAATAAAAACAGACACAATAGAAAAATGGCATGTAAAATGAAGTCGAACTTCATCTTACATGCCATTTCAAATTACATGTTATCTAATTGCCAGAATAATCAGAACCCTTCCGGCATCTCCAACGTTTCCGTGAATCCCTGATACAGTACTCCCCATTTACCACTGTCAAGTACTACCAAGCCCTGCATCGGGAAAGACAACACGTTTCCTTTACGCTCCATACCTGCTGCTGCAAAGTATAGCATACCATAGTCCGTCTTGTCATAACCAGTAGGTTGAGGATCCCAACCTATCAGTTCTTGATTGTCATCGCTTAGCGTAAACATGATGGGATATCCTTTCGTAATGCAATCTTCCAGCTTATAGATATTAGCCTCTTTAGCCTTCAGCACAGGTTGATCCCAACCCTCTCCAAATAATTGAGATGTATAGTAGCCTGTACCTATATTGAGCCAAGTATAGTCACGCTTTATATTGACCGTCACCTTGGGTGAACCATAAACATAGGAATCTTCTTCAGGAATGGCAATAGTATAAGATGCAGTAGTACCCACAGCTATGTCAAACGCAATCTTTACTTCTTTGAGTGCTTCACCGGCAGCAAAATCAACCGTTGTCGGCACTGTTACGCTCTCCGCATCTGTAGTCAAGTGAATAGATGCAGCCGCATCCGTTTTCTGACGGCCGATTTTGACTACAAAAACCTGTTCATCATTCGGATAATAAGTCAAATCAGTGTTATCAGCATAGATATAAGCTTGTACACCCTCGGTAGGAACCGGAGAAGGCTCCCACTCCACACCGTCTGAACAAGCCGTCATAGCCAAACCGCATACGGCCAAGCCCAAAAACAATTTATTGAATATCTTATTCATATACAAATTCTATTAAAAGTTAGTTCATTGGTTAATTGTTACCCGGTGCAAACTCCCCTATCGGAGTAGGACGTTTAGCAATAGCACCGGACGGGTCCGGATTGTTCATTCCCTGAAGGGCAGTATTTGAATCGACCTCGGTCTTAGGAATCATCAATGTCCAGTTGGGCTTCACACCTTTACAGTTTATCTTGAAGATATCTTCTATAAAGTTGGTACCCTCATAATTCTGAATGACATCCGGTTTCAGACGTTTAGCCGTGGGGAATGCGATTCCCTCACCCCAGAACTCGATACGCATCTGTTTCAACACCTCAAGTTGGAAATTACGCAAATCACCCGTACTGAAATTGTAATTGCTCTGGCGGTACTGCTTCATAAAGTTATTCAACAACTGTACGCCTGCTGCCACATTCTGGCTGGCACCTACTGCTTCAGCCTCTATGAGATACATCTCTTCCACACGCATCACGGGAATATCTGCAGCCGCACCCACAGAATAAGTGTTATAGTCACCACCCACGGGGCGGAACTTCAATGACATATAATCCGGTTGTTCATCCAGCCATGCATTGCCTCTCACTGACTGGTAAGCGTAAGTACTTCTGTCCGGGTCAAGGTAAGAATATTTGCGGAAATCGGTAGCAGGAATCGCGTCATAAAGTGAACGTGCCATCTGAAGCTTAGACAAAGAAGCATATCCCCAATCCGCTTCATTGGAAATGTGACCAATGAAATTAGCAAGATTACCCATATTGGAAGCCGTGGGGTGAAGGTACCACATCCATGCAGAAGTAGCCGTATTGAAACCGGTAGTGGGATTATGCCACTGTGATTCGCTCATAGGTGTTGCTCCCGACTTATCAATAGCCTTGCGGGCATACTCGGCCGCTTTAGCAAACTGACCATCCCACATATATACTTTGGCCTTCAGACCATATACGACCGCCAAGTCAGGGAAGTTCTTACTGACAGGTGTATAAGACTCCAGACCTATCTCTGCCTTGTCAAGGTCGGCAAGAATGAAATTCACCAATTCTTCGTGGGTTGCACGCGGATTGCTCTTCGCAATGTCGTTAGTTGTTGCCTCAGTCACGATGGGCACCGTCAGCCCCAGTACCTTGCTACAATCGGTATAGATGTTTTCTACCGGTTCGAAAAGTACCATCAGCGTATAATAGTCCAATGCACGGAAAGCATGGGCTATACTTCCAAGCCCACGCATTTCATCGGTAATTGTGGGATCAGTCACATCAACGGCCGCAATCACGTCATTGGCCGATTTAACGAACTTATATAGGGTGAAGTAAGGCAAATATGAATAATAGCCGGTGTCGTTCATACCATTATTGGCATTGAAGCGCCACCACCAGTCATATCCGTAATCCGTAGCCACGACATCACCCAGCAGTTCTGTCTGGGCCAACATCAATGAGGGATAAGCAAGGTCGGTCTCATGTGTTTGCTTACCGTACACTAGATAGCCTTGTACCATTTGCGATGGCAAGCCATTAAGCGAAGCCTCAATCGCTGTTGCCGATGCACCAATCTGATCGGAGGTCGCTGTAGAATCTTCGGGAAAAACCTCTTCTATACAGCCGGTCAATACCGTGGCCGATACGACCATAACCGAAAATAGTTTGAATATATTCTTCTTCATAATCATTGTAATCTATATATTAGGTTTAGAACTCAAATGACACACCACCGGAGATGGTACGCATAGGTGAATAGAAAGTAGCATTGGTTGTCTCGTCGTATGACTGACGTGGGTCGAACCCTTTACGTTTAGACCAATAGAAAACATTTTCTGCCGACATATACACGCGCAATGAGTTGATGGCCAACTTTCTTGTCCACTTGGAAGGTAACGTGTAGCCCACATTAATATTCTGGATATTCAAGAAGCTCGCATTTGTCAAGAAGCGCGTAGACATTGCCCCTGAATATTGGTCGTTCATCTGGAAACGAGGGATATTAGTATTTGTGTTCTCAGGAGTCCATGAGTTCAGCAAATCCTTATGGTAGTTGTAACCAGCCGTACCATAAGGTGACGACATAAAGTAAGCATACGTACCATCATATTGCTTACCACCAATCTGGTAAGTGAAGTTTATGCCGAAGTCCACGCCATATACTTTCAGTTTGGTACCGAAACCACCATACACCTTAGGTATTGAGCTTTCCTCTGTGATGTAATAGTCAGCCTGAGCATGATTCGTAGTCGTTTCACGTCCGGTGATATTGCCGGCCTCGTCCTTGACATTCTTATAGAACAAAGACTCACCCTTTTCATTCACTCCGGCATACTCCTTCAAGCGCCATGTAAACATAGACAAATCCTCACCAATGAAGAAGCTTCCGTTAGAATAGCCCTTATATCCTTTTCCATCAGCTGTATACTCAGTAGTAATCAACTTATCAGGATCAAGCATCGTAATACGGTTCTTCAAGGTTGAAATGTTCACATTCACATCCCACGTAAAGTTACGTGTATCGAAGATATTCACATTGAAGTCCATTTCCACACCACTATTGACCATGTTACCAACGTTGTCCATATAGGAAGCATAACCCAATGATGGAGCCACGGTAAATGAGAACAACATATCCGAAGTCTTACGTCTGTAGTACTCAATGCTACCGGTTACACGGTTCCACAACTGGAACTCTGCACCGATATTGAAGTTAGTGTTGGTTTCCCAAGTGATGTCTTTAGTGCCCTTAGATTTAAATGAAGTACCAAGGCTGTTGTTAGAGTTGATAATGTTAAATCTATCCGTATAGAGGAAGTCACCGATATTGTCATTACCTTGTGAACCAATAGAAGCCTTCAGCTTCAGTTCCTGCACCCATGAAGCATCAAACCAGCTTTCTTTGTTGATAAGCCACGCACCGCCTACCGACCAGAATGTACCCCAGCGATGGTCCGGATGGAAACGGCTGGAAGCATCACGACGCAAAGAAGCCGAGCCGAAGATGCGTTCGTCATAATTGTATTGCAAACGGCCGAAGAAACCTTCATTGTTACGACGCTCTTTATAGGAAGAAGCACCTTGTCCGTCGATAATGGCACCGTCCAATTCCTTATTGCCTTGAGAGAACATCTGCGACTTGCTGGCCCCAAGTTCATAGTAGCGATAATCATAATATTCGTGACCTAAAAGAATATCGAAGTTATTGTCGCCAAACGAACGGGCATAAGAAACAAGTTGTTGCAGGTTGTAATCGTAAGTACGTGTATGATACTTACTCACTGTACCGCCAGTGGAGTCGAACTGCCCGTAGTAAGGATTGTAAACGTAACTATGACGTGTCTCATCCAAGTTGAAAGCACCATTGAATGTCACCTTCAGGCCTTCTATAGGAGTTATATCTACAAAGGCGTTGCCGTTAATGGCATTTCCTTCAGAGTTTCTGGTATTTAGTTTATTGTCTAGAATAGGGTTGGCATCAGCAATGAAAGGACGCTGCATACCTGCATTGATACCACTACCGTAGTCCATCATTCCAATACCATTATTATCCACCATGATGCTGCCGTCAGCATTGCGCACGTAGGCGGGATAGATGGGAGCCATTTGGGTAACAAACGCCCATATATTACCGGTAGACGAACTGGTACCATTGTTACTCAACGAGTTAGAATCAAAACGTGCATATCCCATATTACCACCAATCTTCAACCACTTCTTTGCCTGATAGTCGGCTTTCAAACGGCCTGTCAAACGTTTCAGGTCAGAGCCTTCAGTGATACCCTCATTTCCAAGATAACCTAAAGAAACATAGAAAGAGGACTTTTCATTGGCTGCGCTCACCGAGAAGTTGTATTCCTGACGCAGACCGGTACGCATTCCCACATCTTCCCAATCATCCGGAGTCAGCAGATAGTCACGTCCTTTATAATTCACAACTCTACCCAATGTGGCGTTGGGATTAAGCTTACCGTTCTGACCGATGAGGAATTGCCCATCGGGAACCGTATATACATTGTATCCCAATCCACCGTTGGAGCCAAACAGATTCTTGTTTGCCTCAAGCCATGCAGCTTGGTCATTCATTCCCGTTGACTTATAATAATTATTCATGGCACGATAATGCATCTCGTAGTACATGCCAGGATTGTCAATCACTTCATATTTCTGCAAAGCTCGAGTGTTAGCACCCCACTTAGCATCAAAAGTCACCTTAGCCTCTCCCGACATATTGGCTCTTTTGGTAGTGATGATAATTACACCATTAGCACCACGAGCACCGTAAAGAGCATTGGAAGCCGCATCCTTCAATACTGTCATTGACTCAACGTCGTTAGGATTGATATTATTAATGTCACCGCTATAAGGAGCGCCGTCCACAATAATCAGAGGGTCATTCTTTGCATTGATAGAACTAAAACCACGAATCTTGATGGATGATTTTGCACCTGGAGCACCGTCATTGGAAGTCAATGTCACACCCGGCACAGCACCTGCCAAAGCATCGGTAACATTCGTCACTTGCGACTGCTCCAGCTTTTCGGTACCAACCACCTTAGCCGAACCCGTAAATGCAGACTTCTTTGCTGTACCGAAAGCAACCACCATTACCTCATCAAGCATCTCAGTATCAGACTTCATCACCACTTTTACGCTGGATTTTATTGCCACCTCCTGGGTCTGCATACCAATATACGAAATCACCAGAGTT
>OHEM01000749.1_pt1 | contig 12182 bp, 13 predicted proteins | sample 1567281 | NCBI WGS metagenome assembly OHEM01 (sample SAMEA3879537, study PRJEB24766) | human gut metagenome | biome: human-associated habitat; feature: feces | place: USA | collected 1985/1987
TAAGGGACCTGTTGACAAAAAGAAAAACTGGGCTGAGGAAACACTTCCACAGCCCACATAAATCGAATTTTTAATTTATTGAAGATGGCCCTAACCATCCGTTTCAGGTTTAAGGCCATGACAGCCAGGAGGCATTCCTCGGCTGCAGCTGAAATGCCTCTCTTGCGGATTTTTGAAATGCAGTGTTCCCGCTTTAGAACAGAGAAGCTGCCCTCTGCCCAGATTTTTCGCAGCCGCATCATGGAGTAAAACTCCGGCGTTTCAACACGTTGGTGCCCTCTGTAAAACGCTGGATAACAACTGCTGGCCAGAATCCTGCGCCGAATACCGGACTTGTCAAAACAAGTCGGTCGGTTGGGACAATGCACGCAAGTATTGCCCTCTGTTTGGTAACAGCGCAGATACTTTCCGGTGGATTTGTTGCAGTTCAGCCTATGGTATGTAAGAGGCACTCCTTTTGGACAAATAAATGTGTCTCGCTCCAGGTCGTAAGCAAAGCCGTACTTTTCAGGGGGATTGGAGAACTGAATAGCAGGAATATATCCAGTAATCCCCAGCAGTTCCAGGCCGCGGTGAACCGCGCCGGTCTCATAGCCGCGGTCCAGAGCAATGTTTCTCATGGGAACACCAAGCTTTATTTGCTTCTCCAGATGGCGCAGAACCTGAATGCTCTCCTTCTCATTTGCGCTATACACATCAACTCCGGTCGCAATACCGTGTTTGCAATCCACAGTTGACTCCATAAGATACCCAATACCACGTTTGCTGCCATGGTTGATATAGCCGCTGTCAGGATCGGTTCGGCTGGTAGTGCGGCGTTTCTTTACAGTTTTTACCGGTGGCTTTTTGAATCCCGGCTGCTGAGAGAGTTCTTCATCCAAACAGTCCAGATAGCTCTGCATACTTTGCTCAATTTCAACTTCTACATCAACCCAGCTTTCTCGGGACACGTTGGCCGGGATGTAGCTTCCATCCGCAGCCATCGCTTTCCCATCTATGAGGCCGCTGGCAATACACCGCTTTACAATTTCCTGAAACACTTTTTGGAAAAGATCGCTTTGCTGCCATTTGCGTGTTCTGGTTTTGCTGAAAGTGGAATGATCCGGAATTGTCTCATCCAACTCAAAACCGCAGAACCAACGGTAAGCGAGATTGAGCCTCACTTCCTCCTCCAGCCGGCGTTCTGATTTGATGCCATATAGATAGCCCACCAGAAGCATCTTGAACATACAGACGGGATCCACAGATGGACGCCCGATAGAGGGATAATATGGTGCAAGCAAGTCGTATATGAACTCGAAGGATATGATCCGGTCAATTTTTCGCAATAAATGGTTCTCTGGGATCAAGGATTCCATATCCATAAAAACTATTGCCATTTGCCTATCTTGTCGCCCCATCATACCTCATCCCTCCTCATGTTTATTGTACCACATAGAGGCCTCCTGCGCTACTTTGTCAACAGGTCCATGATTCTGCGTTCCTGCAGAAATTCTTCACAAAACAGAGCTTCGTTGATGTTCTGCCCATCAAACCAGACAGGCAAATTCATATCAGGCGTTTTCCGGTTCTTCGCCATGGTGCGCCACCTCCTTTTTCTTTCGTGTGATGTACTCTTGCAGAAAAGTAATTTTTCCCTCCTTCATCAGCTCGTCCACCAATGCCACCCGCTCTTCCAGATCACCCACGGTCAGCACATCTGCCATATATTCGATAGGACAGTGCATCTGGCAGGCTTCCACAAAACAATCATCCAGAGCCTCCTCCGGTGTTTTGGGTGCATACCGCACTTTCCAATCTTCCAGCAGATGCAGATAATCCGTCAGCACCCGGAAACACAGCATTTCATCCTCCCGGAACTGACGGATATAAGGACGCTTTGGCTTGGCTATAGCTGCGGCAGTGGGCGGTTTCGGGTCAAGTCCGAAGTCCGAAGCCAGCTTTTGCGCTGCTTCATAGCTGCTCATATTGAACAGCCTTGCCACAAGGTCGATCACATCTCCCTTTGCTCCACAGCCGAAGCAGAAGAAATAGTCCTCATTCAGCTTCAAGCTCGGATGCCTGTCATTGTGGAACGGGCAGCAAGCCATACCGTTTCGGTTGACTTTCAGCCCGTAGTGTTCGGCGGCTTGCTTGACACTGATTGCCGCTTTGATGGTTCCATAGATTGTCATAAAAAAACCTCCGTTCATAATATGCTGGAAAGCACGAAGCACCCGCAGTGATTGGCAGGTGCTTCGCTCCTTCTATTATGGTTATGACGGATTTTCCAAAAAACAGGCTAATGACAGGACAATCCTGTTTCAAAAAACAGGACAACTTATCTGAGGACGTAGATTTCTTCACATTTACATGATATAATTAAAAAAATGAAAAAACAGGACAGGAGGTAAGCATGAACCAAGAATTGATGACATTGGACTTCTGGCAGGATACGGTCATATATGAGGGCAAAACATTCCCTGTCGGCACGCTTGCCTGTGATGCGCTGAATGTTCCTGCGGATACTATTACAAAAATGAACGAGCAATGCGAGAAAATCAATCTGCTGCTCGGAATATTAAACGCCGGACAGGATGCTTCTGCACTCTGTCCTATTGCAAAGGAAGCTGCTCTGACGATGCTTGATATTATCAGTCAAACACCGCCGTTCTCCTATATGAATATCTCAAAGCACAGAGAACGGATTGAAAAAGTCTTTACTGTGGACAATGCTCTGAAATATGTGGAGTTCGCCATAAAAGCCGTAACCAATTCTTTACCGTTCGAAGAAGTTCCGAAATATGCTGATGCGGTGATGCTCCAGCGCTATACCGCTGTATGCGGGCATCTGGCTTACTCCCTTGAGGAATACCAAAAGGCGATGCTTGATTTTGCAGAACAATCGGACGGAAACGAAGCAGACCGCACCGCAGAGGGCTTTGCGAAAATGTTCGGCACCTATTTCCCACCGGAGTTTTCTATCACAGAGGGCAATGCCTGGATGTCTACCCTGAACAATTCCGTTCAGTATGTATCCGTCATCCGTCCCGGCGAAAAAGTTGCGAAGCTGGTCAAGCAGATGCACTATGTATCCTTTGTGGGGATGTTCCGGTCTGATCTCTTTGAGGGCCTGTGTGTTGGTCATGCACCGAAGAAATGCAAAATCTGCGGCAAGTGGTTTCTGACCACCAACGCACGGCACACCAAATACTGTGGCGGCTATGCACCGGGGGACAAGCTGCACCGCACCTGTCGGCAGATCGGCAACCTGAAAGGCAGAGAACAACGGGAGCTTGCGGACGATCATCCGGTGAAACAGATTTATGAGAAACGGCTGAACACCATAAACCGCTATGTGAAGCGTGGTACTCTGGACGCTGATCTTGCAGAGGTTATGAAAAAGCTGGCAAAGGATAAAATGCTTCGAGCGCTGAGCAATGTCGCCTATACCAAAGGTGATTACGAAAAAGAGATGGGACAGGCTGCTTTGAAGAAAGAAGCAAAATTACGGACGAAATGAGGAATATGTAATGGCACAGAAATATGATTTAACTGATATTGGGAATGCGCTTAGCCGGGTTATGGACAATCCTATGACCAAAATAATCCGTTCTGGCTCTATTGGTGTGTTGGGCGTAGTAAACCCAGTTGCGGGAATTGTAGGCGGAATAGGAAATGATCTTCTATCTGAATACAATACCTTCAAACTCGGCCATCTACTGAACGGTCTTGCATCTGGCTTTAATCTCGAAAGTAGATTGAACGAGCTTTACAACTATGTAAACTCCAGCCCGGAAAAGGCTATTATCGTAGCCAATCTGTTCAAACAAACCGTAAATGCAGAATGCCCAAAGGTTTGCGTTATTTATGGTCTAATTCTTGCAAACCATTTAGAAACACTTACAGAATTCACGCACGAAGAATTGATTGTCTGTAAAGCTTTGGAAAACGCTACGGATTATGATCTGAAGAATTTCAAAGAAATAATGGAGAACTATCTTAAGCCAACATCAAATGGAAGAAGAATTGTATTTCCAAAAGACTTTGCAGATATTGCTGCTTTCACCACCACATGCGATTGGTGTGTATATAATAGAATCTTTGTTTCCCGCACGGCAGAGTGGGGTGAAATGGAAGAAGGCGTTTTGGATATGAGCACGTACTATTACGAGGCAAATCCTGCATCTGTTCTTCTGGATAATATAAATGCTGCAAGACAAACTTGGAATTATAGTTAATTATTCCCGCTGATTACTTAGAAGGGAGGTGCGCTATGCTGAATGATTTTACATGGAATATGACCGGATACATACCAAAACACCAAGTCAATCCTCACAGTGATAGTATCATTACCTATGTGGCAGAGCGCATCTTCCAACTGGAACCGGAGCCGCCAGCAGTGGACAGTCTGAACGAATATATCCTGTCTGCCTTACAGGAGAAGAATTTGCTTTATTTTTCATTCTTCCTGCACCACTACGAGCCGCAGCTTAACAAGCGCATCAAAGACTTTCTCGGTGTGGATGGCGGCGATTTGTACGACACAGACCGATTTATAGATATAAAGCTCTCCTGCCGGGAACAAATGCTCCAAAAACTGATTGACTATGACCTTACCAAGGGCGCAGAGTATGCTACATACATCTATCCGTTCATCCGGGATGCTATGCTCCGTTTTCGCATGGGCGAAGAAAAATGGTCGGTGTCCTCTCTGACCAATTACAAAATGGTGCGGTCAATGGCATGGCTGTACCATAACACCAAGGATGCGATCAGCGAATTTGTCAGGAAATACAACTGTGATCTCGCTCTTGCGGAAGAATATCTGAAAGTTGTCCGTGGCATCCGCAATCAGCAGCCTTTCTATGTGACAGACGAGGACGGCGAGGAAACCGGCGAAGATGTTGCCCTTGATGATACTTGGAACTATGCCGACATTCTCTGGAACGGCATACAGGCGGAAAAGGTACAGCGGGCTTTTGAGAAGCTGAACTACCGGGAGCAGACCTTGCTTGAAAAGCGCCTTGCGATCTGCATGACCTGCGGGCGTGTCGGCTCATGGAAAGGCCGCCCCACCTTTGAAGAACTGGCGGTTATGTTTGAAGGTAGCACAGCCAGCGGTGCAGAACGAGCCTATCGGAAAGCAGTAGACAAACTGGCGGAACTTCTGGTTGCCGAGGGCGCAATCCATGCTGTCAGGTTGAAACAGAAATCCAAAATTAAGCGCAAAAAGGAAATCGCCGCCGCAATCTACGAATACCAGGCAGACTGCGACGGCGAATGGGGCGATATTTCGTTGGATTTTGAGAATGGTACAGCAAAGATCGTCCGGCTTGCCGATTGGGACACGATGAGAACAAACCGCTTTGCGAATAAGGCAATAGCCTATCTTTTGAACTGTGAGAATGAGAAGCTGCCAAAAGAAACGATGGTAGCATTTGAATCATAAAAAAGAAAAACCGCTGCAATTTCCACACTACACGAGGATGAAAAATTACAGCGGTTTTATCAGCGGATGTATCTTCCAGAATACACATTTTTTGTTTTGTTACGGCGCACAAAAAATATATAAAGCAAAATACCACCGCAAATCAAGAATAACGAAAGCACTTGCGATACTCTGATTCCGGGAATAATATAAAGGCTGTCCGTACGCAGGCCTTCAATCAAAAATCTTCCAAGACCGTAAATCACAAAATACATACAGGTCAGGGTTCCAGCCTTTGGATTTTTTCTACTGACAATTAGCATGGTAATCAGCAGACACAAATTCCACATACTTTCATAGAAGAATGTTGCTTGATGCCATTCTCCAAGAACATCAATATATACGGCATAAGGAAAAAACTGCAACGATGAATCTGTAACCAAATTGCCGAACGCTTCTTGATTTACAAAATTACCCCAACGTCCGATTGCTTGTCCAAGCACAAGACTTGGAACGACTAAATCCAGAAAACGGAACAAAGGAAATTTGTGATGGCGGCAAAATAAAATTGCCGTAACCAGACCGCCAATCACTCCACCATAGATGGCAAGCCCGCCTTTCCATATTTTGAAGATGGAAAGAATATCGCCGGAATAACTGTTCCACTCAAATACGACATAATATCCTCTGGCGCAGACAATGGCAATGGGTAATGCAAGAAGAATAAAGTCAAATATCAGATCGTCCTTGAGACCTTGTTTTCTGGCTCGGTAAATTGCAAGTATTACACCTAAAACCATACCGACGGCAATAATTACACCATACCAGGCAATGCTCCATCCCTCTATGCCAAATAAATTTTCAATCAAATACTTACTCATATCAACACCTTTTCTACACAATCAGAAATTCATTTTCTTGTTCTATATATCTGCAAAAGATAAATATACCGCAAATAATTTCTGGGACGAAACCGCAAATATCTTCCACAATCCATCCTCCTGCAATGCCCTTGTGCATAATACGAAGAACCTCTGAATTGCAGGTGTTTAACAGAGAATAATTCTGGCTATTGTGCATGGTCAAAAGATATTCCTCGCCGTTCACAACAATATTGGCATGGTCAACTCCTGGCATTCTGCAAATTGGCCATCCCACCACATCGGGATCATCACCATCTGCATATCCGGGGCGAGCAGAACCGACTAACTGATTTTCGTTGTCGGTCAGTAAATATTCCCGATTTCTTACATCACCGGAACTTGCTTTTGATTCATCGAGATAACGAACGTCTGCCGTCAAAAGCAGCTCACCTGCGATGCTGAGAATCTTTCTTTGCGGACCGAGCAACACACTTTTTATTCTTGCCAAGGCAAGCTGAGATTCATTTTTATAAAGGACTCCTGCCTTTATCGTGTATTTCATAACTGCGCCTCCTCTCTTATACAAGTGCATACAGGATGATTCCTGCAAATCCCGAACCTGCCATAACCCAAAGCGGATTCGGTTTCCACTTTCTTAAAACAAAAATGCCAATAACAAAAATAATCGCAGCAATCAAGTCCAAAGATGCCAAATCATTCGGAAGCGTTCTCTGTCCGTAGAGTGCCATAATCAACAGTGAGATACCCGCTGATGCGATCATTGCAATTACCGCAGGGCGAAGTCCGGCAAGAATGCCCTGCACCATATTCAATCCACGGAAACGATAATAGATATAGGCAAGGGTCATTACGATAACACAGGATGGAAACACACAGCCAACCGTTGCGATGACAGCACCGGGAAGACCTGCGACTTGGATACCAACAAATGTTGCTGAGTTAATCGCAATGGGGCCGGGTGTCATTTCAGCGATAGTCATAATATCCGCAAATTGTGTCATTGTAAGCCAAGGATGAATATCCACCACTTGATTCTGAATCAATGGCATGGCAGCATATCCGCCGCCAATACTGAATAATCCAATTTGAAAAAAGCTCCAGAACAATTCAAGGTATATCACCGTTTATCACCTACTTTCCGCATTTTTCCTTGATGCCATGTATCCGCTGCTCCGATCACGCCACAGACAAGAATAATGACTATGATATTCACAGAGAAAAAGCGAACGGCTACAAAAGAACCAAGCATAACAATAACAGGCAATAGTCGTTTTTTCTGGAAAATGGTTTTTGCCATATTGATCACAACATCACAGATTACTGCCGCCACTCCGCAGAGCATTCCTGCCATTGCCATATTTACAATGGCATTATCTCGAAATGCCTGATAAAACATGGAAATGATAGAAATAATCATCAATGGCGGCAATATAGTTCCCAATACCGTGAGCATTGCGCCGGGGAACCCCGCCACATGATAACCTACCAAAATGGAAGCATTAACTGCTATTGCGCCCGGAGAAGACTGTGCGATTGCGGTCAGATCCATCATCTCATCTTCTTCAATCCAACCAAGTTCCTCCACGAATTTCTTTCGCATCAACGGAATGATTACAAATCCACCGCCAAAAGTGCAAGCACTCAGTTCAAAAGTGGAGAAAAACAATTTTTTGTATTTTTGCAAGCTATTCACTTCTAAAAATGCCGTCCTTTCTATGTTTATTAACATTATACCGCTTGATTTCTGATAACGGAAATAATATAATTTTACAGAAAGGATAAGTATTTTTATATAAGGGGATTGTTATGACGATACGACACATGATAATATTTCGTACCGTATGCGAAAATGGATATAATTCCACCAAAGCAGCGGAAGTTTTACACATGACACAGCCAGCAGTCAGCCTTGCCATTAAGGAACTGGAGCAATATTACGGAGTACACCTGTTTGACAGAATCGGCAGACGATTGCAAATCACCGATGCAGGGCAGCATTTTCTTCAATATGCGATACATATATCCGACTTGTTTTCAGATATGGAAACAGGGTTGCGTGATTGGGATTCTAAAGGAGTTCTCCGTATTGGTGCAAGCATCACCATCGGCTCGCAGTTTTTACCGAACTATGTAAAGGCATTCTCTGAACTCTGCCCAGGGCTTGATGTCAGAGTTACCGTTGATCAATCAGAACGTCTGGAACAAAAAATTTTGGCAAATGAATTGGATTGTGCGTTGATCGAAGGTATTGCACATGATCCAAATATCGTTTCGGAAGCCTACATGGAAGATCATCTGAGTGTTATATGCGGTACGGATAAAGGCTGGACACAGGGGCAAGTTATATCCATAGAAGATTTTCAAAGACAGCGATTTCTCTTGCGAGAAAAAGGCAGTGGCACACGAGAGGTGTTTAACCGTGTAGTTGAACAGGCTGGCTTCCACATTACACCAGTATGGGAAGCAATGAGCACAACAGCACTGTTCAATGCTGCAATCAATGGATTAGGAATTGCTGTATTACCGCATCGAATGATTCTTCCGGCTCTGCGACAAGGTTTGATTTGTACTGTCAAAGTAGAGGGGTTGAGTTTCAGCCGAAATTTCCATATAATTCATCATAAAGATAAGTTTTTAACAACTTCTGCTAAGCGATTTATTACTTTGTGCAGAGATTTTGAGACTGATTACCCCTTGCCTTGTTACAACGGACTATATGAATAAAAGATTAGAGCCGCAGTTCAATCACATGACTGCGGCTCTTGCAATATTAGTATAAAGATTTATATTCAGTTACAGTTTTCAGATATGCTTCGGGATTGCCGTTCAGTATCAGCTCAGCGTATGCTACCGGGTCATTGTAAATCAGATAATCAAGCTCTGATCGCTGATACATATTGTCGGCAACCTCATTCTCAACGGCGATGGTATCAATGGCAATCATGCTGCCATCAAAGAATTTCAGTTCCACACAGGCAGTATCCATGTTGAACTCACAAGAAATCAATCTATCCATAAGAAACCTCCATTCTGCGGGATGTTAGATCATCCCAAAATATTTGAATGCTTCTCGGATTGCTTTCTCTTTTTCCGGCGGACACTGGGGCTGTCTGGAATCCTCGGATTTCGGCAGATTATAGTTTTTACCTACCTCAATCCCACATTTCCGCTTAATCTGTGAGATATACAGGTTAGATACCTTTAATCCGCTATGTTCCAGTACATACTCCTTGATCTGCGGATAGGTTGCTCCATCCTGGAACTCCGACATATCCATATCTTCCAAAGAGAACTCAACCCGAATCTTTTTCGAGTCGACCTCACCCTTGGAAAGCAAGACAACCGTCTCAACGGTATTCCCTTTGTCCCACAAAAGTTCCGTAACTTCCCCGCCATCTTTGAACACCGGAAAATTCAGGCCAATCCGCTTTAGCGGATATTCAGACTCGTCATTCCTGTAAATTTCAATTTCTTTAATCAAGGCTGTGACCACATTTCTCTTTTCTTCGTCATTTATTATATTATAAACGCAGTCGAAATTCACCATGATTTTGTAAATATTCTCAAGAGTAATTGCCTGTTGCTTAATTGCATCTCGCCGAAGTCTGGCATCTTCGATTTTTTCCTCCAGCTCAACAATGACATCATATAGGGAATCTAACCGCAAGGTCATATCATGGAGCTTTCGTTCCCGGTATTTTGCATCAGCAGGGAGACTGTCAATTTCCCGTTCCAATCTTGTTTTATTCAGATCAACTTCCTTCAGCTTTGCCTGATAGCCCTCCAGTTCTTTATCCACTGCTTTCGTGTCAATCTGAACGCCAATCCGTTTTTTAATGGCCTGGGCATATTCCTCATTCCTTACGATCTCACGAATTGCCTCAATGACCATCGGTTCAATATCGGTCTTTTTCAGCATTGCCTTATATTCACAATGCTTACCCCTGACCATCCTATTCCGACTACATACATAATAGTAAATTTCTTTGTAAGTGCCATCTTTATTTGTCCATGCGTGTTTATTCGTATACATGGGACTTCCACAAACCGGGCATTTCAGCAGACCTGATAACAAATGAACTCGATCCCGCCCAATTTTTGACGGTTGCTTTACTCCGGTTCTAAGACGCTTGGCATGAGCCTTTTCCCATACCTCCTCACTAACGATTCCTTTATGCTGTCCCTCTGTCAGAATGTAATCGTCATTTCTTTTCATCTGGTAATCGTTTTTTGTGCCTTTGACTTTTTCCTTCGTTCTCCGTCCATAGGCAATTTTACCGCAATAAACCGGGTTATCCAATATCAGTTTAATAAAATGTCCTGTCCAATCCTCTAATGTGCCATTCTGCCTCGGAATTTTCCGTATACCTTGTAAGTTCAACTGATTCGCAATACCACCCAAACCGATTTCCGATGAAGTATATAATTCAAAAATCTTCCGTATTGCCACAGCCTCTGTTTCTTCAATCATCAGCTTGTTATCTTCCAGTGTATATCCGTAGGGAGCAAAGCCACCATTCCATCCACCTTGCCGTGCCTTTTCGCGCCGTCCGTTCATCGTCTGCTCGATAATATTCTCACGCTCAATCTCAGCCACAGCAGATAGTACAGAAATCAAAAGTTTTCCGCTTGTCTGAGAGGAATCAATCCCTTCTTCTATGCAAATCAGATTTACACCATAAGATTGAACCAACTCCAAAGAGTTAAGTATATCTGCTGCATTACGGCCAAACCGTGACAGCTTATACACTAAAATATAGTCAATGTCCAAGCCATCCTCAATATCTCTGAGCATTTTTTGAAAGGCAGGCCGTCCCTCAATGGATTTACCGGATTTACCGGCATCTTCATAAGTATCAACAATGATCATTTCCTCACGATCCGCAAATCGTGTCAGCATATTTTTTTGACCTTCCAGGCTGTATCCGTCCACTTGCATCTCTGTGCTGACCCTCGGATACAAAACACAGCGTTTTCCATATCGATTCATAATTCATACCTCCAAAATTTACTTTTGGAAAATATCCTATGTAAAGCTGCGATTCTCACGCAGCTCCGTCAACCTCGCCCAGCACTCTCATACCATATTTCTCGATGATATGTGCCAGCGAAGTGATAAACGCTTCAAATTTTTGTTCCGCCAGAAGTTCTTCTGACCGGATTTCATCTGAAGGAATCAATGCGCTTTTATTCTGGATATTCTCCATTCAGAATCACCTCCGCAATTCCTAACGAAATTATAACTCTACTTGCACAGCCTGAAAATGATACGGCCTTTTGGCACTTTTATGTAATCCCCAGACTGCACAAGAGCGTCTTGTTTATATTTTCCATGTCATCCTTGTTTAGATGACCAATATAGTTTTTTAACCTCGACTTGTCGATTGTTCTGATCTGTTCCAGCATAACAACAGATGGTTTCACCAAACCGCATCTGTCATTTAAGTGGTAATGCGTGGGGAACTTTCTGCTTTTTTTGCTTACACTGGTAATTGCTGCAATAATAATCGTAGGACTGAAACAATTTCCCACATTGTTTTGAAGAATGAGTACAGGACGAGAGCCACTTTGTTCGGAGCCGATACCAGGACTTAAATCAGCCGAATATATGTCACCTCGATGGAATTTTTCAAACATCACTCTCGCCTCCTTAATATCTTAATACTTAAACAGCCGCACCAGTCTGAAAGAAATCTTCCGATAAAAACCTGGTGCGGCTACTGTTATTCTGTTCGGATTACTCGTCACATTTGCCACGCCCCCTGACGATGGGAACACAACAGGTCTCCGCTGGCGCGGCTGTCATAACTCCGCAGCATCGTTCGTATCGTGTGCCGCAGGGTTCCCCCCAAGTCTTTGGCGGGCCGTGAGGAAGTATCTTTAAGCCC
>OHEM01000754.1_pt1 | contig 12136 bp, 10 predicted proteins | sample 1567281 | NCBI WGS metagenome assembly OHEM01 (sample SAMEA3879537, study PRJEB24766) | human gut metagenome | biome: human-associated habitat; feature: feces | place: USA | collected 1985/1987
TCGGTTGTCCGACTTATTGATATGGGTGTTGAACCTTATATGGTATCTTCTTCTATGCTCGGCGTTATTGCCCAAAAGCTTGTAAGAAGACTTTGCCCGGAGTGTAAGCAAGCATATGATGCAACAGATGACGAGCTTAGACTTCTCGGACTCCCTATCACCAAGCAACTCACACTTTACAAACCGGGTCAGTGCCCTGCTTGTAACAACATAGGTTATAAGGGAAGAATTGCCGTTCACGAGGTTATGCCTGTTTCAAGAGCAATTAAAAATGCCATTCATCTCGGTAAAACCACAGATGAAATTGACACAATAGCAAGAGAAGAGGGTATGATTTCACTTCGTGATAACCTTAAAAAGCTGTTGTATGACGGTATTATATCATTTGATACATTCATTGACACTGTATCAGAAATCTATCAGGAAGATTAAGGAGTAAGTTTTATGGAATTTGATGAGATGGTCAGATTTGCCGTTGAAAACGGTGCGTCTGATATTCACCTTGCAAGCAATAACTTGCCTTCTTACCGTAAAAACGGTAAAATTATGAACTACAAAGGCACAGAGATTCTTGACGAGGACACAGTTATGAAGTATATTGACGAGGTTCTTGAGCCTGCCGATTACCTTAAGTTCTGCAACACAGGCGATATCGACTCGGCTTATCAGTTTGGAAACCTCGCACGATTCAGAGTTAATGCATTCAAGCAGCGCCACGGTGCGACGCTTGTAATGCGTGTAATCAAATTGAATCCTCCAAAACTCGGCGATTTAAATTTGCCGCGGTCTATTGCAAAAATTCTTAACCTGCAGGAAGGTCTTGTACTTGTAACAGGTCCTACCGGTAGCGGTAAGTCAACAACACTTGCAGCTCTTATCAATGAAATTAACCATCGAGAAGAACTGCACATTATCACAATTGAAGACCCTGTTGAGTATATGCACTCCCCTGCAAAATGTATTATTAACCAGAGAGAAGTCGGCCAAGACAGTGAAACTTACTCGTCAGCACTTAAATCGGCACTTCGTGAAGACCCTGATATTATCCTCATGGGTGAGATTCGTGACCTTGAGTCAATGTCAATCGCTCTTCGTGCAGCAGAAACAGGCCACCTTGTTTTTTCAACACTTCATACAGAGAGTGCCGCAAAAACAATTGACCGTCTTATAGATATGTTCCCTGTTGAAAGGCAGAAACAGGCACTCAACCAGCTTTCAACCACACTTAAGGCAGTAATTTCACAGCGTTTGCTTCCAAGATCAGACCGTCCGGGCCGTATCGGTGCATTTGAAATTATGTTTGTTAATTCTGCTATCGCTAACCTTATTCGTGAAGATAAGATTCCGCAGATTGAACAGATGATTTCTTTGAACCAGCAGACAGGTATGATTACAAGAAAGTTGAGTATCGAAAACCTCCTCAAAAGAGGACTTATTTCAAAAGAAACTGCCGACAAGTACAGTTACGATGTGGCTGATAACGCAATACTTACAGGCGGCAACAATTCTCCGCAGCCGGGCGTACCGGGAATACCACAGCAAACACCGCAGCAGTTGACCGCTCCAATGCCACAGTATTCTAATCTCCCGCAAAACAGCACAAACGCTTATCTTAACAGGAGGTAAAAATAATGGAATTTTCTTATGTAGCGGTAAACGAAAAAAACCGTAAATATCGTAACCGTATGACAGCAAACACCAAGGAAGAGGTTAAGCGAAAGCTTGAACAACGTGGTCTTATCGCTATTTCAATTGATGAAGTAAAAAAAGGTTCGCAGGAAGATATACCAATCTGGCAGCGTGATCTTGGCGGTTCAAAAGATGTGCATACATTAAAAATCAGTAACAAGCGACTTCTTACATTTATGCACCAGATGGCATTGATGATTCGTTCGGGTATTTCGCTTTCGGTTGCAATGGCCGTAATGTGTGACACTGAAAAAGATAAGAATATGTTGAGAATTTTACAGGAAATAACTGCAAACCTCTACAACGGTATTACTCTTTCGCAGTCGCTAAGCTCATTTAAAACTTTCCCGACTGTTTATGTAAACATTATTCAAACAGGTGAGGCAAACGGTCGACTTGATGAAGCATTTGATAAGTGCGTTAGTCTTCTCAAAAAGGAAATCACACTTAAGAACAAGATCAAGGGTGCAATGATTTACCCTATCTTCCTCCTTATTCTTACAATTGCGCTTATTATTGTAATGAGTATTGTGGTACTTCCTGCATTTAAAGACTTGTTCGAGAGCTTCGGCTCTGAACTTCCGATAATGACGCAGATTACAATGGGTATTTCAGATGTACTTCTTCATTACGGCTGGCTCGTTGTTCTTATTATCGTTGCAATTGTAGTTACACTCAGAATTCTTTACAAAAAGAACTATTCATTCTGTATGTGGTGGTCAACATTCCAGCTTAAAATCCCGATTATCGGCGAAGTTTTAAGACTTAACCAGCTTACAAGATTTGCAAATATGATGGCAACACTTACTTCTTCCGGTGTAAACATTCTTTACTCACTTGAACTTTCAAGAGATGTAGTAGGCAACAAATTTATGTCCGACTGTCTTAACCAGGTAATTGAAGATGTAAGAATCGGTACACCGATCAATATTTCTCTTTCAAGATATCCAAAAGCTTTCGATCCGCTCTTTGTATCAATGATAAGAGTCGGTGAGGAAAGCGGTATGCTCAGCGATTCCCTTAACAAAATGGCAGATATGTACGACGAACAGGCAACCGACGCTACGCAGCGTATGACAGACGCAATGACACCTGCAATGACAATCATTATCGCAGGTATCGTAGGTTTCGTTGTAATTTCTATCGTACAGGCAATGTTCGGTATGTATTCAGTTATCACAGCCTAACAGTGATAATTTATAGCAGATGAAAGGAGATCTTTATGAAGAAACTTCACACAAAGAAAAGAAGGATAAACAGCAAAAAAGGTATTTCCATGGTTCTTGCAATGGCTTTGGTTGCAGTTTTGTTTTTATCGACAACTACTTTCTTATCTATTGCAATGCTCCAGCAAAAAGAAACCGGTACTACAATGAACTCCCGTCAGGCATATGTATCAGCAAAAAGTGCACTTGATATAGCAAAAGAACTGTTAAACGACGGTAAACTTTCATTACCTGATTCAGGATCACTTTACTATGTTTTTTACTATATTGAAGGAGATCCGGAGGTTCATGTAGTAGAATTCAGCAGCTCTGAACTTGCATTAAAATGGATTAACAATCCATCTCATGCAAGTTATACTATAATAGGTAATGCTTATATTAAAATTACTAAAAATACAGACGGTAGTTACACTATGACTGCCGTTGGCAAAGAAAATAAATATGACTATTCAGGTGATGGAAATACAGGTGATCTTTCAACCAAATTTGATGTAAAATATAATTTAGTTGAAAAAGAAGAAACAGCTAATCTCACTATGAAGCAAAAAACAATTACTTCACCGACCGGCAATAAATTTTTAATGCTTGGTGATCAAACTTCATTTTCACTTCTTCGTTCTGTAAGAAAAACTTTAAACGAAGGAGATACCACATTTCGTACCTTACAGGACTATGATACTGACAATGACAATAAATCAATAATTTATATTCCTAAAAACGAATCTGGCAGTACACCACTCACAACTTGCTTTCCTCTTGTATTTGATAAAGCAGTAAAAAGTACAAGTAACGGTGATAGTAGACTTAAATTTACAGCATATGATAACGGCATTTACTTTTTAGGCAATTACACCGGATCAAAAGTAAAAAGTGACTATAATTCCGAAGCAGTTGATATAAGTTTTTACACAAACTCAGACGCTTACGGTACAGCCTTAGAATGTAAATATCTTGTAATTGGCGGAAATATGGTATGTCGTCCGGCCACTGGCGAATCCGGCATTACACTTAAATACTCCGGCAGCTCTTATAATACCGATAAAGGTGTTGTAATATACTTTACTAAAGATTGTAAGCTTATGACTTATAATAATAGCAAGCAAATAACTAAAACAGTAGAGTATAAAAAAGGATATTATTATATTAACTTAGGTGACAACAATACAGCCGTTGATTTATTTTCAGAAAATACCAAAAAAAGTGCTGTAAAAATTGCTACAAACAGTGAAGAATACAAAAGGGTTAACAGTATTGATATGTATAGTTCTATGGTTGATACAAACGGCAAACTAAAGGACATACATTCAGCTTACGAAGGTAACTGGGAAAAGGGCAAAGAAAGAGTTTATATTTTGAATGACAATGGAGCTTTCAACACAGATCCAAATTCAAACAGCTACTCCAATACACCTCGAACAACATTTACTAAAGGATGGAAAGACTACTACATTTATTGTTCACCATCCGAAATGCCAACAGCTAGTGGATATTATGATATGTATTCAGGCAAAGAATTTAATTATCTTTGGTACAATATAAAACCAATGGAATTTAATGGAAATATCGATATGTCAATTCATAGTAGTAATATTACATTATCAATTGGTCCCGATGAAAAAGAAACTGTTTATTATAACAATAAAATTAAGAACAGCAACGGCAATACATACTTTCCTTATTCTTTCAATCAAACTATTCTTCCTACTAGCGATTTTGCTACTGACAGTAATACTCAAAAATTCACAGCAGAAGGTTCAAATATAATCAAACAAATAAACAGTTCAGCATCATTTAGTGTAAAACCTTATGAAAAATCGTTTACTCTTAAAGTAGTAAATGATTTTATTGTAGAAATGTCAGATGGTACATCATATACCATAAAAGCCGATGATTACACAGATATTCCGGAGACAGGACTTAACTTATTTTCAAATGATGCAAAAAAATACTTTGAAGATCATTCTACTTCACGAGTTGATTCTAACTCATCGAGTATTAAATGGGTGGAAGATAACGCTATTAATACTTCAGTAGACAGCAGTAACCTCGACCAAAGCAGTTCAGTTATAAATTTTAAAGCAACATGTGGCGGAACACTTAAAGAGGATAGTACATATAAGGGCAGAGCTATTTACTGTGATTTTGGTAATGGTTCTTCGGGTAAAGATGCTATTGTAACATATGGAAACAATGCAACCTTAAAAGCAGATGTTGTTTCAATCGGAGCGGATTTACTTGAAAGAAAAGACGGAAAAGGACTTAAAATTAATACTTATAGTGCGCATAATGAATCGACATGTGTTGTAGACGGTAATCCTATTGACGGTTCCATGCTTCAGATTACTCGTAAAACTACTCTCAAATTTAATGATGATAATGCTAATTCTATAACTTTAAGTCCGGGTTACTATTTCTTCCCGGGTATTACAGGTGATTTTGATATTTTAAGCAAAGCTTTTTGGGAAAAATGGAGTTCTTCAAATCCATATTACAAAGCAGAAAAATTAGGCGACGGTACTAAAGCTTATAAAAAGGTAATTGTTACAACTAAAATGGATCCTGTTGACTTTGAAGGGAAGTATTTCTAATGAAGAAGAAGAACCTTAAATTTAAAAAATATTTAAAAAGTAAAAAAGGCTTTTCTCTTCTTGAGTTGGTATGTGCAATTATGATCATGGCAATAGCCGTTTCGGCTACTGCCACCGGTCTTAATATCAGTAATCAGTCCATTACTAAAAACAGTCTTATGGACAAAGCTTCTGCAAAAGCACAAATGTATTGCGATGTAATTATGACATATGTTGAAAAAACACCGTCAAATGATCCATATGACGGTTGGGATTCATTAACTGATGCACAAAAGAATGCTAATAAACTTTTTAACACTCCGCCTAATCAAACATATGCTTTTACAAGCGATATTAAAAACAAAATTGATACAGATGTAAAATCTCTTGACAATACTTTTTCAGCAGAACAATATACTTCTGCAAATATCGACAATAGAGATTTTAACAAAAATGAAGTTGCTTATACAATTCAAAAAGAAGGTTCTTACACTAATTCTGATGGTATAAGTATGGTATCATACAAAATCACTGTTTATATTGATTACGGTACAAATGGTACAACTTCATGTACCGGTATTATCACTAAATCCAAATATGTTCAATAAGGAGGATGCAAATGATTAAAATATTAAATAAATTAAAAAAACATCTCTCCAAGCGCTCCGTAAAAAATAAAATCGGTTCAACGCTTATTGAACTTATAGCTGTTGTATGCATTCTTTCTATTGCCTCTACTGTAAGCATAAGCGGATTATTTGCTATGGCCAATATTGCAAAAAGAGGTCAGGATCTTTCCCTTTGCGAACGCACAAGCGATATGATTTCTAAACAACTTTCAATTTACGGTAATACCTCAAACTATGTTCAATCATATGATTCAAAACCTCCTCTCGAAACATATGACGAAAGTGCAAGACCAAGTGGTTTTATGGATGTAGATAATGGTATCGGTAATAAAAGTGATTACTTTTTATATGCAGATCCAAATACAAAATACAGATTAATTCTTGCTAAGTTTGATACTTCATCGGGCGATCCTACAGGACATAAGCTTACACCAATAGTCAGTATTGACAATGTAAAATCAATTAAATTCGACCTTAAACAACTTAATACTGATGAAAAAAAATATATTCTTCAATATACAGTAACAACAGTAGGAAGCAATGTATGGGATAAGGATACTGATAAACGAGTTGAGTACACTATTTCAAGCGGAGTAGTTTTGAATAATACAAATAATTCTTCTACTATACCTACCCCGCTGCAATATTCAACCATAACAACAAAAACTTCTTTAACTGAAGCAAATTCAACCTATATCAGAATACAAACCTCAAGCAGAAGTGATCTTGATATTTACTAAAAGTTAAAAGTCTTAAACAAAAAGCTGTAAAAAACAGCATATCAAAAAAGCCGAGATTCACGAAAAAGTGAGTCTCGGTGATTTTTTTCTTATATTCTTGAAATTGTATAAAAATATGAAGAATATCAAATACTTATGGTCTGTGCTTTATACTGCTTTTCTTCCATACCCGGCTGTATTTATTTGCATTGGCAGTTATCTTTGTTTCGTCAAGGTGTTATTTAGATCAATATGACGAAAAACCTCGTTAAATGTATATACCGGATCAGAAATTTCTATTATTTTATCAATTTTAGGTGGTAATTTTAATTGATACGGTGTATAATATACCTTGTTTATATGGTTTTTCATTACAAATAAATTATATCACAAAAATGACTGCATTCCTACCTTTCGGTTAGAATGCAGTCGCTTTTTATCTGGGTTGTTTTTTACAGCTCCGTTAATTATTTAACTATTAACTTAGTTTGTTGTAATAAAAGGACGAATTGCAGACGCAACGGTTGAAATCGGGTGTGACTGTAAGAACACTCTGCCCGGTCCTGTAATAACTGTATTAAACAAACCCTCTCCGCCGAGGAACATATTCTTAACACCCTTAATACGCTGGATGTCCATTTGACAAGATGCATCCATTGCAGCAAGGTTGCCTGTATCAACAACAATCTGCTGACCGGGTGCAAGGTTATACTGCTTGCAGTAGCCGTCAATCTCAACAAAAGCAGTTCCGTAACCCGATAGCTTTTGAAGTATGAATCCTTCGCCTCCAAAAAAGCCTGCACCCGCTTTTTTATTAAAATGTACAGAGAGTTCAACAGTTGCAGAACTTGCAAGGAAACCCGATTTCTGAACGATTATAGGCATATTAGGCTGAATTTCAAAAGGAATGATTGAACCAGGGAAAGATGAAGCAAGAGTAATGAAGCCCGGACCGCCCATAGCTGTGTAGCGGTTCTGCATAATAGACTCTCCCGACATCATTTTGCTGAACATCTTGCCTACGCCGCCGCCTGAAGTTTCCATATTAAGGTTAGGTGACATCCATACCATTCCGCCGCCCTGTGTAATAATAGTTTCGCCGTTTTCAAGAGATACCTCCACTATCGGAAGTGAACCTCCCTCAATTTTGTATTGCATAGATAAACCTCCATAAATGTTTATTATCAGCATTATATCATATATCAAATGCAATGTAAATAAAATTTTACATATATACATCAAAAGACTTCCATTTGCAGAAGTCTTTTTTACTTATGTTTATTCACCTGTCAAATGTACAACTGTTGCCGTATGACCTACTTCTTTTAAAAACTTATCAAAAACATCTGTTGTTTTTATTTTAAGGCTCGATGTATTCACGCATGGGTGACATCCTACATATTCACCTTTTAAAACATCTTCATCTACAAGCAAAGTGACTGCGTTTTCTTTGTCGTTCATAAGTCCCATAACGCTTACAGACCCCGGCAAAATATCAAGGTACTCTTCCATAGCCTCGGCAGACGCAAAAGAAAGTCTTGCCGAATTAATTTGACTTGAAAGTTCCTTTGTTTTAAAAGGCTTGTCCCCCGGCATCATTAAAAGATAAAATTTAGTTTTCTGCCTGTTGCACAAAAACAGATTTTTACAAATAAGTACATCAAGTACCTTGTCAATTTCATTGCACGCCTCCATAGTATCGGCATGGCCGTGATCTGTTCGCAGATACTCTATGCCAAGGCTGTCGAGCAAATCATATACTCTGACTTCCCTGTCAAGTCTTCCCTCAATATTCTGCGGTCTGCCTTTGTATAATTCCACCGCTGTCATCTCCTAACATTTTTACTACTAATATAATAATGGATTACTCTCCCTTTGTCAAAGAAAAACAGAGCGACTGCACAACACAATCGCTCTGTAATTTATTTATCTTTCATATACTGTGTCGTAATCACCATATTCAGGAACATTAAAATACTCAGAGTTTTTATTAAGTGTATAGTCAGCTTTAAGTAAGCCGTACTTTTTGAGTACCTCAATGGTATTTGTATATGACTTCGGTACAAAGTAATACTCAGAATCTGTACTGTTAGTACCGAAAATAAATTTTTTAGCTTTTTCAGGATCATAATTAGTATATTGTAATTGAATTTTGCAGACATAATCCTTAGAATACTTCTCTCTGATATATTTAAGAGAATCAAAGCTGTAAACCGAATCATCGTCATTAGAAGAATCATAATAAATATCATCATTGTAAAGAAGTGCAAACGGATCATACAAAACACCGTTAAGATAAGCAGTGTCAGCCTCAAGGTCTTTTTTAAATGCTGCGTTTATATCATTCATAATACTGTTCTTTTCAGCAATTTCTTTTGGATCTTTTTCTTTTTCATCATATGAATACTCGCCATAGTTTTCTATGGTCGACGAATATACACTGTCCTCGGAATATGTTTTGGTCAAAGCATAAACAGTCACACTGCTTACTTGGAAATCTTCGTTCAGACCGGCATTTGCCACACCCGAGTATTTCATAATATACGGCTTTGATGAAAGCACAGGTTTGGCGGCAGTGTAAATTTGTGTAAATCCATATGATCTATAACCGTAATCAACATCATATGTATCATCGGTATAATCAATCGGCTCATAACCAAATGTCGCAGCCATTTCAAGCAGATTCTTAGAATAGTATCTTGTCACGGTTCTTCCGCTGTTTAGCTTGTATGCAACGGTAATTATCTCGTCGCTTGCATATTCTCTGAGGGTATTGTAAAGCATACTGCCCCACACACTTGAAAATTTAGCCTTAGAAGTTGTATTCGTCTTTTTCTTGGTGAGAATTTCATTGTGAACATTAATAATAGATTTAATGTCAGCTTCGTCTGTAAAATCGCCCGCACTCTTTGTGTAATATTTCGATATATTCTTGCCGACAGTGCTATACTCTGAACAAATCAAACCCGCACTCTTTACATCTTCTGATTTAGGCACATAAGTATTGTAGCCGAACACATCAAGATTAATAAGAATCACACCGACAATTACCACAACAGCAAGACCTGCATAAATCGGAATAGTTCTTACAATCTGCTTTAAGCCTTTGTAGAAAATCATATGAACGATAAGGAATGTCGGCGCACTTGCAAGAATAAAACCAAAAACAAAACCGCCTACGCCATTGCCAAAAACATTTATAGCGCCGAACATAGTTCCGAGGAACATACCTGCAAGGAATGAAACTATAACTTTTATTATATGGCAAGGAATGTAATATGCAAAGGAAGTCTGCGCTCTTTCGGATCTTCTCTTCATAATCAGCAATGTACCCAAAGCAATGCAGACTACACTGAAAATTATCCAATAAATAAGATTGTTGCCAAAGTAAGCAGAAATAGGATTGAGTGCATTTGTTATAAAACTGTCAGAAAAATTACCCGTGTATGAGCCTGTAAAGAAAGCGTCGATATAAGCCCTTACAAAAACCATAGATAACGGATAGCAGGCACAAACCGCAATAAACATAATAACAGTATTAAATGTAGTACCACAGCAAGCAGACAGAAAACCGTATGCGCTTATGCAGGCAAGAGTACCCACAATAAAATTAACATACATATTTGTTACCTGCGGAAGTAAAAGCGTACCCGTACAAACAGACGCAATAGCAATAATGCCCATAAATACAAGCATAGGAATGATAGAGAACAAATAAGCCGCACCGTACTTGGCGAGGAAAAGTCTTGCTCTGCTTATAGGAAGCGAACCGTAAAAATCGACTTTACGCTTGTTGTGCATATACGAGAATATCTGCACAGTATAAATAATAGCAAAAATAAGTGTAAGAAAACCGATAATGGTAGATGAAATAACCTGAAAAACCTGCATTTTTTCGCTTAGAGATATTTTGGGTGAACTTTCAGTTGAAAACAAAGGCGAAAATGAGGTTTGATCTGCCGTAAGCACAAAAACAAGTGTAAAAATTATTACAGTAAATACCGACGCCAAAATCGTATATACCATCAACGAGCCTTTACAGCCTTTCAAATCCCATAGAATAACCGAAAAAATCTGCTTGAGCTTATCTTTAAAGGATACTGTGGATGTCATATCCTGCCGCCCCCATTTCACTAATAAATATTTCCTCCAAAGTAAGAGGTATTGCAGAAACAAAAGCAGGATTAAGTGCCTTAAGCTTTGGCATAAACTCCTCTTCCGTTCCCTTTATTGTAAGATTAAATATATTGCCGTTGCGGGTTATATTAATTGCATTAATACCCTCAAATATATTCGGCTTATACGGCAACTCCGTAAATGCCACCTGTACCTTGCGCAAACCGTGCCTTAAATCGTCAATACCACGCTCAAGCATCATATGTCCCCTATGCATAAGGCAAAGTCTGTCGCACAAATCTTCAAGCTCTCTCAAGTTATGAGAGGCAATTACAACGGTTGTATTATTGTCTGCCACCTTTTCGGCAAGCAGGCTTTTGAGCATATGTCTTACTACAGGGTCAAGACCGTCAAATATTTCGTCAAGGAATAAATATTTCGGACAGGTTGAAAGCGCCAAAATAAGCGCTGCCTGTCTTTGCATACCCTTTGACATATTAATAATAGGTGCGTTTATGTTAATCGGGAAAATCGAACAAAGTCTGTTATATTCCTGTTCGCTCCAATTCGGATAAAGTCGTCTGTAAAGAAAAGCCGTACTCTCTACCGTACTTGTATTGTAAAAATACGGGAAGTCAGGTATAAAAAAGCATTCTCCTTTAGTTACGGGATTATCAAAATGCTGTATGCCGTCAACTTTTACAGTTCCTCCGTCAGGTGCATATACTCCCGCAAGCATACGCAAAAGTGTTGATTTACCGCTGCCGTTACTGCCTACAAGACCTACAACCGCACCGTTTGGAATATTCACGGTCATATTATCTACAGCATTAACCTTGCCGAACCTCTTGGTAAGTCCGCAAATTTCAATCATCAATGCCACCTCCGTTATAAATATTTTCAATAATTCTATTAAGCTCTGCCTTGTCAACGCTCAGTAAATTTGCTATTTTTGTGCTCTGTTTAAAATCATCGAGCGCCATGGCTCTTTCGGCACAATCCTTTGTCAGTTTATCGGATACATAACTTCCCCGTCCGACATTGGATACAATATACCCGTCATTTTCAAGCAATTTATATGCTTTTGCTACGGTATTAGGGTTAATGCCAAGCTCAGATGCAAGACTTCTTACAGGCAACAATTTATCACCCGGCTTCAATACTCCCGCTGATGCAAGACGAATTATATT
>OHEM01000759.1_pt1 | contig 12101 bp, 6 predicted proteins | sample 1567281 | NCBI WGS metagenome assembly OHEM01 (sample SAMEA3879537, study PRJEB24766) | human gut metagenome | biome: human-associated habitat; feature: feces | place: USA | collected 1985/1987
GTGATCTTTCTGAAAATCTGCGAAGCAGTGGCTCCATCTACTTCGGCTGCCTCATAAAGTGATGGATCAATACCCATCATGCCGGCCATAAGAAGGATTGTCGTATTACCAAACCACATAAGGAAGTTCAGGACTGCAACAAGCGTTCTGGCACTCCAGGCATGACTGAAGAAGGAGTAAGCCTGTTTCAGTATTCCTGCCTGTATCAGCATTGCATTGATCGGGCCGCCGTCTGCAAATAATGTAAAGAACAACATTGCAAAAGCAGATGCCATGATCAGGTTTGGAAGGTAAATTACGGTCTTAAAAAATCTCTGACCTTTAAGTCGAAGACTCGGATTGGAGAACCATGCTGCAAGGAGCAGAGAGACCAGGATCTGAGGAACAAATCCCATAACCCACATGATCATAGTGTTTTTAAAATAGATCCAGATCTCTCCACCCTCGAAGAGTTTGACATAATTGGCAAAGCCTACAAAGTTCGGTCCAATCTGCGTCAATCCAGATCTGTAGTTTTCAAAGAAGCTGTTATAAACTGTACTAATAAGCGGAATGAGCTGGAATATGAGATATACTACTACAAACGGTATCAGGAAGATATATCCCCATTTGTTATAGCTGACCGCTTTATGGTTATTATTCTTTGCCATTATCTTCCTCCATAATCGAAAGATGTGCCTGCCTGATGGTCAGGCAGGCACATCTTTTTACTCAATAATTATTCAACAGAATCTGTCTGTTTTGATTAGTAAGAAAGTTCTGGATATTTTTCTACAACTGCTTTGTAGAACAGGTCGAGAGCTTCATCATATGTTGCGTTGCCTTCAAAGTAGTTCTTCATAGCGTTCTGGAATTCTTCGTTGCAGCCCTGATCGTAGGGGCTGACATTGCTCATGTCGATCTCCGGCGCAGCGGCGGCGAAGAGCGCAATGTGGTTCTGCCCGCCCAGGAACGCGGACTGATAGTCGCTCGCGGCCAGTTCGTTCATGGCGGAGACGCAGTTGGTGTAATCCTGCGTCGTCTCGGTGATGGCCAGGGCGATTTCCTTGTCGCAGGTGAGCTTGAGCATCACGTCGCGGATGGTGGAGACGTTATCGGTGCCGGCGGCGGCGCAGATCCAGGTGCCGCCCCAGTAATAGGGCTGCGGGCCCTCGCAGACCGCATAGTCTCCGAAGCAGCCGTTGCCCACTTCCTGCGGGCCGTCGGCGTCGGCCAGGGAGATGCCCAGCAGGGTGAAGTTGATGCCCCAGGTGGAGTAGAAGAAGCCGAACACCTTTCCTTCGGGCCCCTGATCGGCAGCCCACACGCTGTCCCACAGGCTGGACTTGTTGTTGTATCCCTTATCGGTATAGGTCTTGGTCTGCTCGACCCACTTCATGATGTTGGCGTCTACAACGACGGTGGTGCCGTCCACCCAGGGGGCGGAAACGTTGTTGGAGAAGGTGCGGAAGCTGTCGTCAAAGCCGGAGAGCATCTTGTATCCCTTTTCGCTGGCCTTGGCCGCCACGGCGTCGAACTTGTCCCAATCGCTCAGCTGCGCCTGAACCTCATCGGGATCGTCGGTGCCCAGCACGTCCTTGGCGATGGAGCGGCGGTAGGCGAACAGGCCCGGGGTCGCCTGCCAGGTCACGCCCTTGAGCACGCCGTCGGCGGAGGCGATTTCCTGGGTATAGGCATACTGATCGGCCAGGTCCTCATCGGTCAGGCCGATGTCGGCGCGCACGTCCAGGGTGTAGGGGGAATCGACATATTTGAGGGCGTAGTCGGCTTCGATGAGGAAGATGTCGATTTTTTCGTCGGCCGGGGCGTTTTCCTGCGCAAGCAGGGCGGCGTCCAGCTTATCCTGGTAGTTGTTGTTCGTGTTGGGGTTGATGGTCCATTTCACAAGGGTGCCGTCGTTGAGGGTGGTGGTGGATTTATCTTCGGCGATTTCCTTCACCTCGGGATAAAAGTCGTTGAAGCGGCTCTGGAATTCGTCATTCCAGCACCAGATGTTGAGCACCTTGCCCTCCTCCTGAGCCAGGGCGGGAAAGCACAGCGCCGTCAGCGCCAGCGTAAGTACGAGAAACACGCACAGTCCTTTTTTCATGGATGGATGCCTCCTTTTTATTGTTTCCCCTCCCTGCAGGCAGAGGGAATCCTTCGCTTTCATCAGCCGGCGGCGGTGGAGGGCCGGGCGACCGTCGCGCCCTCCAGCAGCCGGCAGGGAATGGTAATCAGCTCGTGATAGGTGGTTCTGGGATGCTCGATGAGGTGCACCAGCTGGCGCGCGGCCTCGCTGCCGATGCGCTGGGTGTCCTGCTCGACGGTGGTCAGGGCAGGCGCGCACATCTGCAGCAGCTTCACCCCGTCAAATCCGGCCACCGACACATCCTCCGGGATGCGCAGCCCGCAGGCGCGCACGGCCTCCATGCCGCCCAGGGCGGCGTAATCGTCGGGCATGAGGATGCAGGTGGGACGCGGGCCCTGCTTGAGAAGGCGGAGGGTGGCTTCGCGGGTCACGGCGGGGTTGTGATAGGCGGCGGGCACCAGATAGCCCGGCGGCACATCCAGCCCCGCCTCATTCATGGCCCGGAGGAAGCTGACCGTGCGCACGTCCGTGACCGAGCTCTCCTCGCCGGTCACATAGGCGATGCGGCGGTGTCCCCTGTCGATGACGTAGCGCGTGAGCTCCTCCATGCCCTGACGGTTTTGCGACTGCACGCAGGTATGGTCGTGAAACACATGGTCGATGGTCACCACCGGCAGGGAGCTGGCCACCAGCTCCACCACCTCGGCGCTGGAGAAATGCGAGCAGACGATGCATACGCCGTCGACATTGCGGTAGCGGCAGTGCTCCAGGTAGGTCATGCGGGTATCGCCCATGTGGTGGGTGATGAAGGTGATGTCGTACCCGCGGCGCTCCGCCTCGGTCTTGAAGGCCTGAAGGACGGGGCTGAAAAAGCTGTGGGTGAAACCGCTTTCGGTATCGTCGGAATACAGCACGCCAAGGTTAAATGTGCGGCCCAGCTTGAGGCTGCGCGCCTGGGCGTTGGGGCGGTAGCCCAGCTGCTCGGCGGCCTGGCGCACCTGTTCGCGGGTTTCCTCGCTGATATCGGGATATCCGTTGAGCGCCTTGCTCACGGTGGATACGGAGAGGCCGCAGTGGGCGGATAACTCTTTGATGGTCACTGACATTGGTTTCCTCTTTCCCGTTGTCATCGTTAAACGAAATTGTTTTCGTAAAGGATTATACCCCAGGTCGTTCCAAAATGCAAGTGGTTTTGAAAAAAATATTTGATTAGTCCTTTTATAAACCATTTTCTACATTATAGTGCCCGGAAATTTTTCTTCCGGGCCGTGTTCCGAGTGGAATACGTTTTCGTCCATCGCGGGTTTTTCACAGGAAATTTTCAGATAAGTCTTGATTTTTTGGGACATTCATTGTATATTGTCTGCGTAAGGCGCCGCTGTTACTAAATCGTATTCGTTCAGTGAATATAAGGCTTACAGCCATAAAAGCAGGGAGGATCGCCATGGAATACGGCTATTTTGACGACGCAGCCCGGGAATATGTCATCACAAGACCGGATACCCCCTCCCCCTGGATCAACTATCTGGGCAGCGAGGCTTTCTTCACGCTCCTGTCCAACACAGGGGGCGGCTACAGCTTCTACCGCGACGCGCGCCTGCTGCGGCTGACGCGCTACCGCTACAACGGCGTGCCCACCGACGCGGGCGGCCAGTATTTCTACCTGCGCGACGGCGACAGCGTTTTTACCCCCGGCTGGATGCCCGTCAAAACGCCACTGGACCGTTACGAGTGCCGCCACGGCCTGGGCTATACCCGCATCCTTGGCGAAAAAGACGGGCTGCGCGCCGAGCAGACCTCGCTTGTGCCGCGCGGCGAGGACGCGCTGGTCACCCGCCTGACCCTGGAAAACCGCACCGATCGGCAAAAGCGGGTCGATGTGTTCAGCTTTGTGGAGTTCTGCCTGTGGGACGCGCAGGACGACGCGACCAACTTCCAGCGCAACCTCTCCACCGGCGAAATCGAGGTGGAGGGCAGCGCCATCTATCATGTCACCGAGTACCGCGAGCGCCGCAATCACTATGCCGTCTATGCGGTCAACGCGCCCGTCATCGGCTTTGATACCGACCGGGAGACCTTTCTGGGCGCCTACAACGGCTTTGACCATCCCGCCGCCGTCGAGCGGGGCGAAAGCTTCAACAGCATGGCCAGCGGCTGGTCCCCCGTGGGCAGCCACCACCTGCGGGCCGATCTCGCCCCCGGGGCGCGCGTGAGCTATCTGTTTGTGCTGGGCTTTTGCCAGAATCCCGATGCGGAGAAGTTCTCCGCGCCCGGCGTGGCCAACAAGGCCCCCGCGCGGGCGCTGCTTTCGCGCTTTTCTACGGAGGCGCAGTTTGACGCCGCCTTTGAGGCGCTCGCCGCCCACTGGCGCACGCTTCTCTCGGGCTATCAGGTCGCAAGCGGCGACGCGAGGCTGGACCGCATGGTCAACCTCTGGCATCAGTATCAGTGCATGGTCACCTTTAACCTGTCGCGCTCCGCCAGCTATTATGAAAGCGGCATCGGGCGGGGCATGGGCTTCCGTGACTCCGCGCAGGACCTGCTGGGCTTTGTGCACATGGTTCCGCAGCGCGCGCGGCAGCGCCTTGTGGATCTCGCGGCCACGCAGTTTCCCGATGGCAGCGCCTATCATCAGTACCAGCCGCTCACCCGGCGCGGCAACTTTGACGTGGGCGGCGGATTCAACGACGATCCCCTGTGGCTGATCTTCGGCGCCGCCGCCTATGTCAGGGAAACCGGCGACGCCTCCATCCTGCATCAGTCCGTTCCCTTTGACAACGACGAGCGTCTCAGCCAGCCGCTCATGGAACACCTTCGCCGGTCGTTCCACTTCACGCTGGACCATCTGGGGCCGCACGGCCTGCCGCTGATTGGCCGCGCGGACTGGAACGACTGTCTCAACCTCAACTGCTTCTCCACCACCCCGGGCGAAAGCTTCCAGACCACGGCCAACATCGAGTCCGGCGTGGCGGAATCGCTCTTCATCGCGGGTATGTTCATCGGCGTGTGCGCGGATTATCAGGCGCTCTGCCGCCTCTATGGCTGGGAGGACGAGGCGTGTCAGGCCGCCGCCCAGGGCGAAAAGATGCGCCAGTCGGTGCTGGCGCACGGCTGGGACGGCGAGTGGTTCCTGCGCGCCTATGATGCGCACGGCCGCAAGGTGGGAAGCCGGGAATGCGAGGAGGGCCAGATCTATATCGAGCCGCAGGGCTTTCTGGTGATGGCGGGCGTGGGCATCAAGGAGGGCTATGCCCAGCGCGCGCTGGATTCCGTGCGCGACCGTCTGCTCACGCCGCATGGCGTGGCCCTGCTCGCCCCGCCCTATACCCGGTATCATCCCGAGCTCGGCGAAATCAGCTCCTATCCTCCGGGATACAAGGAAAACGGCGGCATCTTCTGTCACAACAACCCATGGATCGTTCTGGCCGAGGTCATGCTGGGACACGGCGGACGGGCCTTCGATATTTACTGCCGCACCTGTCCGGCCTATCTGAGCGACCCCGCTTTGCACCGTACCGAGCCCTATGTCTATAGCCAGATGGTCGCAGGCCCCGCCGCCCCGCGCTTCGGCCAGGCCAAAAACAGCTGGCTGACGGGCACGGCGGCATGGACGTTCTATGCCATATCGCAGGGAATTCTGGGGATCAGGCCAGACTATGACGGCCTGCGCGTCGATCCCTGCCTGCCCGCGCAGCTGAGCGAGGTAACGGTGACCCGCCGCTTCCGGGGCAGCCTCTACCGCATCCACATTCGCAACCTCGCGGGCGATGAGAAGGGCCGCCTGACCCTGACCGTGGACGGAAAGCCCGTCGAAGGCAGCCTCATCCCCGCGGACGCCGCGCCTGCGGAGCATGAGGTGGAGGCCGTGCTCGCCTGATCCCATGCGCCGGATGCGCGCAGCCCCCACATTCGCGTGTGCCCGGCGCAGCAGCCCGTGGAGCCGGCGTTTCCCTTCGCCCCCCTTCAGGGACCCGGCCATGCAAGCGCGCCCCCTGCTGCGCAGGGCTTCCAAACCCGCCGCGCATGGCAGCGAGGCAGGCCTCCCGCCGGAAGCGGGCAGCCCGTCCCGCGCGGGATGGGGCTGCCGCACAAATTTCCTCGACAAACCACAGGAAACCGGCCCTCGAATGAAGCCCGAACCGCTTCTTTCAAGGGCCGATTCGCCTTGTGGTTTCCTTTTTTTGTGCGGGTGGCCACCGCCTTTTCGTTTGCCGGCGCCCCCCGGGGACGCCATGCGGCTCCGAGAGCCGCGGTCCTCCCCCCAAAAGGGGGAAGCGGTCGGAGCCGGGACAGGCTGCCCCGGCTCCCCGCCCGCTGTCAATTCCCCGGTTTTTCCTCTCCCCTTCTGCGCCGCCTGAGAGCAAGCCACGCGGCGCTCATGCCGGCCACGGAGGCCAGCAGCCCCGCGCCGGCCAGCGCCGCAGGGCTTGTCACGCCGGTCATGGGCGGTCCCTTTGTGCTTTCCACCGTGTTGATAACGGTAAACCCGGACGTCTCGTCCCCCTCGATGCTCAGGCGGATCAGCGCGCCGCCCGCCACAAAGCGGTCCCCGTCCCCATAGGAAACGCCTTCCACGATCTCCCGCACCGTATAGGTGCAGGCCCGTCCGGCCGCGTCATGGCGCTGGAGGTTCTCAAAGACGCCCTCCCAGCCATTGTGCTCCCCAAGGAGCAGGACGCGGCCCTCCATTTTTTCATCACCCTCCGTTCCGCGGTAGAGCTGCACCGTCACACCGGCGCCCGTGCCGCCGCGCCATACCTTGCGCACCGGTATGCTCAGCAGCTCCCCGTCGCGGCGCACCACGTTACGCACGACATATCCCCCGCTTTCGGCCGGGGCGATGGAAACGGCGGTTGTTCCGCCGCCGGGCGAAGCAAACACGTCGCCGTCCGTGTAGCTCTCCCCTCCGACGACCTCGCGGACGGTATAGACATAGCTTCTGCCCGCCCCGTCATACTTGGGCAGATCACGAAACTCCACCTGATAGGGCCCGCTATAATCGCAGACGGGGTTTTCCACCCGAACCGCGCCGGATGCGTCCTCCCCCTGCACATGGCGGTACAGCTCAAAGGCCACGGGATACCCGCTCATGCCCGGACCGAGGTCCCACGTCTTGTACACGGGCACGGCGACCAGTCCCGCCTTCCACAGGCTATTGGTGACGACATAGCCCTCCTGCTGGCTGCCCGCCACCGAGACGGCGGTATGCGTCTCACCATAGGCAAATACGTCGCCGTCGCCGTGCGGACGGCCGTTGATGATTTCCCGGATCGTGTATTCATAGGGCTGGCCATTGGCGTTTTCCGCCGGCAGGTCCTCAAAGCTGCCGGACCATGCGCCCTCCCCCAGCGTCAGCGTGCGCCCCTCCATGCCCACGCCGTTCTGATAGAGCCGGATCGTCACAGGATAGGGGGCGAGCCCGGCGGCGCGCAGGTCCCACCGCTTTTCGACGGAAACGCTGAGCCTTTTCGCGCCGGGCGTGCCGCCCTGACGGCGATTGGTAATCAGAAAGCCATCCGCGGGCGTGCCCCGGATGGATACGCTGTAGGTCTCCCCGCCGTAGACCAGCGCGTCGCCGTCGCCATGCATGACGCTCCCGACGCGTTCCTTCACCTGATAGACGTATTCGTTGCCATCGGCGTCGCTCTTTTCGACCTCCTCAAACGTGCCCCGCCACCGGTTGCTCTCATTGAGCCTGAGGGAATCGCATTCCGTCTGGCGGCCCTGCACGTCGATGCGGATCAGAACCGCCTCCACCTCGAACGTCTCGTCCGACTGCCAGTCCTTCCCCACGGGTATCTCCAGGGTGTTTCCGCCCGGATCGACGCTGAACATCATTAGGTCCGTGCGGTGCGATTCCGCCTGAACGTCTATGTTTCTGGCGATGACCGTTCCGTTCAGGTTGGCCCCCAGCGTCACATCCGCCTCCGGCGCCAGAATATGCGCCGCCACGGCGCGCTCGTTGCGGACCTTTCCCCGGTAGAGGCCATCCGCGGCGGAGGAATCGTACAGGTTCCACAGCACGTTGCCCGTCTGCCACTCCGTCACCTCACCGTTCGGCGCCCTGCTTCCGTCCGCGTAGAGAAGATCCGTGCCGGGCAGAAGGAACTCTTCAACGCCCGCGAGATCCACATTCAGAATCAACAGTCCCGGCCGTTGGCTGTCAAAGTCCTTGCACTCAATGCTGGTGCCCTCCTTAAAGTCGTGCGCATCCGTAATGTTGCACACGTTCACGCCCGCAGGATCGGAAAGGATCACTTTCTGGATAAAGGTCCGCTGTCCGTCCGTCTGCTCGATGACCTTGCCCAGCCGGTTTTCGTAGGTGCTGAGCGTCTGGTTGATGCGCACGGTCTGATCGTGGACGGCCTGCAAATCAATATACTTCAGGGTGTCGGAATCCTGCATCAGCCTGTCGGGATGGACGCTTCGCATGGGCGCGTCCACCTTGCGGCCGTCAAGGGTCCAGGCGTTTCCATTATCCGCCGTACCTACCGGCACCTCCGTCCCCACCACCAGCAGGGAATCCGTTGTCGAATACGTGGAGGAAAAGCCGCCGCCGCTGAGAAATTCGATTTTGCGGATGTAGCTGACCTCCTCCACGCCGTTGGTGCCAAAGTTGCTCTGATAACGCAGCGTGTCGGTTAAAATGTTGCCATTGGTGTGGGCAGACGTCGTCACAGAGGAGAAGCCCACCAGATGAAAGTTCCCGGCGATGCCCAGCGGGTTGGTTGTATGGAACGGAGAGCTTCGGAAATCCTGGGAAACCGTCCGGCATGCGGGGGTGGCTTCGCCGGCCAGCGCAATGCTTGCAAGGCAAACGCACATTCCCAAGACAACGACCGGCAGCAGGATTTGACTAAATCGTTTTCGCATCGCCTTTTTTAATATCGACTGTCGTATCAAGCAGACAGTCGATATATTCTCCTTCTTCTTGTAATTGATACCATTATACTATGTTCTTTGTAAAACTGCAAGTATTTGCATCGTGTGATTTGGCCAAAACGGGAATTCTTTTTCCTTTGTCCGCAACATACCACGGGAGCCGGCATCCGCTCCGCTGCCTTCCCCATGCCGTTTGCGCCGGCTTCATCCCGACCGGGAACATGCCTGCATACAACCCCGGAAACCGGTAAATCCTTTTCGGGGAAGGGGCGCCCGCTCCGCTTTCTTCTGCGGCGGGCAAGGCGGCGTGGCTGCCTCCCCGGCCGATTGCAAACAACCGAAATGTTTCGGAGGGACGGCGCGCCCTTTGGGCGCATCCGGCCTCCAAAGGCGAAGGGAGGCGCCGCCGGTGAGCAAGGCGGATCTACAGCGGGATCTCCGCGCTCTGTACCGGGAGGCCGGCGACGGCCAAACCCTGCCCGTCCTGATGGACGGCGTATGCGCCGCGCTGGCTCGTCATCCGGACGCGCTGGCGGGCATCACCGGCCGCTATGCCGTCCTTGCGGCGGACACCGGCTTTGCGTGCGCCTTTGCCCTGAGCAGCGGCGTATTTTCTCCCCTTGCACCCGATGCGCCGGTGGACGTATCCATCGTCGGAGGCGAAGCGGACCTGCTGGCCGTCTTTCGCCATGAGCTTGCGCCCCTGAAGGCGCTCCTTGGCGGCAAGGTGCGGGTGCGGGGCGACAGGGCCGCGCTGCTGCGCTTTGCTCCGTTTCTGTAGGGCCCGGCGCCGGGGTCCTGCGCGCCTTCGCCCGTCTGCCCGGGTTTTTCTCTTTTTCGCTCCGCTTAACAGCGGGCATTTTCTCCGGCAGCGCCTTCCTCCTCATAGCAGCGCGCCCGCGCCCCGCCGCCTGCTTTTTCCGCGGGGCCAGGCCTTGTGGCGACGGGATTTTTTGATAGCGCTGCCATCTGTTATGTTATTGACAATCCAAAAGACCGCCTATTATATATAGTTCGCTTTTTGGCAAACATCTTGTAACAGGAGGAATCAACGTGTTTCATTGGAAAAAAATGATTGCGGTTCTGTGTGCCTGTGTTCTGGTCACAGCCTGCGCCGGCGCATTTGCGGAGGACTACACCGCCTCCGCCCCCGGCATGGGCGGCGACGTACCGGTGACCGTCAGCTATGAGGACGGCCGCATCACCGCTGTCACCGTAGGCGAAAACAACGAAACGCCCGGCATCGGCGACCAGGCGATCAACGCCATTCCCCGCCGCATCGTGGAGGAGCAGAGCCTGACGGCGGACACCGTGGCCGGCGCCACCGTCACCAGCAACGCCATTCTCACCGCGGCGGAGGCCGCTCTCACGGCCGGCGGCGTGGATGTGACCCCCTTCAAGCAGGAAAAGCAGCCCACCGAGCTTGTGGAGGGCGAAGCGGTGGAGACGGATATCGTCATCGTGGGCGCGGGCATTTCCGGCCTGATGGCGGCCTATGAGCTCAAGGAGGACTACCCGGACGTCAGCTTCATCGTCCTGGAGAAGCTGGACATGGTCAGCGGCTCGCTGCCGGCCTCCGGCGGCGCGATCGCCGGCATCAGCTCGAAATATCATGTGCGCGACGGTGTGGAGTGCACCACGAAGGATTTTGACGTGCTGTTCACCTACACCTCCGGTACCCAGGTACGCACCGCTCTGGTGGAAAACGTATACGCCAAGAGCGATGTGCTTCTCAACCGTCTGATTGACTACGGCACCCCCTTCACCGGCGAAACCGAGCCCGCCAGCACCTATTCGGACAAGGTGTATGCCATCCGCACCGAAAACCGCGGCCAGAGCTTTGCCGATTTCCTCAACAGCTATGTGAAGGAAAACACCTTTGACCTGCGCATGGGCACCACCGCCACCGAGCTGATCGTGGAGGATGGCAAGGTGGCCGGCGTGGTGGCCGAGGACGATGAGCAGCGCTACGACATCCGCGCCAAGGCGGTCATCCTGGCCACCGGCGGCTTCGGCAGCAATCCCGAACTGATGGAGGAATACCTGCCCCTGTTTTCCGACGGCGTCATCGCCACCAACGCGGGTGCCACCGGCGACGGCATCCTGATGACCCGTCAGTTTGGCACCAAGATCGTGGGCGACGGCAGCATGGGCTCCATCGTCGCGCCGGATGGCTCCAGCCTGATAACCGCCAACTTCCTGGTCAACCTCAACGGCGAGCGCTTTGTGGGCGAAGGCGAGCCCAAGTACGTGCTGCAGCGCGCGGTGTCTCAGCAGCCGGAGAAGGCCGCCTTCCTCATCGCGGACGCTAACTACGCCGATATGGACACCATCGCCCAGAAGATCGAAAAGGGCTATGTGAAGCAGTACGACACCATTGAGGCGCTGGCCGAGGACAACGGCATCGACGCCGAACAGCTCCAGAAGACCATCGACGCCTACAACCAGGCCGCCGATGCCGGCGAGCCCATCCCCGCCCTGGAGTATGAGCTGGCCGCCGACAAGGCCACCAAGGTGGAGACCGCGCCCTTCTACATCGAAAAGGTCACCCTGCGTACCTTCGGCACCATCCCCGGCATCGAGGTCAATGACAGCTGCCAGGTGCTCGACGGCGAGGGCCAGGTGGTTGAAGGCCTGTATGCCTCCGGCGAGCTGATCGCGGGCAACGCCTTCACCCGCCAGTATCCCGGCGTGGGCATCGGCGTGTCCTTTGCCGCCAACAGCGGCCGCTTCGCCGCCGAGACCGCGGCCGAGGGCCTGTAATCCGCAAATGCCAAACGGAAGATGAACGGGGCGGGGTGCGCGTCATGCGCATCCCGCCCTCGCTTGTCCAAAAACCCATTTGAGAGGTTCGCAAGGCCGCGAATGAAGTCCGAATCTCCGGTGCCTTTTCCGGATTTTCGATTGGACGAAGGCATCCCGCGCCTGCGCGGGACAGGCTGCCCGCCTCCTGGGGGCGGCGCCGACATGCGCCGCGGGTTCGGTCTTGCGCGTTTCCCGGCCGCGCCAGAGGCGCCGAAGGGAAGCGTGTGCCCTGTGGACTGCTGCGCGAAGGCCAAAGCGACACGCAAAAGCGCCCGGCATTGCGCCGGGCGCTTCAGGCCGTTGAAAAACCCCTGGTTTTGGAAAGAACCGCGTTTCTTGCGTC
>OHEM01000771.1_pt1 | contig 11972 bp, 10 predicted proteins | sample 1567281 | NCBI WGS metagenome assembly OHEM01 (sample SAMEA3879537, study PRJEB24766) | human gut metagenome | biome: human-associated habitat; feature: feces | place: USA | collected 1985/1987
GTTTCCGCCGGCTTGGCAGGCGCCGGCTTGTTCTCCGCCACCGGGGCAGGCTTGACTTCTTCCTTGGGTGCCACGGGCTTGACTTCCGCTTTTGCTTCCACCTTGGGCGCCTCCTCGGCCTCGTCCATATCGGGCATGGTATATGCCTTGGCGTGCTGGCTCAACAGGCGCTGCTGCTCGGCCTGCTTCTCCTCCGCGCGGCGCTGCTCCTCCTGCCGGAGAAACTGATTTTCCAGCTTCCGGGCGGCTTGCGCCAGCTCATCTGCGCTTTTGCGCATGGTGGACACGCTGCCCAGCATATCCTCCGCGCCCTTGAGCAGCTCCTTGGTGGCATCCTTGAGTTTCACTTTGGTCATTGTACCGCTTGCACCCCCGCATAATCTTGCAATGTATTGGACCGGCGGCCAAAGGGATTGCCGCTCGATCGTTTCCGCCTCACAGGCGGGGTTGGTCCCTGAGCATTTCCAGCAGCCTGTCCGCCATGCCGTCCGGCGCGACCGCTACGGTCATGCGGGAAGGCTTTCCGATGCTATGCCCCAGCGCGCCGGGCGACAGTGCGTAGAGCGGCGTATCATGGCTGCGGCATGCGTCCGACAGACGCTTGAGCGTGTTGGCAGACGCGCCCCCGTCCACCAGGGCCAGCGCCGCCCCGCCCCGGCGGACCAGCTCCACGCAGGCCTCCTGCCCGGTGGTGAGCCGTCCGGCGCGCAGGCACAGCCCCAGAAAGGAAGTTACGCGGCTTTCGATCTCATGGTTCACGGCTGCGCCTCCCGGCTTGCCAGCAGCTGTTGCATGGTTTGCGTCAGCTGCGCGTTGACCTCTTCTCCCAGCCTGACCTCCAGCTGGCGGTCCAGCTGACCCTGCCTGAGGGCCCGGCGCAGGCATTCCGCGTTATAACAACAATATGCGCCACGGCCGGGCTTTTTGCCTGTGGGGTCCAGGCTGACCAGCCCCTCCGGCGATCGCACCACGCGCAGAAGCTCCTTTTTGGGCTTCATTTCGCGGCAGCCTACGCACATGCGCATGGGAATCTTACGCGGCTTTGGCGGCACGGTTCACAACTCCTTCTGTATGAGACGAGCCGGGCATCAGAGGGTGTCGTCCTCGTCGGGGTCCGTATCCAGGGGAATATCGCGCAGCTCCGGCAGGCCGGACTGGCGCAGCTCCTCCAAGGGCGCGGGCTCTTCGTAGTAAGCCTGGAAGCCCATGGGCTCCTCGGGCGCGGGTTCGTCCATCGCCATGTCGAACATCTGAGCAGCCTGGCTCTGGCTCTTGATGTCGATGCGCCAGCCGGTGAGCTTGGCGGCCAGGCGGGCGTTCTGCCCCTCCTTGCCGATGGCCAGGCTGAGCTGGTTGTCAGGCACGACCACGCGGCAGGCCTTTTCGTTTTCCGCCACAAAGACGCTCAGCACGTGCGCGGGATTGAGCGCATTGGCGATAAACTCCGCCGGGTCCGGCGACCACTTGATGATGTCGATCTTCTCGTTCTTCAGCTCGGCGACGACCTTTTCCACGCGGTTGCCGCGCGGGCCCACGCAGGCGCCCACGGGATCGATGGTCACCTCGGTGGAGTGTACGGCCATCTTGGTGCGGCTGCCGGCCTCGCGTGCGATGGACTTGATCTGCACCACGCCCGCGGCGATTTCCGGCACCTCCATCTCAAAGAGACGCTTCACCAGACCGGGATGGATGCGGCTGACGCGCACCTGCGGGCCGCGCAGCATTTCGCGTCCGGTGCGGTTGACCTCCAGTACATAGACCTTGATATGGTCGTCAATATGGTATTCCTCTCCGGGCATCCACTCGCTGTCGGGCAAAATGCCCTCGGTGCGTCCCAGTTCCACATAGACGCCCTTGGGCTCCACGCGCTGGACGATGGCGGTGAGGATCTCATTTTCCTTTTCGGAATATTCGTCGTAGATCTTGCCCTGCTCCGCTTCGCGGATGCGCTGCATGATCACCTGCTTGGCCGTCTGTGCCGCGGTGCGCAGAAAGCCCGTGGGGGTCACGTCGATTTCGGCGATATCGCCCATGCGATAGTCGGAACGGATTTTCAGCGCGTCCTCCAGAGAGATCTGATTGGCGGGGTCCTCCACCTCATCCGTGATGGTCTTGCGGGCGAATACCTGGGCCACGCCGGTGGTGCGATCCAGGGTAACGCTCAGGTTGGTGGGTGCATTTTCCTCGCGGGAGACGTTTTTCTTGTAGGCCGCCTTGAGGGCTTCCTCAATGGCGTTGTAGAGCATCTCTTCGCTGATATCCTTTTCGCTGGCCAACGCCTTGACCGCCGCGATAATCTCCGCCTGGCCGCCGCTTTGCTGGTTCTTTTTGGTCGATCTCATGGTGTTCCCCTGCTTTCTCTATTCTTCGTCATTCAAGGCGTCAAACTCAACGTCGGCAAAATCATCCTCATCCAGCTCGATGACGGGCTTGACCACCGCCACCTCCCGCCGCTGGAACACCAGCGGCTGCTCCGTCTCGCCAGTGATGGTCACGGTGGCGTCGTCCATGGCGGTCAGCAGTCCACGAAACGCCTTTGCGCCGTCGCGCGCAGCAAAGAGCCTTACCTCCACCAGCTCTCCCCTGTGTTTTTCAAAATCGCGCCGGGTTTTCACAGGGCGGTCCGCGCCGGGGCTGGATACCTCCATGATGTCGTAATCGACGTCCTCCAGCATGGGCTGCAGGCGCTTGTGGTAGCGTTCGCAGTCGTCCAGCGACAGGCCGCCTTCCTTATCCACGTACACGCACAGGCACTTGCCGCGGCTTTCCTTTTGCAGCGTGACCTCCACCAGCTCCAGGTTCATTTCTTCAGCTACAGCGCATGCGCGCCGCTCCACTTCTCCCACGGCAGACTGGCCCGCGCCGCGCGCGCCCTTGCTTTTCGCCATACCTTCCTACCCCATCCGTTTCATACTGAAATGCCCGTTGCAAAAAAGCAATCAAAAAGAGCGGTATGCTATCGCCCATGCCCTTCCCCCCATGCCGCTTTGCCAACCGCAAAGCGTGGCCCGAAGGGATACGCCCTCCGGCGCCGCCGCGTCCCTCCGGAACGCGCCGCATGAAAGGAGAGGAAAGCGATACCCACTCTTTACGAAAAACCCTTCTTTCTTCTGGGTCGATACGTTGCCAGAAACAGCCTGCAACAACAGGCAATATGCAGTATACCACAACGTTTTTGGAAATACAAGCATTTTGCCGTATGTGGTGAAAAACTTGTGCGTGCGCCGCCTCGATGCTTTACAGTCAGGCGGCGCTGTGCTACACTTCTCAGAGCGCCCAGGCGCGGAAGGAGGATGTCCCATGGCCCTATGCAACCTGTGTCCCCGGCGGTGCAACGCCATGCGCGGTCCTGACCGGGGTGAGGGCTATTGCCACATGGGCACGTTGCCGGTCGTCGCCCGCGCGGCGGCGCATCTGTGGGAGGAGCCATGCATCAGCGGCACACGGGGCAGCGGCACCGTGTTTTTCAGCGGCTGCGCACTGGGATGCGTGTTTTGCCAGAACGAATCCATCAGCCACCACAGCCTGGGACGGGCCATGAACGCGCGGGAACTGAGCGAACTGTTTGCGCGGGTGGAGGAGCTGGGCGTGCACAACCTGAATCTGGTGACGCCCTCGCATTTCGCCCCGGTCATCTTCGAGGCCCTGCGCCTGCGCAGGCCCGGCATCCCTGTGGTATGGAACAGCAGCGGCTATGAAACGGTGGAACTGGTGGAGGCCGCCGCCCGGTTCGTGGACGTGTTTTTGCCGGATCTCAAGTATTTCAGCGCGGAAACCGCGCAGCAGCTGGCCGGCGCGCCGGACTATTTTCCCGTTGCAATGGCGGCCATCCGCGCCATGTGCCAGGCCAAGGGCGCGCCCGTCTATGACGCGGACGGCCTGATGCAAAGCGGCACGCTGGTTCGGCACCTGATTCTTCCCCTGCGCACCTCGGAAAGCCTGCGCATTTTGGATGCGATCGCAGAGGAGCTGCCATCCGGCACGCCTGTGAGCCTGATGCGCCAGTATACGCCCATGAACGGGGTCAATCTGCCAGGACTGGACCGGCGTCTGACGGCCAGGGAATATGCGCGCGTGCGCGATTATATGTTGGCGCTGGGGCTGGAGGGGTATCTGCAAAGCCGGGAATCCGCGGACAGCGCGTTTACGCCTGCCTTTATGGACGGAGAAAGTACGCGGTTGTTTCCATCGGAACGGGCGGATGCGGAAAATTGAAATTTTTCGCATTTTGGGGGTTGACATTCTCGATTGATGGAGTATAATAATCTTCGCTGGTTGTGATACCGCTTCACGAAAGCGGCCCGGCTGGCGGATAAGCACCATTAGCTCAGTTGGTAGAGCACCTGACTCTTAATCAGGGTGTCCAGGGTTCGAGCCCCTGATGGTGTACCAGAAAAGGGCCTCGCAGCATGCGAGGCGCTTTTGTTTATACCAAAAACAGCTCTTTCCCACGCACTGCGCGCAGAAAAGAGCTGTTTTTGCCATTGGGGTTATGTTGCAAACAGCCCGGCAACCTCCTCCGGGGTTTCCCCGTCCCTGAGCCTGCGGCAAACCACCATCAGCCGGCCGTCCTCCAGGTCGTAGCTGCAGGTAATCAGCATGAGCAGCTTGTCATCCACATTCACATCCACGGGCGATTCCCACAGTGACACCGCCCGCAGTTCGTCCAGATAGGCTTTGAACGCGCTGCTCTGGCGAAAGGTGGAGGAATCCGTTACCTCCCCCGCCTCATCGTCGGGAAAGACGATCTGCGTAATGTCGAAATAACGGGAATGGTCCGGCAGCATGGAGGCGTTGAACACCGAAACCGGCACATAGTAAACGGGCTCCTCGTCGTAGATGGTCTGGAATGTCACAAGGGGATGCTCTTTGGCGTAGTCATACCGCTCAAATTTGGGGAGCGTTCCGAACATGGAGCCATCCTTCATGTTATGCCCGTGGATGAGCAGCACGTCGTCAGGGGGAAAAAGCTGGTTGTTCATGTTGAGAAACAGCGTGCCGTTCCTGTCCTCCTCGCCCGTGAAGCCATGGTCCAGATAATAGGTGTTGTCGGACTGCACCACGGGCAGGTCAATTCCCTCGCCCGCCTTGAGCCAGCCCACCAGATCGTCGTTCTGGGCGTAGGCGTCCGCCAGGTCCGCCGCCACGGACGGCGCCTCCTGTGCGCCGTCCGCGTCCGGGGCCTGATCGGCATAGCCGGTCTTGGGAATTTCGGTGTTCCGCTGGCGTTCGTTGACAAAGGTCGCCTGAATGAGCTGGTTGGCCGTGATAACACCCTTTTCGTTTTTCCAGGTGCAGGTGTAGCCCTTGGTATCCGTCTCCGTCACGGTGTAGCTCAGGCCCGCAGGCACGCCAATCCACACCGTTTCATCATGACGCAGCTCAAAGGTGAGCGGAGACGCCGTATCAAAGGTATGGGTTTCGTTGCCCTTCACATATATGCCGATGCCGTGCACAGCCGCCCCCGCCGCATTCGTAAAGACCACCTGGAAGGGGAAGTCGCGCTGCTTGCTGGCCCCGCTGCCTGTTACCGTCTTGTTGACGGTGAGGAAGCCATAGTTGAGCGCATTGATAAGCACCGACGCGGTCGCCGTGGGATGCACGGCCGGTTCAGCACCAGCCACGCTGATGATTTCGGCCGTGTTGACCAGGTTTACGCCCACTGTAGCATCCAGCACGACGGTTTTGATCACCAGCGTCGCCTGCGCGCCCCCTTCCAGCATGGGAATGGTCCACAGGCCGGTGGCCTCGTCATAGGTCGTGCCCTGGCTGAGCTCCTTGCCCGCAAAGAGCAGCTTATCGGGCAGCTTGTCGCTCACCTGGATACTGCTGATGGCCGCCTTGCCGTTGTTGGTGACCACCAGCGTATAGCGAAGCTCCTCTCCGGGCTGTGCTCCGAGACGGTCCGCCGTTTTGGTGATCGAGAGATGGACCGCGGCGTTTTCACCCGCGAAGGCCGCGCTCGCCGACAAAGGCGCAGGCATGGCTGCTCCGCCGGCTTCCACAATCGAGGCGCCACCCGTGACGGTTTCGCCCGGCTGAACGGCGGTCACGACCGCCTCCAGCTTCAGGGTGCTCTCCGTACCCGGGGCCAGCGAAGGAATGGTCCATTTCCCGGCGTTTCCATCCCAGCTGGTACCTTCCTTGGGCGTAACCGTACCCAGCTGCAGGTTGGCAGCCGGCAGGCTGACCGTTACGCCCACTTTATCGGCCGCAGCGCTTCCCTTGTTGGATACGGTAACGATATAGTTCACAACGCTGCCCGTGGCGGCTGATGTTTTGTCCACAGCCAGCCCGATGGCGAGGGTGGGCGCGGACAAAGTGACCGGCGCGCTGGCTGCAATGGGCGCCGCAAGCATCTCCGGCGACACGCTGCCATCGGCCAGCCTCCTGGAAACGCCCGTCACCTGGGCCTGTGCGGTCAGGTCCGTTCCATCAGCCATACCGCCCTTTACCGTGGCCTGCAGGACGAGCGACAGGCTCTCGCCCACTGCCAGTGCAGGTACCGTCCAGATGCCGCCCGCATAGGAAGTTCCATCAGGCGCCGTCGGGGTCGCGTTCTCGACGCCCTGCGGGAGCGTAATCGCAACGTCCACATCGGCAGCCGGCCCTTTGCCGGTGTTGGCAAGCGTAACCGTATATTGCAGCGTTTCGCCTTCCGTAGCCGTATTGCTGCCTGCAATGCAGGCCAGCGTAAGTTGCGGATGCTCCAAAACCGCTGTTTCCTGTGCGTTCGAAACCATTCCGTCCGCCGAAGCCGTAACCGTCAGCTTTGTACCATGGACGGCGCTCTCCAGCACCATTGCCTTGAGCCAGACGGTGGCCTCCTCTCCCTGTTGCAGCTGCGCAAGCGTGGATTCAGCCTGGAGACCGCCGTAGGACGTTTCTGCAATTTGGAGTTCTCCCGGCAGTGTGAAGCTGACCTTTACATTCTGAGCGTCAGCCGTACCGTCGTTTTTCACGGTAGCCGTATACGTAAGCGTATCTCCGGCCTTTGCCTCACCGGAGTCCACAACCAGGTTGATCTGTATCTGCGCCTGTTTGACTATCGGACCTTCATCCGGATCCTCACCCAAGTTCTCAATGTCTGTGCCCGCGTTCGGGTCCGTACCTGTGCCTGCGTTCGGGTCTGTGCCTGTGCCCGCGCCTGCGTTCGGGTCCGTGCCTGTGCCCGCGTTCGGGTCCGTGCCTGTGCCGTCCCCCTTCAGCAAGCTGGCGCCTCCGCCCTCGTCGCCAACGTCGTCGCCCAGGGGTTCCAAAGGCGTCTCAATCTTGCGAATCTCTTCTTTCTGGCAGTTTTTGCAGATGTGCTTTTCCGTGCCGTCGCCCTGATCGATCCACGCGCCCCACTCATGTTCCCGTGTTTCAACAGCGCTGCATTCAAGGCAGGTGCGGGTTTCCTGACTCGGATGATCCGCACTTTTCTGCCATGCGCTCCACTGATGCTCATGAACAGGCTCTGCAACGGCCAGTCCACAGAGCATCATGGCCGCCATCAGCAGAACCGCCAGCCGCATGCGACGTTTTTTCATGATCTTCTACCTCCCTGATTCCTATGCTTCCTTAAAAATATTCTATCGTTATCGGCGGCAGCTCCTTCAGAAAGCCCGGAGGACCTTCGCCGCTAAAACCACTGCCATTCATCCTATAAGACGGATCAGCCTGCCAAATTGTTCACATTTTTTAAATATTTTTTGGATTTTCTTTTTCTCTTTTGCGCCATACTTTCCATTTTCAGGGGTCAACTGTGACGAAAGTGTAAATGCTTTGGATGTTTCCCCCATTGCAGCAGGAATCGGACCGCTTCGCGTCGAACAGAATATACCAAGCAAGGGCAAGGAAAAGGTGGATTCAGAAAACCGGATGGTGCGGGCTGACCGTGCCCGCATCACTTGTTGGAAAGGAGCGTGGTTCCATTGGCACACGCATCATTTTCTCGTTCTTCCGGTTTCAGCCGGAGCGCCGCAAGGCATTCCGCCTGACATCCTTCCCCATTACATAGTAAGGAGTTTCCAAATATGAAAACGACCATCACCGGCAAAAACATGGTAGTCAGCCCCGGCGTGAGCGAACGCGTTTTGAAAAAGACTTCGAAAATGGAGCGCTATCTCAATCCCAACACCGAAATTTTTGTGCGCCTGACACGTGAAAAGAATAACCGCCGCACCTGTGAAATCACCGTTCCCTTTGAAGGTGTGGTGCTCCGTGCCGAGGCGTCGAACGACGACAACCTCTACGTCAGTATCGACCAGGCCCTGGCCAAGCTGGAACGGCAGATCCACAAACACCGCACCAAGCTGGGCAAACGCCTGCGCGAGGATGCGTTCAAGCCCAGCGAACTGGAGTACGACGCCGCGAGCGTCGAAACCGTCAGCGAAGACGGGCCGGCTCCCAAGGTGGTGCGCCATAAGACCTTCCCGGTGCGCCCGATGAGCGTGGAGGATGCCATTTTGCAGATGGAACTGTTGGGACACAGCTTCTTCGTGTTTGTCAACGTGGAGACCGACCGCACCAACGTGCTCTATCTGCGCAAGGACGGCGATCTGGGCCTGATGGAACCGGAAGCCTGACCCGGCGGATGGGCGTTTCAAGGGAACAATCGGGGCGGCTGCAAGGCCGCCCCTTTTTCGACCGTTTCACTCGCTGTTCTTTTCGGCGTGATATTTCTTAGTTCAAGCAAAGAAGAAATTTATTGCGTTGCTTGACTAAAGTGTTAAAGCGTGCTATACTGTCCACCATCCCGGAAGGAGGGGTCCCATGTCCGTTCCCGATGTGCTCAGCCCCCAGGAGCGTCTGGTGCTCAGCCTGCGCGGCCTGTATGAAAGCTATGGCTATGCGCGCTTTCCTATGCGCCGCTTTGAGGAGTACGCACTTTATCTGGAAAACAAGAGCTTTCTCACCAGCGAAAGCGTGCTCAGCTTCACTGGCGCAAGCGGCCAGCTCATGGCCCTCAGGCCTGATGTGACGCTGTCCATCGTCAAGCGGGCGCGGCCGGAGCGGGGGCAGGTGGAAAAGCTGTACTACCACGAAAGCGTATATCGCCTTTCCCCCACCGACCACGAGTTTACCGAGATCGGCCAGCTGGGCGTGGAGCTGCTGGGCGAGGTAGATCTCTATGGCGCATGCGAAGTGCTGCGCCTGGCCATCGAGAGCCTGCGGCTCACCGGAGCGGGCTTTGTGCTGGATATCAGTCACATGGGCTTTGCGGGCGGGCTGCTGGCTGATGCGGGGCTGGACGGCTCGCAGCGCGAGCAGGCCATCCGCCTCATCCGCCAGAAGAACGCGCACGAACTCGCTCGCCAGCTTTCCCAGTGGCAGGTCGCGCCCTTCTATGCAGGCCGTATTGCGCAGCTGCCCGGGCTCTGCGGCGATTTTACCCAAACCCTGCGCCGCGCGGCGGATATCGCCGTGGGAGCGGACATGAAACAGGCCGTGGGCGAGCTTTCCAGCCTGTACGCGGCACTGGACGCGATGGACTTATGCGGGCATGTGCGGCTGGATTTTTCCATTCTCAATGATCTGGATTACTACAATGGCCTGGTGTTCCAGGGGTACGTGGAGGGCGCGCCGCGCGTGGCGCTCAGCGGCGGCCGCTATGACAAGCTGATGCGCAAGTTCGACAAGGCAGGCGACGGTCTGGGCTTTGCCCTCTACCTTGACCAGCTGCAGCGCGTGCTTGCCCGGCCCGCGGGCGACGATGTGGACGTGCTGGTGCTCTACAGCGCGCGCGACGAGGCGCCCGGTGTGTTTCGTGCTCTGGAGGGGCTCAGGGCGCAGGGCCTGCGCGTGCTGGCGGCACAGATGCCGCCCCCCGGCCTGCGCGCGGGCCGCACGATGCGCTATCGGGACGGGGCGCTGGAGGAGGTGAGCGGCGCATGCTGAACGTGGCATTGCCCAAGGGACGGCTTGGCGACAAGGTATACCGCCTGTTCAAGGCCGCCGGCTACGACTGTGCCGCCATGGAGCAGGATGACCGCCGGCTGGTGCTGACCGATGAAAAAGGCGACATGAGTTACCTTTTGGTCAAGCCCTCGGACGTGGCCATCTATGTGGAGCATGGTGCGGCGGACGTGGGCGTGGTGGGCAAGGACGTGCTTTTGGAGGGCGGAAGCGACGTATACGAGCTGCTGGACCTGGGCTTTGGCAAATGCCGCATGGCGGAGGCCGCGCCCGTGGGCTTCCGGGAGGACCGCCAGCGGCCGCTGCGCGTGGCCACCAAGTATCCGGCCATCGCCCGGCGCTTCTATGCCGCGCAGAGCCGGGAAATCGAGATCATCAAGCTCAACGGCTCCATCGAGCTGGCGCCGCTGCTGGGGCTGAGCGATGTGATCGTGGACATCGTGGAAACGGGGACCACTCTCCGGCAGAACAATCTGGAGGTCACCCGCGAGATTCTGCCCATCAGCGCGCGCTTCATCGCCAACAAGGCCGCCATGAAGTTTAAGGAACCGGCCATATCGAGGCTGCTGTCCCGCATCCAGGACCAGCTGAATCAAAAGGAGGAACGCCCATGATCCGCATTGTAACCTATGAGGGGCAGCCCGCCGCCCAGCTTCTGGACCGCGCCGCCGAGGTCAAGCGCGACGTGACGCAGGCAGTGGAAGCCATTGTGGAGGATGTGCGTCTGCGCGGCGATGAAGCCGTGCTGGACTATTGCGAAGCATTCGACGGCGCGCGGCCCGACGGCCTTCTGGTGCCTGAGGAGGAGCTGGACGCGGCGTTTTCCCAGGTGGAGCCGGAATTTCTGGATACGCTCCGGCTGGCTGCGGGGAATATCGAGCGGTTCCACCGCCTGCAAAAGCGCGCCGGCTTTGTGGATACGCCCTCTCCGGGTGTGGTGGTGGGACAGCGCGTGCTGCCGCTGGCCAGCGCCGGACTCTATGTGCCCGGCGGCACGGCGCGGTATCCTTCCAGCGTGCTGATGGACGCCATTCCTGCCAAAATCGCCGGGGTGCAGACCATCGTCATGGCCACCCCGCCCGGACCGGACGGGAGGGTACCCGCCCCCATTCTGGCGGCGGCAAAGCTCGCCGGCGTGCGCACGGTGGTGCGTGCGGGCGGGGCGCAGGCCATCGCCGCGCTGGCCTTCGGCACGCAGACCGTACCCAAGGTGGACAAGATCGTCGGCCCCGGCAACATCTATGTGGCCACCGCCAAGCAGCTGTGCTATGCGCGCGGCCTGTGCGACATCGACATGATCGCCGGGCCCAGCGAAATCATGATCGTCTCCGACGCAAACAGCAACCCCGTCCATCTGGCCGCGGACCTGCTTTCACAGGCCGAGCATGACCGGCTTTCCTCGGCATGGCTGGCCGTGACCGACGCCGCGCTGGCCAGGGCCGTGGCAGCGGAGGTGGAGCGGCAGCTCAAGCTGCTCCCGCGCGAGGAAATCGCCCGTACCTCCATCGAGCAAAACGGCCGCATCCTCGTGGTGGACAGCCTGGAAACCGCCGCGCGGCTGGCGGACGAGATCGCCCCGGAGCACCTCGAACTGTGCGTGGACGATCCCTTCGGCCTGCTGCCCATGGTGCATAACGCCGGAAGCGTGTTTTTGGGCCGCAGCTGCCCCGAACCTTTGGGCGACTATCTGGCCGGGCCCAACCACACCTTGCCCACCAGCGGCACCGCGCGCTATTCCTCTCCTTTGGGTGTGGATGATTTCTGCCGCCGGTCCAGCTATCTGTATTACACCCCCGGGGCGCTTGAAAAGGTGTCCGAGGACGTCATGCGCTTTGCCCACCGCGAAGGGCTGGACGCGCACGCCAACGCCGTGGCCGTGCGCATGGAGGGCCGTTCATGAGCGATTTTCTCATTCCCGCGCTCGCCGGGCTTGACCCCTATGTGCCGGGCGAGCAGCCCCAGGGCCGCGAGTACGTCAAGCTCAACACCAACGAAAGCCCCTTTCCCCCCTCGCCCCGCGTGCTGGACGCGCTCACCGACCCGGCCATCACTAAAGCGGCATTCAACGCGGC
>OHEM01000772.1_pt1 | contig 11961 bp, 9 predicted proteins | sample 1567281 | NCBI WGS metagenome assembly OHEM01 (sample SAMEA3879537, study PRJEB24766) | human gut metagenome | biome: human-associated habitat; feature: feces | place: USA | collected 1985/1987
CACCCCGTTTCTTTGGGCAAGACCAAAGAAATGGGGTGGAACAGGCAGCACCAACCTAAAGTCCAGCAGGCCAAAACGGCGAGTTCCTCCAACCCCCATCAAACCGACTTCCCCTCTTGCGCGCCGGCAAACTGCGAAGAGGAAAACAGACGAAAAAGCCCCCGGTCAAACGACCGGGGGCTCTCCTTATCCGGTTTTATTTCCCGCTCAGGTACGCGTCTATCGAGGCCGCGCCCTGCTTGCCGGCGCCCATGGCGAGGATGACGGTGGCAGCGCCCGTCACGGCGTCGCCGCCGGCGAAGACGCCCTCGCGCGAGGTCTGCAGCGTCTCCTCGTTCACCACCAGGCAGCCCTTGCGGTTGCAGTCGAGGCCCGGGGTCGTCGTGCGCAGCAGCGGATTCGGCGTCGTGCCGATGGCCACGATGACCGCGTCCGCCACCATGACGAACTCGCTGCCCTCGATGGGCGTCACGCCGCGGCGGCCGGAGGCGTCCGGCTCGCCCAGGCGCATCTTAACGCACTTGAGGCCCACGACGTGCTTGCTCTCGTCGCCCAGGATCTCCACGGGGTTGTTGAGCAGCCGGAACTGGATGCCCTCCTCCTCCGCGTGGTGGACCTCCTCCGCCCTCGCGGGCAGCTCGTCCCGGCCGCGGCGGTAGACGATGAACACCTCGTCCGCGCCCATGCGCTTGGCGCAGCGCGCCGCGTCCATCGCCACGTTGCCGCCGCCGATGACGGCGATGCGCTTCGCGTCGGACTTTATCGGCGTGTCATAGTCGCTGCGGTAGGCCTTCATCAGGTTTATGCGGGTGAGATACTCGTTGGCGGAGTAGACGCCCAGCAGGTTCTCGCCCGGGATGTTCATGAACTGCGGCAGGCCCGCGCCGGAGCCGATGAACACGGCCTCGTAGCCCTCCTCGAAGAGCTGGTCGAGCGGCATCGTGCGGCCGATTATGCAGTCGTTCACGAACTTGACGCCGCTGTCGGCAAGGTTCTTGACCTCCCTGTCCACGATGCTCTTGGGCAGACGGAATTCGGGGATGCCGTAGGCCAGGACGCCGCCGCACTTGTGCAGGGCCTCGAAGACCGTGACGTCGTAGCCCTTGCGGACGAGGTCGCCCGCGCAGCTCAGGCCGCTGGGGCCGGAGCCGATTATCGCGACCTTGTGGCCGTTGGGCTCGGCCTTCTCGACGCCCGCGCCGGGCGCGCCGTGCTCCATGTGGAAGTCCGCCACGAAGCGCTCCAGCCGGCCGATGGCCACAGGCTCGCCCTTTATGCCGCGCACGCACTTGCTCTCGCACTGGCGCTCCTGCGGACAGACGCGCCCGCAGACCGCGGCCAGGGAGTTCGTGCCCGCCACGACCTCGTAGCCGGCCTCAAAGTCGCCCACGCGGACCTTGGAGATGAACTCCGGTATGCGCACGTTCACAGGGCAGCCCTTGACGCACTGGGGGTCCTTGCAGTTGAGGCAGCGCATGGCCTCCAGCACCGCGACCTCCGCGCCGTAGCCGAGGGCGACCTCGTTGAAGTTCTTGGCGCGGATCCCGGCGTCCTGCTCGGGCATGGGGTGCTTCGTGAGGCGCTTTACCGGGTTCTCGCCGCCGTCGGCCTCGGAGGGCTTGTACTCGCCGCGGCGCACGCCGCCCGTGATGCGGCAGACGTGCTCGTTCTGGTCGGCCTCCTCGCCGAGGTAGAAGTTGTTGCGCTCCAGCAGGCCGTCCCAGTCCACAAGGTGCGCGTCGAACTCCGGGCCGTCCACGCAGGCGAACTTCCGCTCCCCGCCGACGGTGAGGCGGCAGCCGCCGCACATGCCCGTGCCGTCTATCATGATGGGGTTCAGGCTGGCGTTGGTCTTGATGCCGTAGGGCCGCGTCGTCTCCGCGACGTATTTCATCATGACGATGGGGCCGCAGGTGAGGACGTAGTCGTACTGCACGCCCGCCTCAAGCAGGGCCTTCAGCTTCGTCGTGACGAAGCCGGCCTCGCCGTAGCTGCCGTCGTCCGTGGTTATGTAGAGGTTGTCCGAGGCGGCGCGGAACTCGTCTTCCATGATGACGATGTCCTTGGAGCGGAAGCCGCAGATCATGTCCACCGCGATGCCCAGGCGCTTGAGCTCCTTGGCGACGGGGTAGTTGATGGCGCAGCCGGTGCCGCCGCCGACGACGCAGACGCGCTTGGCCGCGGGGTCTATCTCCGCGGGGCGGCCCAGGGGGCCGACTATGTCCGCGATATAGTCGCCCGGCTCCATGAGCGAGAACATCTGCGTGCTCTTGCCCGCGGGCTGGAAATTGAAGGAGACCGTCCCGACCTCGGGGTCGTAATCCGCGATGGTGAGCGGGAAGCGCTCGCCGTATTCGTCGAGCCTGAAGATGGCGAACTGCCCGGGCTGGGCGCTGCGCGCCACTAGCGGGGCCTCGATGCTGACCCTGAAGATGGTCTTCGAGGTGTTGAGGGGGTATTTCTCAGCTATTTTGAACATGCTTTCCAATTCCGCCTTTCAATGGACAAACTACCCTCAAAGGGCTCCAATTCATCTTACTATACCACTTTTTCGCGCTCTAAGTCAATGAAACGCCTGTAAACAAGGCTACAAAAAAAGCCCCCCGTTTTTGGCGGGGGGCAAAAAGACTATCGCTCTTCGCGGAAGTAGGCCAGGCCGAGGCTGGCGGGCGGGTCGTTCTCGCGCTTCTTGCGCAGGGACGAAATTATGAGCACGGCTATGGTCACGAGGTAGGGCAGCATCTTGTAGAGCTCCTTCGTCGCGAGGTTCATGCCGGAGGGGATGTAAAGGTAGAGGATGTACAGCCCGCCGAAGAGGATGGAGGCCAGCACGCTCAGCGCCGGACGCCAGATGGTGAAGATGACGAGGGCGATGGCCAGCCAGCCGCGGTCGCCAAAGGCGTCGTTCGACCAGACGCCGCTGGCGTAGTCCATGACGTAGTAGAGCCCGCCGAGGCCGGCTATCATGCTGCCGATGCAGGTGGCGCGGTACTTGCAGCGGTTGACGTTGATGCCGGCGGCGTCCGCCGTGGCGGGGTTCTCGCCCACGGCGCGCAGGTTGAGGCCGGGCCGGGTCCGCTTCAGGAACCAGGAGGCGCACAGCGCGGCGACGACGGCCAGATACGCCAGCATCCCGTAGGAGAGGAAGAGCTTGCCGAACCAGCCCAGCTCCGACGCGAAGGGCAGGGAGCGGCTGAAATACGAGCTCGTGGCCGAGAGCGCGATGGACGGCACCTCGCTGCCGGTGAGCTTAATGAGCGAGCCGCCGAAGAAGTTGCCGAAGCCGACGCCGAAGGTGGTCATGGCCAGGCCCGTGACGTTCTGGTTGGCCCGGAGCGTGACGGTCAGGAAGCAGTAGAGAAGCCCCATGAGCAGACTGCCGAGGAGGCAGCAGGCGAGGGGTATGCCTATGGCCAGGAAGGCGTTCATTTGCGCGGCGGCGACGTTCTGCTCGTACATGAAGGAGCCGATGACGCCGGAGATCGCGCCGACGTACATGATGCCGGGCAGGCCGAGGTTCAGGTTGCCGGATTTCTCGGTCAGCGTCTCGCCCGTGCTGCCGTAGAGCAGGGGTATGCCCTGGGCCACGGCCCGGGGGAAGAAGGATACAAAGTCAAACACCGGCCTTGGCCTCCTTTCCCTCCGCCCGCGCGGGCTTTCTGAAGTTCAGCTTGTAGCTGATGAAGAACTCGGAGCCTATGATGAAGAAGAGTATGATGCCGGTCAGTATGTCGCCGAAGGAGCTGTTCAGGCCGAAATCCGTGGAGATCTCGCTGGCGCCCTCGCTGAGGAAGACCAGCAGCAGGCTCGTGAACACCATGAAGACGGGGCTGAACTTCGCAAGCCAGGAGACCATGACCGCCGTGAAGCCCCGGCCTCCGGCCAGGGTGGTGGTGATGGTGTGGTCCGTCCCCGCCACGAGCAGCAGACCCGCGACGCCGCAGATGGCGCCCGAGAGCAGCAGCGTGCGCATGATGACGCGCTCGACCTTTATGCCGACGTAGCGGGCCGTCCGCTCGCTCTCGCCGACGACGCTTATCTCGTAGCCGTGCTTGCTGTACCTGAGGTAGACGTACATGAGCACGGTGATAACGGCGACAATGAGGATGTTCAGCAGGTACTTGTTGGAGCCTATCTGGGGCAGCCAGCCGGCCATGGTGCTCTGGTTTATGATGCCGACCTTGCCCGCGCCCTTGGGCACCTCCCAGATGATGATGAAGTAGGCCACGAGCTGGGTGGCAACGTAGTTCATCATCAGGGTGAAGAGCGTCTCGTTAGTGTTCCACTTGGCCTTGAAGAAGGCGGGGATGAAGGCCCAGATGGCGCCCGCGGCGATGCCCGCGACGGCCATGATGACTATGAGCAGCCAATTCGGCACGCTGTCGCCTATGAGTATCATGCAGGCGGCGACGGCCAGCGCCCCGGCCAGGACCTGGCCCTCCGCGCCGATGTTCCAGAAGCGCATCTTGAAGGCGGGCGTGACGGCCAGGGAGATGCACAGCAGTATGGCGAGGTTCTGCAGCAGCACCCAGGTGCGGCGCGCCGTGCCGAAGGCGCCCTCGAACATGGCGGCGTAGACCGCGATGGGGTCCTCGCCCGTGAAAACCGTCGTCACGACGGAGCAGACTACTAGCGCCAGGACTATGGCCGCCGCCCGGATGCCCCAGGCCCCGTACCAGGGCAGGGCCGCGCGCTTGGAGATGTGCACCAGGGGCGCGTGGTTCTTGTTATTCATCCTCCTGCGCACCTCCCAGCTTTGTCATCATGAGCCCGACCTTCCGCTTCGTGGCGCCGCGCCCGTCTATGAGGCCGCTGACCCTGCCGCCGCAGAGCACGAGTATCCTGTCGCACAGCTCCAGCAGCACGTCCAGATCCTCGCCCACGTAGACGACGGCGACGCCGCGCTCCTTCTGCTTGTTTATGAGGTCGTAAATGGTGTAGGACGAGTTTATGTCCAGGCCGCGCACGGCGTAGGCCGTGAGCAGCACGGTGGGCGCGGAGGCTATCTCGCGGCCGACCAGCACCTTCTGGACGTTGCCGCCCGAGAGGCGGCGCACAGGCGTCGAGACGCTGGGCGTGTTGACCTCCAGCTCCGCCACGACGCGCTCGGCCAGGTCGTGCGGGGCCTTGCGGTTGGTGAAGAGGCCGCGGCCGCGGCGGAAGGAGCGGAGCATCATGTTGTCCGTGAGGTCCATGTTCCCCACGAGGCCCATGCCCAGCCTGTCCTCCGGTACGAAGGAGAGCGCCACGCCCATGTCGCTGATATCCGCGGGGTCCTTGCCTATGAGCTCCTCCTCGCGGCCTGTCTCGGGCTCTATGTAGCGGATGGAGCCGCCCTCGGCGCGGTGCAGGCCCGCGATGGCCTCCAGCAGCTCCTTCTGCCCGCAGCCGGAGATGCCCGCAACGCCCAGGATCTCGCCGGAGTTGGCCGTGAAGGACACGCCGTCGAGCTTGAGCACGCCGTCCTCGTCCCGGACCGTGAGGTTCTCGACCACGAGCCGGGGCTGGGGGTCCTTCGGCTCGGGCCGCTCTATGTTGAGGCTGACGGGGCGGCCGACCATCATGTTCGTCATGTCGGCGGCCGTGGTCTCCTTCGTGAGCATGTCGCCCACGAACTGGCCGCGCCGCAGGACGGCGACCCTGTCGGAGAGCTCCTCGACCTCGTGGAGCTTGTGCGTGATGATGACGACGCTCTTGCCGTCGTCCCGCATGTTGCGCAGGACGGCGAAGAGCTTGTCCGTCTCCTGCGGCGTGAGGACGGCGGTGGGCTCGTCCAGGATGAGGATGTCCGCGCCGCGGTAGAGGACCTTCACTATCTCGACGGTCTGCTTCTCGGAGACGGACATGTCGTATATCTTCTTCTTCGCGTCCACCTCGAAGCCGTAGGCCTCGCAGATGGCCTTTATCTTCTCAGTGGCGCGGTTCAAATCGAGCCGCCCCTTGCCGGGCAGGCCCAGGACGATGTTCTCCGCCGCGGTGAGCACGTCCACCAGCTTGAAGTGCTGGTGTATCATGCCTATGCCGAGGCCGAAGGCGTCCTTGGGCGAGCGGATGGAGACTTCCTTCCCGTCCACGAAGATCTGGCCCTCGTCGGGGTAGTAGATGCCGGAGAGCATGTTCATGAGCGTGGTCTTGCCGCTGCCGTTTTCGCCCAGCAGCGCCAGGATCTCGCCCCGGTAGATGTCGAGCCAGACCTTGTCGTTGGCCGCCACCGTGCCGAAGCGCTTCGTGATGTTCCGCATCTGTACCGCTGCGGTCTTGCCTTCCACGGGCTTCACTCCTTAAATAACATAAAATGGCCCAAAGGACAGCGCGGCAGGGTTTATCCGCTGCGCTGTCCTTTGGGGGCAGACTGCGGCGCGGATGCCGCAGTCTGCCTTGGCTTAACTTAGAACGCGCTGTCGAGCAGGGTGATGCCGTCGATCTGGATGTCGAAGTACGGGGCGGAGCGGGCGGTGCTCTCGGCGAAGTAGCCGTCCACTATAGCCTCGGTGTCGGGGGTGTAGTCGGGGTCGGTGTCCACGTCGGCCATGTAGCTCGTGATGCTCTCGCCGCCGACGGTGAAGGCGGAGACGTCGAAGACGTGCAGGGTGCCGGCCTCGAGCTCGGCCTTGGCGGCCTCAATGGCCTCGACGGTGCCGGCAGCGGCGGCGGCCTCGTTCACGTCGCTCAGGACGACGGAGCCGGTGGCCAGGGTGCCGGTCCAGTCGGCGGCTATCTGATCGCCGTTAACGACGCAGTTTATCATGTACTCGAAGTAGGGAGCCCAGTCGATGCGGGAGGACACGATGAAGGTGTTGGGGCAGGCGTCGATGGTGCTGCCGTTGTAGGAGACGTTGGGCACGCCGGCGACCTCGCAGGCCGTGGGGGCGCCCATGGAGTCGGCGTGCTGGCTGATGAGGACGCAGCCGCCGGCGATGAGGTTGTTGGCGCCCTCCTTCTCGGCGGTCTCATCGTACCAGGAGCCGGTGAAGGTGACGTCCATGGTGACGCTGGGGCAGACGCTCTTGGCGCCCAGGTAGAAGCTGGTGTAGCCGGAAATGACCTCGGCGTAGGTGTAAGCGCCGACATAGCCCATCTTGGCCTGGTCCTCGGTGATCTCGCCGGCCTCGATCATCTCATTGAGCTTCATGCCCGCGGCGATGCCGGCGAGGTAGCGGCCCTCATAGATGGAGGCAAAGGCGTTGTGGAAGTTGTCGAGGCCCTCGGTGTGCGCCCTGGTGCCGGTGGCGTGGCAGAACTGGACGTCGGGGAACTCGCGGGCGGCCTGGATCATGAAGTCCTCGTGGCCGAAGCTGTCGGCGAAGACGATGTTGCAGCCGTCGTCGGCGAGCTCAGCGGCGGCGTCGTAGCACTCCTGGCCCTCGGGGACGTTGGTGCGCAGGACGTACTGGTCCTCGGAGAGGCCCAGAGCCTCGCAGGCGGCCTTGGCGGCGTTTATGAAGTTGAGGTCGTAGGTGGAGTTCTCATCATGCAGGAAGATGAAGCCGACCTTGATCTCGTCGAGGGGGATGCCGGCGACCTCGGGGGCCTCGCTGGCCGGGGCGTCGCTGGCCTCGGGAGCCTCGCTCGCAGGGGCGTCGCTGGCGGCGGAGGGCTCGGCCTCGCCGCAGGCGGCGAGAGCAAAGACCATCACAAGTGCAAGCAGAAGCGCAAGAAACTTCTTCATTTTTTCTCCTCCAAAAATAGTGTTTATCTTAAAGGCCGGAGCCTCAAGAACAAAAAGGAAAGCGGGGGGCCTCAGGCCTCCCGCGAACAGCGAAACCGGAGGCGCGCCGCGCCCCCTGCCCCGCCGATAGTCCGGCCGTTTACGGCGGCCGGGTAGAGACCTCGGAACCATATCATCCGATTTATATCGGGTTGCAGTATGCAGTTTTTCAGCCCGCCCTCAGCAGAACTCGATCTGCCCGTCGTCCGTCATGGACTTTATGCGGGCGAGGGACTCGACCCGGACGCCCTCGGAGCGGATGAGCTCGCCCCCGGGCTGGAAGGCCTTCTCTATCGCGATGCCCGCGCCGACAACGGTGGCGCCCGCCTGGCGCACCAGGGAGATGAGCCCGTGCAGGGCAGCGCCGTTTGCCAGGAAGTCGTCAACTATGAGCACCCTGTCCCCGGGGCCGATGTAGTCCTTCGAGACCAGGATGGTGTTGGTGTTGCCGTGGGTGAAGGAGTGGACCGTGGCGGTCCAGAAATCGCCGAAGAGGTTCCGCGTGCGGTTCTTCTTGGCAAACAAAACAGGGCATCCGAAAACCTGGCCCGTTATACAGGCCAGTCCGATGCCCGACGCTTCTATCGTCAGTATTTTGTTGACGCCCTCGCCCTCGTAAAGGCGATACAGCTCCCTGGCCATTTCGGTAAAGAGCACGGGGTCCATGAGGTGGTTCAGAAACCCGTCTACCTTCAATATGCCGCCGGGCAGGACTACCCCGTCCTCCGCTATGCGGCGCTCAAGAAGCTGCAAGGCGCTCACTCCCATCCCAAAAGTAACGGCCTCCGCCGGTACAAAAATCATTTCTATGATACAACATCTTTTCTCCGCGCGCAACTGGCTTTTTGAACAATTTAGACCTTTTTCGACGGGTTTTTTACGTGTTTATCCATATAGCGCACACGCCGGGGATTTACAAAACGGTAGGAAAGGTATAAAATGAGAGAACTTTCAAGTCAGAACGGAGGACAGCAAATGAGCAAGCTCCACAAGAAAATGGTCTCCCTCGGGAACCTCTCCCACCACAGCTACGACAGCATCGTGGCCGCCTGCGGCGAGCCGAAGGAGAAAAAGCCCTGCACCTTCTCCGACATTGGCGAAGGCTTCCGCGCCACCTGGTCGGACGGGGTCTTCGTCCTGACCCTGAACTTCGGCAAGGAAGGCGCCTACTGCGGCATCTACCACCACCGCAACTGGGAGCCCTACATCGTCACCGCCATAGTCTCGGTCGTCATCATCGCCGGCGCGCTCATAGGCGGCTACTTCATGCGCCAGGCGAAGGCGGCGGAGGCCGCGCCGAATGAGATCGTCGAAACCGCCCTCGAATACGGGGACGAATATCAGGAGGTATATCTGTAACATGCTTAAATTCCCGGAAATGCCCTATGAGCGCCCCGACATCGAGGCGGCAAAGCAGTTTCTGGCCCAGGCCGCCGCGCGCCTGGAGGCCGCAGAGAGCTTCGAGGCCGCGGACGCGGTCTTCGTCGAGGTGAACGAGCGCAGCACGCAGCTCGACACCATGTTCACCATCTCCCACATCCGCCACGACATCAACACCGAGGACAAGTTCTACGACGCCGAGGTCGAGTTCGCGGACGCCGCCCTGCCCGAGCTGCAGGAGTACGCCGACCGCTGGAACCGCGCCCTCGTCTTCAGCCGCTGGCGGCCCGAGCTGGAGGAGAAATACAGCCGCGTCGCCTTCCTCAACAAGGAGCTGGCCCTGCGCGCCTTCTCGCCCGAGATAGTCCCCGAGCTCCAGCGCGAGAACGCCCTGTGCACGGAGTATTCAAAGCTCCTGGCCTCGGCGCAGATAGAGTTCGAGGGCGGGGTCTACACGCTCTCCCAGCTCACGCCCTTCAAGCAGGACCCGGACGACAAGCGCCGCCTCGCCGCCTGGAAGGCCGAGGGCGCCTGGTACATGTCCCACGCCGAAAAGCTCGACTCCATCTACGACGAGCTGGTGCGCCTGCGCGACACGATGGGCAAAAAGCTCGGCCACGAGGGCTACGTCCCCCTGGGCTACGACCGTATGCAGCGCAACTGCTACACGAAGGAGGACGTCGAGAGCTTCCGAAAGGCCGTCGTGAAGCACATCGTCCCCCTGGCCGACGCCGTCTACCGCCGCCAGGCCGAGCGCCTGGGCAAGGCCTACCCCATGAACTACGCGGACAACGCCCTGGAGTTCCGCAGCGGCAACCCGAAGCCCCAGGGCACGCCGGACGACATCCTCGCCGCCGGGCGCCGCTTCTACCACGAGCTCAGCCCCGAGACGGCGGAGTTCATCGACTTCATGTACGACAACGAGCTGCTGGACGTCCTCTCCCGCAAGGGCAAGGCCGGCGGCGGCTACTGCACCACCCTCGGCAGCTACCACTGCCCCTTCATCTTCGCCAACTTCAACGGCACCTCGCACGACGTCGAGGTCATCACGCACGAGGCCGGCCACGCCTTCGCCAACTTCACCGGCCGCTTCATTGTCCCGGGCGAGTGCCAGTGGCCCTCTCTTGAGGCCTGCGAGGTCCACTCCATGTCCATGGAGTTCTTTGCCTGGCCCTGGGCGGAGTATTTCTTCGGCCCGGACACGCGCAAGTTCCGCTACACGCACCTGTCCGGCGCGCTGACCTTCATCCCCTACGGCACGATGGTGGACCACTTCCAGCACCTCGTCTACGAGAAGCCGGAGATGAGCCCCGCAGAGCGCAACGAGGCCTGGCGGGAGCTCACCGCCGTCTACATGCCCTGGATGCGCCTCGACGACATCCCCTTCTACGGCGAGGGCCGCGCCTGGCAGCGGCAGCACCACATCTACGAGAGCCCCTTCTACTATATAGATTACTGCCTGGCGCAGACCGTCTCCCTCCAGTTCTGGGCGGAGATCCAGAAGGACTCGAAGGCCGCCTGGGAGAAGTACATGGCCTATACCCGCCCCGCGGGCACGAAGACCTTCAAGGAGCTCGTCGCCGGCGCGGGCCTCGACTCGCCCTTCGGCGAGGAGGCCATGCGCACGATCGCCGGGGCCGCCGGCAAGTGGCTTGAGAGCTACGACCTCACGGGCATCGAATAAAATACGCCTGACAGAACGCCCCCGGTCATCCGACCGGGGGCGGTTTTTTGTCTAAAAAGCCTCGCAGAGTTTCGCGGCCGCAGCCGCGAAATAAATTGCGATCATTTTCGGCGGCGGCGTGTACGTCGCCGAAAATACTTCTCGCGGAGCGGAGTGTCGCAGCGAAGCGAGGCGCGGAGCGGAGCGCAAGCCCCTTTGTCGAAGAGGGCTTTGCCTTCTTCGACAAGCAATGATCAGAAGATGGGCACAACGGCGCCGTCGTAGGTCTCCTCGATGAACTGGCGGCAGGTCTCGCTGGTGAGGGCGGTGACGAGGGCCTGAGTCTTGGCGCTGTCCTCCTCGCCCGCGCGGACGGCGAGGATGTTGGCGTAGGTCTGGGCGGCGTCGGAGTCGGCGCTCTCGCTGGCGAGGGCGTCCTCGCCGGTCAGGCCGGCCTGGAGCGCGTAGTTGCCGTTGATGACGGCGAAGGCCACGTCGGGCAGGCTGTGCGGGATGTTTTTGGCCTCCATCTCGATTATCTCAAGGTTCTGCGGGTTCTCGGCGATGTCGAGGACGGTCGCGGTCTCGGTGGAGGCGTCGATGCCCTCCTTGAGGGTGATGAGGCCCTCGGCTTCGAGCAGGAGCAGGGCGCGGGCCTCGTTGGTGCCGTCGTTCGGCACGGCGATGATGTCGCCCTCGGCCAGCTCGTCGAGGCTGGCCTTGCTGCCGCCGTAGATGCTCATGGGCTCGTAGTGGATGGCGGCGGCGGAGACGAGCTCGGTGCCGTTCTCGGCGTTGAAGTTCAGCAGGTAGGGCTCGTGCTGGAAGTAGTTCGCGTCCAGGCTCCCGTCATAGAGCGACTCGTTGGGCAGGACGTAGTCGGTGAACTCGACGATCTGAAGGTCGACGCCTTGTTCGGCGAGGACCGGCTTCACCTGCTCGAGGATTTCGGCGTGAGGCGCCGGGGAAGCGCCTACCTTGAGGACGGCCAGTTCGGCGGCGGGCTCGGCGGCTTCCCCGGAGGGCGCGGCCTCGGCGGGAGCTTCGGACGAAGGGGCCTCGGCGGGAGCGGGTTCGCCGCCGCACGCGGCGAGCGAGAGGGCGAGCGCAAGCGCCAGAACGAGCGCGAGCAGCCTGGAAATCTTGTTCATATTCATTTCTCCTTTTCAATCAGCAAGATGGAATCTATATCATACCGGGAGCGGCCGCG
>OHEM01000774.1_pt1 | contig 11936 bp, 15 predicted proteins | sample 1567281 | NCBI WGS metagenome assembly OHEM01 (sample SAMEA3879537, study PRJEB24766) | human gut metagenome | biome: human-associated habitat; feature: feces | place: USA | collected 1985/1987
CTGGCACTGATGGGATGCAAGCCCCGTTACAATACCATTGACGCGCCTACCCTGTACTGGGCGGGTATTCCCGGTGGTGAGGGTGATTTTCCTGCCGAGGAGTCCTTTTATACTTTCATCGAGCAGGGAGTCTGCTTCTTTACCGGAGAGACGAACTATGCGGATTCCCTGTCGCCATTCGGTATCAAGATGGCAGACCGGACAAACGGGAAGCCCCTGCATCTGGATATTTCGGACGAACCGATGCGTCGTGGTATTACAACCAACCGTAACAAGCTGGTCATCGGGCCTTCCGGTTCGGGCAAGTCATTTTTTATGAACCATCTTGTGAGACAGTATTGGGAACAGAATACCCACATTATATTGATCGACATCGGTAACAGTTACAAGGGATTATGTGACCTGATTCACCAGCGCACAAACGGTGAGGATGGCATATATTATACGTATAGTGAAAAACATCCGATAGCTTTTAATCCATTTTTCACCGAAGACAAGGTCTTTGACCTGGAAAAGAAAGAGTCCATTAAAACGCTGATCATGTCGCTCTGGAAAAGGGATACGGAAGTCATTACCCGTGCCGAGGAAGTAGCACTCTCAATGGCGGTTAACCTGTTCCTTGAAAAGATAAAGGAGGACAATGAGCTGGTTCCTTCCTTTAATACTTTCTACGAGTTCGTACAGGGAGAGTTCCGTGGAATACTGGAGGAGAAGCATTACCGCGAGAAGGATTTCGATCTCACTAACTTTCTGAATGTATTGGCTCCTTATTATCGTGGTGGAGAGTACGATTATCTGCTGAACTCCGACGAGCAGCTCGACCTCTTGAACAAGCGTTTTGTGGTATTTGAAATTGACGAAATTAAGGAGCATAAAATTCTTTTTCCGGTAGTCACTGTCATCATTATGGAGGCTTTCATAAACAAAATGAGACGTTTGCATGGGGTGCGAAAGATGATAGTTGTAGAGGAGGCTTGGAAGGCAATCGCACGTGAAGGCATGGCTGACTATATAAAGTTTTTATGTGCGCCCGTAAAGGTTGCATCGTAAATATCTCTTTGGCAAGAGATTAGGAAAGTGTTCTTTGAAAATGACCTATCATCAGCCGACTTATCTGTTTCGGGAAAACTTAACCGAGCAGGGAGTGTAGCATGTCGGAAAAGTCATAAGTCAGTTAGTTACCAAACTGCGACTGAATGGCGAGATGAAAAGATAGATATGAGGATAAAGTCCGAATTGATTGAACGATAGTCCGAATGGTCCCCCTTGAGGCTATGGCGTAAGGTAACTATCAATCGCCATATCGTGATACTACTTCAGTGTATAGGAATGAAGGTAGCAAGAACTTATCACGACACAACCGCAGTAAGCGAGTAAAGGACGGAAGTCGTATCCGACAATCTATCATGCCAACAGTTACGATGTAATAAACGGGGATTACCTATCCCGAAGTGCCGAAAGGCTATTAGGTTCGACCTATGAAAATTCGGAGTGGTAACGGAGCTTCCATAGTAGTTTGAGCAAGGTAACGCCTTGTACATGGCGAAGGGAAGCAGCTAATTATTAATACAATTAACGGAAAATGTGAGAGACATTATGAGAAGTCCAGAAAGAGTATTAAACAGTCTATCAGAACACAGTAAGGATGCAAGCTATAAGTTTGAACGTCTTTACAGAATTTTGTTCAATGAGGAAATGTTCTACGTTGCCTATCAGCGTATCTACGCTAAAGAGGGTAACATGACTAAAGGTTCAGACGGTCAGACCATTGACAACATGAGCCTGAAACGAATTGAAAAGTTGATTGATACGTTAAAAGATGAAACGTACCAGCCCCAACCGTCAAAGAGGGTGTACATACCGAAGAAAAACGGTAAGAAAAGACCTCTTGGCGTGCCGACTTTCAATGACAAGTTGATACAAGAAGTAGTAAGAATGGTACTGGAAGCCATATACGAGGGAAATTTTGAATACACCTCGCATGGTTTCCGTCCCAATCGAAGCTGCCATACTGCATTAACTCATATCCAAAAGGAGTTTAATGGTGCAAAATGGTTTGTGGAGGGAGACATAAAAGGCTTCTTTGATAATATAAACCATGATGTATTGATAAACATTCTCTTGGAGCGTATTGCGGATGAACGCTTCATCCGATTGATACGCAAGTTTATGAAAGCGGGATATATCGAAGACTGGCAATTCCACAATACTTACAGTGGCACACCGCAAGGGGGTATCATCAGCCCGATATTGGCTAATATATACCTTGACAAGCTGGATAAGTATATAAAGGAATACACAGCCAAATTCGACAAAGGGAAGAAACGAAAATTCAGTAGAGAAAGTATGGACTTTGGCAATGCAAGAAAACGTATTGTGCGAAGATTGAAGTTCGTAAAAGACGAAAGGCAAAGGACAAAGCTAATCCTTGAACTGAAAGCAATAGAACAAGGACGGGCTAAATATCCCAACGGCGAAGAAATGGATGCCGATTACAGAAGAATGAAATATGCAAGATATGCAGATGATTTTCGTGTGGGAATTATCGGAAGCAAGCAGGATGCGCAACAGATAAAAGAAGATATTAAAAACTTCCTTGCTGACAGACTGGCATTGGAGCTGTCCGATGAAAAGACACTTGTCACTCACACGGAAAGACCGGCCAAGTTTCTCGGATATGAAATCACTGTAAGAAAGTCCAATGACCAAAGACGGGATAAACGGGGTAGATTGAGAAGAACCTATGGTAAAAGGGTCTGCTTGAATGTCAGTACGGAAACAGTCCGTAAAAAACTTTTCGATTGGGGAGTATTGGAACTGACAAACCGTAACGGAAAGGAAATATGGAAACCGAAATGTAAATCGGGACTGATATTCAATGACGACCTTGAAATCCTTGATAGTTATAATCGGGAAATCGTGGGGTTCTATAATTACTACTCCATAGCCAACAACTGCGCCCATGCCTTGAATAATTTCAAGTACATCATGGAATACAGCATGTACAAAACGTTTGCAGGCAAATATAAGTGCCGAACACGTAAGGTAAACAAGAAATATCGTAAGAACGGTAGGTTTATCGTAACGCACATGACTAAAACTGGTGTAAAGGAAAGATACTTTTACGACGGTGGCTTCAAACGAAAGAAGCCCACCTATAAATCGGAATGTGACATTATGCCACGAACAATTTATACTGCGGGGCGGACAAGCCTTGTTGAAAGGCTGAAAGCCCGTGAGTGTGAATTATGTGGAGCGACAGACGACCTTGTTATGCACCATGTAAGGAAACTAAAGAACTTGCAGGGAAAGGAAAGCTGGGAACGACACATGATTGCCCGTAAACGCAAGACGATTGCCGTGTGCAGGAGTTGTCACAAGAAGATACATGACGGAAAGATAGACTGAAATTAGTGGAGAGCCGGATACGCTGAGAGGTGTAAGTCCGGTTCGGGGGCGAGCATTTGGAAACCTACCATAGAAATATGATAAGGCGCTGGGTGCTTAGCCTACACAAAACTGTCCGTAAATACTTCGGAGAAGCCGTGGTTGTTACCCAGGAGCTGGATGACATCGTGTCAAGTCCCATTATCAAGGATACCATCGTCAACAATGCCGATTGTAAGATTTTGCTGGACCAGAGGAAGTATATCAACAAGTTTGATTCCGTGCAATCCCTGCTCGGATTGACCGACAAGGAGAAAGGGCAGATTCTGTCCATCAACCAGGCCAATGACCCGGCAAGGAAATATAAGGAGGTTTGAATTGGCCTGGGTGGGGTCCGGTCTGCCGTCTATGCCACAGAAACATCTGTCGAGGAGTATCTGACCTATACGACTGAGGAAACAGAAAAGCTGGAAGTCACACAGATGACTGAGAAGCTGGGAGGCAATCTGGAGCAGGCCATCCGTATGCTGGCAAGTGAGAAGAAAAAGAAAAAATAAACGATTAAAATAAAGAAGCAATGAGAAAGAGAATTATAAGCATGTTGTTTGTCCTGTCGGCCTTTATAGTACCGGCAAGCGTACAGGCACAGTGGGTGGTGTCCGATCCGGGAAATCTTGTACAGGGCATTGTGAACAGTGTGAATGAGATGGTGGAAACCTCCCAAACGGCACAGAACGCCCTTTCTACATGGAAGGAAACCTCGAAGATATTCGAACAGGGACGGGAGTATTACGAGAAGCTGCGCAAGGTGAACGACCTGATCAGCGGCAGCGAGAAGGTCAAAGAGTCCGTGCTGATGCTCAGCGACATCTCTGAAATCTACGTGAAGAATTACGGCAGAATGCTGACCGACAAGAATTTCACCCAGCGGGAGCTGAATGCGATAGCTGCCGGTTATAACACCATCATGAAGAAGAGCAGCCGCAGCATTACCGAGCTGAAGAATATCATCAATCCCACCGGCATGTCCATGAACGACAAGGAACGCATTGACCTGGTGAACCGGGTATACAGGGAAATGACACATTACAAGGAATTGGCCAACTACTACACCCGCAAGAACCTGCATGTATCCTACCTGCGTGCCAAGGAGAAGAACGAGCAGCAACAGGTATTTGACCTGTACGGCAAGGATGAGCGTTATTGGTAGTCTACAATTTTAAAAGAATCAATTATGGTATTATTATCCATTTCATTTGAAAATATGCACCAGATTCTTCGGAATCTCTATGATACGATGACCAAACTCTGCCACCCGATGATGGACATGGCGATGGCACTCGCTGCATTAGGAGCTTTGTTCTATATCGCTTACCGTGTCTGGCAGTCGCTCTCCCGTGCGGAGCCCATCGATGTCTTTTCGATGTTACGGCCTTTTGTCCTGGGCATGTGTATCCTTTTCTTTGACGTGATGGTGCTGGGAACTCTCAACGGTATCTTTAGCCCCATCGTTCAGGGAACCGGAATGCTGCTCCGTGACCAGACCTTCGACTTGCAGAAGTACCAGCAGGAGAAGGACAAGCTCCGTGCGGACATGATGGCTAAGACGATGATGACCGGACGTGTCTTTGCTTCCAATGAGGAGCTGGATGCGGAACTGGATAACATGGGCTGGAGTGAGGAGGAGCATACGGCCTTGCAGACCATGTATGAGGTTTCGTATGCCTTCTCCCTGCAAGGTATTGTCCAGATGGTCATGCGCAAATTGCTGGAGATTCTCTTCCAGTCCGCATCGCTGGTCATCGACACGATCCGTACCTTTTTCCTGATAGTCCTAAGCATTTTGGGACCGATAGCCTTTGCCCTGAGTGTTTTTGACGGACTGCAGAACACGCTTGTCCAATGGCTGGCACGCTATATCAGTGTCTATCTCTGGCTACCGGTGGCTGATCTCTTCGGGGCGATGCTTGCCAAGATACAGACGCTAATCCTGCAGGAAGAGATGAACCTGATGGCCGATCCGATGAGTGTCATTGACGTGGACGGTTCCTCGGCCATCTATCTGATATTCATGGTCATCGGCATTATCGGATATTTTTGTGTGCCCACTGTTTCGAACTGGATTGTCCAAGCGGGAGGTATGAGTGCCTATAACCGGAATGTCAACAATACGACATCCAAGGTGACCAATGTAGCCGGTGCTGCGGCGGGTGCTTCGACGGGAAATGTCGGTGCCGTATTATTGAAAAAGTAGAAATTGAAAAAACATAAAATTATGGAATTTAAAAGTTTTAAAAACATCGAATCCTCGTTCAGGCAGATCCGCCTGTTCACGTTGGTCTTTCTGGGTATTTGTGCCTCACTGACTACGTATGCCATCTGAAAGTCCTACCTCTTTGCTAACCAGCAACGGGAGAAAGTATATGTATTGGATCAGGGCAAGTCACTCATAGTGGCGTTATCCCAAGATGCGGCATTGAACCGTCCGGTGGAGGCCCGCGAGCATGTGCGCCGCATGCATGAACTGTTCTTTACGCTGGCTCCCGATAAGGCCGCTATCGAATCCAATATCAACCGGGCCATGTATCTGGCGGACAAGAGTCTTTATAGTTATTACCGGGATTGGAACGAGAAAGGCTATTATAATCGTCTGATCAGCGGTAATATTAACCAGACTGTCCTGGTAGACAGCATGCAGTGTGATTTCGATAACTATCCGTACCGGATCACCACCTTTGCCCGGCAGATGATTATCCGAAACAGCAATATCACCGAGCGTTCCCTGGTCACCCGTTGTTTCCTGCAGAGTGTAACCCGGTCGGATAATAATCCGCAAGGCTTTATGGCGGAACGTTTCGAGATTCTGGAGAACAGGGATATAAGGATCGTTGAACGCTAAAAAGAACAGGATAATGAAAAGTAGAAAGATAAAAACAGAAATTGGTGAAAAACTGAAGAATATTTGTGAAAGCCTGTCAGAGAAAGAACGTAAGGGAGTGCTTGTCGCTATGCTGGTTATCAGTACGATCCTGTGCGGTATCACGGTAGCACGTGCTTTCGGACGTTTTCTTTCTCACGGCACACAAAAGGAGTTGCCGTTTGGCAGGAATACACCGGTGGATTCACTCCACCAAAGCGGCAAGGACAGTATAATGTATCACCCTAAAACCAACGAGTAATGGAAGATAAAGATTTGGAAAAGCCCGAAGCGGCAGAAGAAACGGCGGTACAGCCGGAAAACGGCAGAGCCTTGAAGGAAGAACCTGAAAAAGAGAAGAAGGTGCTCACACCGGAAGAGATGGAAAAAAGAAGGAAGTTCATTGTGATTCCGGTCTTTGTATTGGTGTTCCTGGGAGTTATGTACTGAATATTTGCTCCATCCGGTAAGGAAAACGGGACGGAAATCCCCGGCAACTCCGGGTTCAACGTGAATGTCCCGGAGCCTACCACGGCCAAACTGGTGGATAAAAAGACCGCCGCTTATGAGAAGCAGCAGGCAGAGGTGGAAGAAGAAAGCCGGATGAAATCGCTGGAACAACTTGCCGGGACATTGCTGGATGGTGGAAAGGTAACACCCGGAGCGAATGAAAAAGAAAAGGATGGGGACAGGCTGCAACAGTCTGTCAAGACCTACGAGCAAATTTCCAGCCAGTTGGATGATTTCTATGAGACTCACGGAGAAACTGTGAACAGCGACCTGGAGAGAAAAGTGGAGGAGTTGAACAAAAAGCTGGAAGAAGCGGAAAAAGAAAAGGACCGGACGGCTTCCCGTGAGGAACTGATGGAGCGTTCCTACAAGATGGCGGCTAAGTATCTGAATCAGGATAAGGATACCATAAAAGAGGAGACAACCGGAGAAGAACTGCCGGAAGCTGTTCCGGTACAGCGGGCGGAGCATCAGACCATCTCCGGCCTTTCACAGCCGGTTACGGATTCCGCCTTTATCGCTTCACTTGGCGTTGAAAGGAATTATGGTTTCAATACGGCTGTGGGCAGCAGTTACCGGATGGGAACGAATACCATTGCCGCCTGCATTTCGGAAAACCAGACCATCGAACAAGGAGGCAGGGTAAAGCTCCGGCTGCTCCAACCTTTGCAAGCCGGAAACATCACCGTTCCTGCAAACAGTCTGGTTACGGGTGCTGCGGTAATCCAGGGAGAACGGCTGGATATCCTGATCAGCAGCATCGAGTATGCCGGGAATATCATTCCTGTTCAGTTGGCGACTTACGATATAGACGGGCAGAAAGGTATTTTCGTTCCCGGATCGGAAACCCGCAATGCGGCAAAGGATGCGGCTGGAACGGTCAGCGAGAGCATGGGAAACAGCGTTTCGTTTGCACGTTCTGCCGGACAGCAGGTGGTCATGGACCTGACGCGCGGAGTCATGCAGGGCGGCACGCGGTTGATCGCCGGACGGGTTCGTGCGGTCAAGGTGACGCTGAAAGCCGGATATAAGGTGCTGCTGGTCACAAAGAAACAATAACGGATTATTCACTTTAATAAAAAAGACAAGACAATGAAAATAGTTATAGCATTCTTGATGGCTGTTCTGGCCTCGGTATCCGGTTTTTCACAGGAGGAAAGGCCGGTAAATCCCGTCAGGATTCTGACGGCGGGCCAGCATATCATCCCTTATAAAATAGAGGTCACTTTTGGGAAGACGGTGCATATCCTCTTCCCTTCGGAAGTGCGCTACGTGGATTTGGGCAGTAACAATATCATCGCAGGCAAGGCTGACGGAGTCGAGAACGTGGTACGTGTCAAAGCGGCGGTGAAGGAGTTTCCGGGAGAGACGAACTTCTCCGTGATTACAGGAGACGGCTCTTTCTTTTCCTTCAATGTCGTTTATAAGGAAGAGCCTTCCACACTGAATATCAATATGGACCAGTGGATGAACCCGGACGAGGGAGAAAAGAAAGGAGGCAGCTCCATCCGTGTCACGGAACTGGGCGAGGAAGATCCGACGGTCATTGCCAGCGTGATGTACACCATCCACCGGCTGGACCGTAGGGACGTGAAGCATATCGGATGCAGGCAGTTCGGGATGCAGGCTCTTTTAAAGGGCATTTATGTGCATAAGGACCTGATCTTCTTCCATGTTTCCCTGACGAACAATTCCAATGTGCCTTTCGATGTGGATTTCGTGCGATTTAAGATAGTGGATAAGAAGATAGCCAAAAGGACGGCTCAGCAGGAAACTTATATTGAACCGGTACGCACGCTCAATGCCCTGACACGCATCGAAGGAAAGAGCACGGGACGGATCGTGTATGCCTTTCCGAAAATTGTCATTCCTGACGACAAGTTGCTGGAAGTGGAAATTTACGAGAAAGGGGGAGGCCGTCACCAGCGGTTCTATATTGAGAACAGCGACTTGGTGGACGCCCGTATCATGAATGAATTAATCAAGGAGTAATCATGAAAAGAGTTTTATTTATTATGTTATGTATTTGTCTGCCCTTTGCGGCAGGCAAATCCTTTGCCCAACGCTATTTGTTAGGACAAAGAGGTCTTCAGCTTACAGTAGGCGGTGTAGACAACTTCGGTTCCAATGTGAAGCATCTGGGCGGTAACTTTCAGGTGGGTCTGGCTCTGAGCCGTTATAATCGGAACCATTCCCGGTGGCTGTTCGGGGCGGATTATGTGAAGAAACACTATTCGTATAAAGAGATTGCGATACCCAAAGCGCAGTTTACCGGGGAAGTCGGTTATTTCGTGCCGTTCTTTTCCGACCGGGGCAAGAACGTGTTCTTCTCTGCCGGTCTTTCCGCTCTGGCGGGTTATGAGACGACCAACTGGAACTGCAAGCTGCTCTATGACGGGGCGACTTTAAAGAATGACGGATGCTTCATTTATGGTTTTGCCCCGGCTTTCGAGATGGAGGCGTTCCTTTCCGACAGGCTGGTTTTTCTTTTCAATGTCCGCCAGAGGATATTCTTCGGATCATCCGTGGGGAATTTCCACACGGTGGCAGCTGTCGGTGTCAAGTACATTTTCAATTAGCAGCAACAGTATGGAACAAGGCAATTGGAACGTGGATGAGATGCTTCATTGGCTGGATATGAAAATAAACCGGGAAGACCGGAACATACGTGAACAAAGCAAGAAGATGAATGAGAATTTCCTACACTTTTTCGAATGGAATGCGGAGAGCCTGTATAAGTCTCATTTTATGTCCGGGTGTTATAAGATACTCCGGCAGGCGGTGGACGGGGCAAAGGGCATGGATACGGTTTGGAATATTGTTGAGGACAACATTGCTTACTGTGAGAACAAACTGTTGAATTGTAACAGTTCCAGCCGGACAACGAATGTTGCCCATTTCCTGAAGTTGGAGTGTATGCAGCAGTTAGTTAGGGATTACCGGGAATTCGCGAATATCCTTGCGCAAACGCCTCCCGAAGAGAATTTGCAACAGACGGCTAATAAAACAGAAAAGAAGAGAGAAGAGCCGCCTGAAAGAAAGATAAAAACGGGCATCAGGCGTTAGCCGACAACGGACTCAATCAAGTAAATTATTCATTTAGTAATACGTAAAATCATGAAGATGAAATTAATAATAAGTGGTATCATGCTCACATTGCTTTGCCTGCTGGGTGGCTGTGATGATAAATTGGAAGTACAGCAGGCTTATGATTTCTCGCTAACGTCCTGGTATCTCCAGAAGACCATTTCCCCGGATGAGACCGTGGAGATTCGTCTGACACTCAATCGTAGCGGAAACTATGAGGAAGCCGGCTATCAAATCGGTTATATACAGATGGAGGGTAGCGGCGAGGTGTACGACAAGAAGAAGGTCTATCTGGTGAACCGGGAGATGCAACCGTTGGATTCGATAGCGGAGTTGGATGACAGCGATCCCTGCCGCCAGGTATTCACGCTCTTCTATCATAACCGAAGCAGCAAGAATGCGGAAATTAAATTCGTGATAGCGGATAATTTCCATCAGGAAAGAGAACTGGATATATCCTTTCAGAGCGAAACTGAAACGGACATGGAACTATAAATCGGACAACAATGGATAAAAGTGATTTAAGGATCGAACAATTGCAGCAATATCTTGACAAGAAGAAAGGGGTTGTGGAAAGCGATATAAAAGAGTATAACCAGCAACTGGGAAAAAACTATCTTCATTTCTTTGACTGGCATGCCGATGACTTGTATAAGGCCTGTTATATGGATAAGAATTATAAGGCCATTCAGGAGGCGATTGATACCGCTGAAACGCCGAAGGACATTGAAGGCTATTTGAAGCGTTGTACCCTGTATATAGAAGAAGATCTCCTGAACGGTCCGCTTGTCAAGAAAAGTACCAACCCGATGTCGAATATGGCCCATTCCCTGGAGATGGAATGCAAACAGGAGTTACTGAAGGACCTCCGGTATTTAAACAGGCTTCTTCAGAGTGAGACTGTAAGTGAAAGAATAAGGCCGCAAGAAGCACCCCGACAAGAAATTGTGCCTGTGAAAGAAAAGAAGAAAACGGGACCACGGTTGAGATAGTATCAATTGAAAGCAATAAAAAAGCTACTGAATTTTTGTTTCAGTAGCTTTTTTATTTATCCCGGTCTTATATTCCGGCTATACCAGATAAGCCTCAAAAAGATAATGTATGAATAACCGGCCCTTTTCCGTCCAGACCGTCAACATGGCCGTGCCTGTTTCTCCTGTGCGGCTTTCCCATACATGGGTCCGGGTTGCTGTATAGCCTTGATTCTGGTAAGGAGCTTTGAGCAGCCACTGACCGGATTGACGGAACTGGATGCCTGCCCATCGGAGCCGCTTGTTCAACATTCCGGCAGTCATTCCCAATTCTTTCGCTATCTGTGTGGTCGTGTAGGTGCTTTGGGATTGCAGGACTTTGTCGTAATACTGAACTTTTGGGGCCTGTAGCTTGAGTTTCAGGATAGCATAGTTGTTCTCCTTCTCCAATGCTGAAATACGGCTGTCTCGCTCTTTTATACGGTTCTGTGCGAGCAATATGGCACGCGCAAGCAGTTCATTATCCGTTTCGCCATTCTTCTTAAGAAGATAGCCACCGTTCTTTAGTGTTTCGGGAACCAGTTCATCAAATATCCAGCTTTCGAATTTCTCAGCGGAAGGCAGCTTGCTACCGGCAATCAGCCGGTATACGTTTCCTTCGCTGATGTACTTGATTTTCTGGACGGCACTGCGTGTAGGGGTGTCGTAAACCACGACACCCATTGGTTTACAATGTCTTACGACGGCATCTCTCGGATTGGAGTAGCCAAGTGCGGCGGCAACATCCGAGGCGCAGAACCATATTTTCCCGTCAATTTCCAGTGTCCGGATGCGTCCGAACTCGGGATGTTCAAATATCGATACTTTATTCATGACTGTTTAATTTATAGGTTTCTTCTATTGCTTTAAATATCTCGTAGACTACCTGGGGGACGATAGCGTTCCCGTATCCTTTAATGGATGCCTGTCTTCACCGAGAAAAGGAGATACCGTCCAATCGGGTGGAAAGCCCATCATCTCGGCTACAAACAGGGGATTGAGTTGGAAACTCTTTCCAGTCCGGG
>OHEM01000778.1_pt1 | contig 11897 bp, 10 predicted proteins | sample 1567281 | NCBI WGS metagenome assembly OHEM01 (sample SAMEA3879537, study PRJEB24766) | human gut metagenome | biome: human-associated habitat; feature: feces | place: USA | collected 1985/1987
ATTTGTTTCAGTGCATCAGCAGCTTCATCTACTTTAGCAACTGTTTTATGGAGGTCAATGATATGGATACCATTGCGTTCCATGAAAATATAAGGAGCCATTGAGGGATTCCACTTTCTCTTAAGGTGTCCGAAGTGGCAACCGGCTTCCAATAATGTATCGAAATTAGTTCTAGACATTTTGTTATTCTTTAAATCGTTTACTTTCTTTTTTGTTTATCTCAACCAACCATCGGGTAGTCCGCTACCAAGTAGAGTCCCGCTGGTTTAGATACTAAACGCTTCTTAACCAGTTCCAAGTAAAACCGGATATTAACGTTTACTGAACTGGAATCTACGACGTGCTTTGGGCTGACCCGGTTTCTTACGTTCTACAGAACGAGAATCACGTGTCATGAAGCCTTCTGAACGAAGAGCTGTTTTATCTTCAGGGTTGATTTTAACCAGCGCACGGGCGATAGCCAGACGCAAAGCCTGTGACTGACCTGTAAAACCACCACCGTAAAGATTTACTTTGATATCATATTTTTCAGCAGCCTCCAGCTTGTTCAAAGGCTGTTTTACTACATACTGAAGAATAGTTGATGGAAAGTACTGTGCAAGGTCTCTCTTGTTAATAGTAATCTTTCCTGTACCTTCGCTTACGAACACGCGTGCTACGGCGCGTTTACGTCTGCCTAATGCATTTACTACTTCCATTCTTTATTATTTAAGTGAGTTTATATCAATTGATTTCGGAGTCTGAGCTTCATGTTTATGTTCACTACCAGCGTAAACATACAAATTGCCCAGCAACTGTGCTCCCAGACGATTTTTAGGAAGCATACCCTTTACTACTCTCTTCAACAGTTTTTCTTCACCGTTAGGTTTCTTCATCAACTGGGCAGGAGTCATTTCTCTCTGACCACCGGGATAACCTGTATAGCGCAAGTAAACCTTGTCGTTCCACTTGTTTCCGGTAAATTTCACTTTGTCTGCATTAATGATAATAACATTATCACCGCAGTCAGCATGAGGGGTAAAGTCTGGTTTGTACTTTCCTCTCAACAGTTTCGCAACTTTCGAACCGAGACGGCCTACGACCTGATCGGTTGCATCGACAACAACCCATTCTTTATGAGCTGTTTCTTTGTTTGCAGAAATGGTCTTGTAACTTAAAGTATCCACTCTTAAATTCTTTTTTAAATGTTAACTACTAAAAAACAATTCTTCCCAGCGTTTCTAACCGTTCCCGGACAAAGAACTATTAACACGCTAAGAATTAATTCTTTATAAACTTTTGATAATAATCGGCTTGCAAAGGTACGGCTTTTCTTTGAACTGACAAACAAATTAAGATATTTTTTCCTCCTGCTTTTTGCATACAAAAGGCTGATACAACCACATCTAGGCTTTGAATAACGGAGTAAAAACATAGGGAAGAAATTTTGATTCTTCCCTATACATATACAGTTATTCATATATTTTCAACGATTCCAGCCACTCTCCATCTCAGAGCAAGTACAAACAGCCACAGATGCCGCATTGTTTCCACCGGACTGACGAAGCTTTAAAAGTTCAGTTGCTGAGATCCGAACTACTTTTCCATCGGGACGACCATAACACAGTGTCCCTTCGCGCCGTGCAGTTTCCTCTATCAACCGCTGTTCCGCTAATTCTAAACCATAACGCAACTTCGCACTTAATTCCTTATATTCTTCTTCAGTTGACATAACTTCTGATTTTAGTAAAAAGTTCTTGATTATAGATATGGACCTCATCTCCCAAACGGAAGGCGTCCGCCACAATAACACGCGGTGTGCAGCTATTGTCCGCAAGCATCCAATAATCCACGCAAGGCATATAAATACGGAAAAAGTTTTCCAACCCCGAACGATAACGACGACGGATAATGGGAGCAGGTACATCATGCCCTCCGTTGGCAACACGCTGTTTCACTCGCTCTATAGCCAGTTCAGGCGAATTCAGCCAAAAATAAATAAGGCTGACACTATATCCTTGATTTTGTGCCTGCTGGATAAGATTGATATAAGAACGGGTAGACAATGTAGTTTCAACAGAAAAACTGACTCCGGCTGACAACAGTTCTCCGATGCGTTTCAGCATCAGTCGTCCCGCTTCGATTGCTACACTTGAGGGGTTAAAAGGAGAAAGTCCCTTGGCGATTTCATCGGCATTGACAAATTCACGGCACTCTAAAATTTCGGGTAATACCGTATACGAAGCAGTCGTTTTACCAGCTCCGTTACACCCCGCTATTATATAAAGTTTAGACATTAATCTCCTTTTCTATTTCTGTTATTGGCGACAAAGTTAACGATTATTTCCAATTTTTGTTCTCGAAAAGGCATAAAAGTGATGAAGAATAGCACATTTTTTGAAATTCTGTGCAAATTAAGAAGAGATTACAGGAATTTTACCGTATATTTAAGCAACCTGCAAACAGGTAACAGTTACTCACTACATCATTTTATTGGAAACAATTAATACATAGACACCTTTCATTTAAGTATCCAAACAAGTAATCATATAAACAAGACACATATCCCACCATATAGATAGGGACCACGCTTTCAAAAAATGAAAGAGCAGCCCCTCCCCAATGACTATCCTTTGTTTATAAACAAAGATTCAAACTTATCTGACCAAATCCTTGGGATAAACAGGAGGCATTTTCACCCGTTTCCAAGTTTCATAATACCAAGAATTGATTTCATTTCCATCCTTATCCGTTTTCACAAAAAACTTCAGTACCATGACATCGCCCCCCTTCATCTCAAATTCCAAAATATTATCCACACCTACCAATTGTGGAAGATGCAGATTTTTCTCCACATGCTCTGTATAAGCATTAGGAGCAGTCTGCCGATAGGTACCGGAACCAATAATAATAGCTCCATGATTAGGAATCATGGTCATATTGGTAAACTTGCCGTCATCAGACAAAATTTTAAAAGAATTACTTGGTTTCAACTCACCCGGCACCTGAGGAGTACCTGATACATAAAAGCACATCTGCCAAATCCCTTTCAAGTTGACAGGGGCTGCATCTGATTTTTCCTGTCCCACTACACGCGAAGTACCGATTAGCAAGAATGCTATCATCAGTAGGAATAATTTTTTCCGTTTCATAGCTGTATATATTTAGTTAACAAATTGCGTTATGTGGATACAACAAAATTAGAAAAATTTTTCAAACTTTCTGCTTTTCAAATAACTTTTTTACAGTTAAACACAAAAAAAATCCTGCTCTATGTTATAGGGCAGGATTTTTTGAATTATTATTTCCTACAATTAGAATTCAGCATTGCGCGGAGTACGTGGGAAAGGTATCACATCACGAATATTGGTCATACCGGTAACAAACAGCAACAACCGTTCAAAACCAAGTCCAAAACCAGAATGAGGACATGAACCAAACTTGCGGGTATCCAGATACCACCACATATCCTTCATCGGAATTCCCAGTTCCTGAATGCGGGTCATCAATTTGTCATAATCAGCCTCACGTTCAGACCCACCTATTATTTCGCCAATCTTCGGGAATAATACATCCATTGCACGCACCGTCTTTCCATCCTCATTCTGCTTCATATAGAATGCTTTGATTTCTTTCGGATAGTCTGTCAGGATTACAGGACGTTTAAAGTGCTCTTCCACCAAATAACGTTCATGTTCAGAGGCTAAGTCTACTCCCCAATATACCGGGAATTCAAATTTATGACCTTTTACTACAGCTTCCTCCAGTATCTTGATACCTTCCGTATAAGGCAGACGGACAAATTCTTCCTTCAGCACGCCCTGCAAACGTTCTATCAATCCTTTATCGAACATATCGTTCAAGAACTTCACATCATCATAGCAGTTGTCAAGCGCCCACTGTACACAATATTTAATAAAGTCTTCGGCCAAATCCATATTATCAGTAATATCATTGAACGCAACCTCAGGTTCAATCATCCAAAACTCGGCCAAGTGACGCGGCGTATTGGAGTTCTCCGCACGGAATGTAGGTCCAAATGTATAAATAGCCCCCAAAGCAGTAGCAGCCAATTCACCTTCCAACTGTCCGGAAACCGTCAGGCTAGCCTGCTTTCCAAAGAAGTCATCATCGTAAATAATGGAACCATTCTCGTCCTTCTTCAAGTCATACAGATTCTTTGTAGTTACCTGGAACATCTGGCCTGCGCCTTCGCAGTCGGAAGCCGTGATGATCGGAGTATGAAAATAGAAGAAACCACGTTCATGGAAGAACTTATGGATAGCGATAGCCATGTTGTGGCGGATGCGGAATACAGCTCCAAATGTATTGGTACGGGGACGCAAATGAGCGATCTCACGAAGAAACTCCATCGTATGACCTTTCTTCTGTAACGGATAAGTATTATCACAAGTACCTAATACTTCGATTCCACGCGCTTGAACTTCGGCAGCCTGACCAGAGCCAATGGATTCGGTCAACTCACCGTTCACACTGATACATGCACCGGTGGTGATCTGCTTCAACATTTCTTCGTCAAAGTTTGCCAAATCAACAACAATCTGCACATTATTTATTGTAGAACCGTCATTCAGGGCGATAAAATTTACCTGTTTGCTACCGCGGCGGGTACGAACCCAACCTTTTACATTGACCATCGCACCAAAATCACGGCGCTTCAGCAAGTCAACAATCTTTGTTCTACTAATTTTTTCCATTGTTTTGTCTCTTTATTGTTTATTATTCAAATGAGCCCATGCGGAGCATGTTCACTTCTTGTTCCGTCAGGTAACGCCAGTCACCGCGACGCAAACCTTTTTTAGTCAGGCCAGCAAAATAAACGCGGTCCAGCTTGATTACCTTATATCCCAAGGATTCAAAAATACGACGCACAATACGGTTCTTTCCGGAATGGATTTCAATACCGACTTGTGACTTGTCTGTTTCCGATGCATAGCTGATGGCATCTGCATGGATCTCTCCATCATCCAATGTCACACCTGCTGCAATCTGGTCAAGATCTGCCTTGGTTACATTCTTATCACAATATACATGATAAATCTTCTTCTTCAAATACTTAGGATGAGTCAGCTTGGAAGCCAAATCACCATCGTTAGTTAACAGTAATACACCGGTAGTATTACGATCCAAACGCCCAACTGGATAAATACGCTCCTTACAAGCACCTTTCACAAAATCCATTACAGTCTTACGTTCCTGAGGATCATCAGAAGTAGTCACACAATCCTTCGGTTTATTCAACAAAATATAAGTTTTACGTTCAATACTTACCGGTTCGTCATGGAACTTCACTTCGTCAGTACGCTTGATCTTAGTACCTAATTCGGTTACCACTTCACCATTTACACTGACTACACCTGCTGTAATAAACTCATCAGCCTCACGACGGGAACAAACACCTGCGTTAGCCAGGAACTTATTCAGACGAATCGGTTCATTCGGATCAATAAACTGTTCCTTGTACTCGATCTGTTTCTTTACGCTATACTTAGCGTTCGGATCATAATCGCCGGTACGCGGACGAGGACGATATCCTCCTTGACGGTCGTTATTATATCTCGGACGATAACCTCCACCGCCGTTGTTGCTGCGATAGCCACCACCTTCGCCGTTATTGAAACGGGGACGATACGGACGATCACCACCTTCACGGTTGTAAGAAGGACGATACGGACGTTCTCCTCCCTCTCTGTTGTACGACCTGTTACCATCACGGCCGGCACCTGTATTCTCTTCATTGAAAGAATTTTCGCGCCATTCTTCGTTTTCTGTGCTCATTTTTTTATTCGAATAAAATTAGACTTTGGCCTCACGGCCTATTTAAAAAACACGTTTATTGTATAAGTAAACAATTAAAGCCCCGTATAAGTATGCGGAGTAATTGCTCTTAACTCTTTTTTAATATCTTCGTTTACATTCAGTTCTTCGATAAACTCTTTGATAGAATTTTCCGTAATCGCCTGATTTGTCCGCGTCAAAGCTTTCAACGCTTCATACGGATGCGGATAAGCCTCACGGCGCAGGATTGTCTGGATAGCCTCAGCTACTACGCTCCAGCAGTTATCCAAATCACGGTAAATAGCCGGTTCATTCAATAATAGTTTGCGTAGTCCTTTCAAAGAACTCTGAATTGCAATCACAATATGTCCGAAAGGTACGCCTACATTACGCAGAACGGTAGAGTCGGTCAAATCACGCTGCAAACGGGAAACCGGAAGCTTCACAGCCAAATGTTCCAGAATGGAAGTGGCGATCCCCAAGTTTCCTTCCGCATTTTCGAAGTCAATCGGGTTCACTTTGTGCGGCATTGCGCTCGAACCGACTTCTCCGGCTTTTATCTTCTGTTTGAAATACTCCATAGAGATATATTGCCAGAAGTCCCGGTTCATATCTACCATTATAGTATTGATACGCTTCATTGCATCAAAAACAGCAGAGAGGTTATCATAGTTTGAAATCTGAGTCGTATATTCTTCACGTTCCAGTCCCAGTTTTTCTGCAACGAAACGATTACCGAACTGTTTCCAGTCATACTGAGGATATGCCACATGATGTGCATTGTAATTGCCGGTAGCACCGCCAAACTTAGCGGTAATCGGGCAAGCCTTCAACATAGCCAGCTGACGTTCCAAGCGGTAAACGAATACCATTACTTCTTTACCTAAACGGGTAGGAGAAGCCGGCTGACCGTGAGTTTTGGCAAGCATCGGAATATCAGCCCAATCTGTTGCATAAGTTTTTAACTGTGCAATCAGTTCTTCAATCAACGGATAATACACTTTATCGAGCGCTTCCTTGATAGAAAGAGGAACAGACGTATTGTTTATATCCTGAGAAGTCAGTCCGAAGTGAATGAATTCCTTATAGTCATCCATCCCCCCCATTTTGTCAAATTCTTCTTTCAGGAAGTATTCTACGGCCTTCACATCATGATTGGTTACACTTTCGATATCTTTAATACGCTGTGCATCTGCTTCCGAAAAGTTACGGTAAATATTACGCAGAGTTTCAAACACGCTGTTATCGATTCCTTTTAATTGCGGCAAAGGGAGTTCGCACAAGGTGATAAAGTATTCCACCTCTACCTGTACACGGTATTTAATCAGTGCAAATTCAGAGAAATAAGCTGCCAAAGCTTTAGTTTTGCCTCTATATCGACCATCAATCGGAGATATGGCCGTTAATACATCAAGTTCCATACGTTTTCTTAGATAATTATCAGACTGCAAAATTAACTCTTTTTCCTGAGTTATAAGGCAAAAGGACAAAGAAAGTTTGTATAAAAGAGGTAAGAAATAAAAAAAGTCTCACGAATTTCTTCGTAAGACTTCCCTTTTGGTAGTGGGCGTTGACGGATTCGAACCGCCGACCCTCTGCTTGTAAGGCAGATGCTCTGAACCAGCTGAGCTAAACGCCCTTACACTTCCGTTTCAAAAGCGATGCAAAGGTACGGCATTTTTTGAAATCTGCAAACATTTATCGAATTATTTTTCAAACTTTTTATGTATAATTCCGCGAAGTTACTGATTATCAGCCCGCAAACTATAATTATTTTTTTCAGTCCCTACGTCGGATTACACGCGCCGGATTCCCGACTGCGATACTATCATCAGGAATATCTTTCGTCACGACACTTCCCGCTCCTATCACACAACGATCACCAATCGTCACACCGGGACATATAATAGCTCCGCCACCAATCCAGCAGTCCTCACCAACCGCCACCGGATAAGCGTATTCCTTGGAGCCTCTTCTTTCCAAATAATCCATCGGATGATGCGGTGTGTAAATCTGCACACAAGGCCCGATAAGCGTATGAGCACCAATCGTGATATATCCGCCGTCCAGAAATGTGCAGTTAGCATTGACAAACACATGCTCGCCTAGCTTGATTCCGTCCCCATGATCGCAATAGAAAGGCGGACAAATAACCGAAGTTTCAGGCATCCCCGGCACCAGTTCTTCCAGTAATTTCCTGTACCCTTCATCATACGTACTCATTCCCCGCATACGAGCCAACAATTTCTTGGCATGCTCAAAACGCACCTGCAACTCCGGCGAAGACATATCTGCCAACAGGCCGTTACGCATCTTTTCAACTTCCGTCATACTCTTTATCCTCCCTGACCATTAATAAATACAAACCGCCTCTCATCCGAAAGAGCCTCATCAAACTCGAAGCCTTCCCACGAAAATCCTTTCAAATCTTCCGGATTCTCTATTCCATTTTTCAAGATAAAACGCGTCATTTCACCACGAGACATCTTGGTATATATTACCACCGTAGCCAGTTTTCCGTTCTTCCACACATGAAATTCAGGGGTCACGACACGCACTTCTTTCTCCACCCGTTTCCAGTCAAACAAACTTTTCATTTCGTCACTGGCCAGATTGCATAAAATACCTCCCGCCTGTTTGATGTCTTGTATAAACGTATCCGTCAGGCGCGACCGCCAGTAAGAAAACATCGTCTGATTACCCAACTCCGGCAATACCACATCTCCTTCGAGACGATAGGGGCGAATCACATCCAGCGGACGCAACAAACCGTAACAAAAAGATGTCAGCCGCAAATGTTCCTGTGCATATTCGAGTTCTGAGGCAGAGAAGTCTTTCGGATTCAACCGCTTGAACACGATTCCCGTATAAGAGAACAAAGCCGGCAATTCCGGAGTTTCTTCCGCATGGAAAGCCTGATAACGCTTATAATTCTCTACTGCTATTTTAGCATTCACACGCAACAAACGTTCCAGATCGCCGACAGCAAACTGCGACATCTGCAAAGCTATCTCAGAGGCTTCCTTTTGAAAACGGGGAACCGTAGTCAAAGGAACCTTCACCTTTGAAACATCACTCATTGTCTTGGCACAAGATAAAAGCACAAGCATATTTCAACTACTAATTACAAGTTACTAATTACGAAGTAGCAAAGATAAAAAATAAAACAAGAAAACCCGCTATTAACAGGCTGTCAATAGCGGGCACTTATTAAGAATTATAATAGTTCTTATTTGTATTCCTGCCAGCTCTTAATCTGAATATCACTCAGCTTCAATTCACAGAACGCTTCGATAAAGGCACTTGCCAGACGGGCATTCGTAATCAACGGAATGTTATGATCGATCGCACCGCGACGGATACGATAACCATTCGTCAACTCACGTTTGCTGTGATTCTTCGGAATGTTAACGATCAAGTCGAACTTGTGATCGGCAATCATCTTCATTACATTGTTTTCCGCACCCGGTTTTTCATCCGGCCAATAAACCGGAGTCGTATCTACACCGTGAGCATTCAAGAAGGCAGCAGTACCGGCGGTAGCATAAATCTGATATCCTTTGGCAAACAACATACGGCTTGCATCCAGCAAATCAACTTTAGACTTCATTGCTCCTGAAGAGAACATTACCGCCTTTTCAGGAATCTTAAAGCCGGTAGCAATCATTGAGTTCAGCAGTGCTTCGGAGAAATCATCACCGATACATCCCACTTCACCCGTAGAAGACATATCTACGCCTAATACAGGATCGGCCTTATGCAGACGTGAGAAGGAGAACTGCGATGCTTTCACACCGATCCAGTCAATATCAAATGCCGATTTATCAGGACGCGAGTATGGAGCGTCAAGCATGATGCGGGTAGCCGTTTCGATAAAGTTACGTTTCAGTACTTTAGATACGAACGGGAAACTACGAGAAGCACGCAAGTTACATTCAATTACTTTCACCTCGTTATTACGAGCCAGGAACTGGATATTGAACGGACCGGAGATATTGAGTTCCTTAGCAATCTGACGGCTGATCTTCTTGATGCGGCGGGCAGTTGCAAAGTATATCTTCTGTGCCGGGAACACCAGTGTAGCATCACCGGAGTGAACACCCGCAAATTCTACGTGTTCAGAGATAGCATATTCTACCACCTCACCGTTCTGTGCCACAGCGTCGAACTCAATTTCTTTTGTATTCTCGAGGAACTGTGAAACAACTACCGGATATTCTTTAGATACTTCGGCAGCCATTTTCAGGAAGTTTTCCAATTCTTCATCATCATAGCAAACATTCATTGCCGCACCCGAAAGAACGTAAGAAGGACGAACCAGCACCGGATAACCTACTTTTTCCACAAAGCCTTTCACATCTTCGAGACTGGTCAGCTCCTGCCAAGCCGGCTGGTCGATACCCAGTTGGTCAAGCATTGCAGAGAACTTGTTACGGTTTTCAGCACGGTCGATAGAGATCGGCGAAGTACCCAACACAGGAACCGACTGACGATAAAGTTTCATAGCCAAGTTGTTCGGAATCTGTCCGCCTACCGACACAATCACACCGCGAGGTTGTTCGAGGTCGATCACATCGAGCACACGTTCGAACGAAAGTTCGTCGAAGTACAGGCGGTCGCACATATCATAGTCAGTAGAAACCGTTTCAGGGTTGTAGTTAATCATGATAGACTTGTATCCCAGTTTGCGGGCAGTCTGAACCGCATTCACCGAACACCAGTCAAATTCAACAGAGCTACCGATACGGTAAGCACCCGAACCCAGCACGACTACTGATTTTTCATTCTTATAATAGTTCACATCATAACCTTCCACTGCATACGTCATATACAGATAGTTAGTCAGTTCCGGATGTTCGGAAGCAATCGTATTGATGCGTTTTACTGCCGGAAGAATCCCCATAGCTTTACGATGAGCACGTACAGCCAAGTTTTCTTTCTCCATGTTTCCAGTCGGGTTCAGTACGAAACGTGCAATCTGGAAGTCAGAGAAACCTAATACTTTCGCTTCACGCATTACATCGGCAGGTATATCTTCTACCTTATTATAGGTAGACAGTTTCGCTTTGTAGTCTACGATATTTTTCAGTTTGCCAAGGAACCATGGGTCAATCTTTGTCAGGTCATGAATACGTTCGATGGTATAACCTTCTTCCATTGCTTGTGCGATAGCGAAAACACGCAAGTCTGTCGGACGAGAAAGCTCTTTATCAAGATCGTCAAAGTGCAGTTCGTCGTTACCTACGAAACCGTGCATACCCTGACCAATCATACGAAGACCTTTCTGGATCGCTTCTTCAAAAGTACGACCGATAGCCATTACTTCACCGACTGATTTCATTGAAGAACCCAATTCTTTGTCTACCCCATGGAATTTACCCAAGTCCCAACGAGGAATTTTACAGACCACATAATCCAGAGCAGGCTCGAAGAAGGCGGAGGTCGTTTTTGTTACGGAATTTTTCAAATCGAAAAGTCCGTAACCCAATCCTAATTTAGCGGCAACGAAAGCCAGCGGATAGCCGGTTGCTTTGGAGGCCAAGGCTGATGAACGGGAAAGACGGGCATTTACTTCAATCACCCGGTAATCTTCGGATTCCGGATCGAAAGCGTATTGTACGTTACATTCGCCCACGATACCGATATGGCGAATGATACGGATAGCCAATTCACGAAGTTTATGATATTCTTTGTTAGTAAGCGTTTGAGACGGAGCAATAACGATAGACTCACCGGTATGGATACCTAGCGGATCGAAATTCTCCATATTACAAACAGTAATACAGTTATCGAAGCGGTCGCGCACTACTTCGTATTCCACTTCTTTCCAGCCACGGAGTGATTTTTCCACCAATACTTGTGGGGAGAAGGAAAAAGCCTTTTCTACCAGAATATTCAGTTGTTCCTCGTTATCACAAAAACCGGAACCCAAACCACCCAATGCATAAGCAGCACGAACAATCACCGGATAGCCCAGTTCTTTTGCTGCGCGACGTGCATCTTCCGCATTTTCTACGGCTTCACTCTTGATGGTTTTTACATTGATCTCATTCAATTTCTGAACAAAAAGTTCACGGTCCTCGGTATCCATAATGGCCTGTACCGGAGTACCCAACACT
>OHEM01000804.1_pt1 | contig 11602 bp, 10 predicted proteins | sample 1567281 | NCBI WGS metagenome assembly OHEM01 (sample SAMEA3879537, study PRJEB24766) | human gut metagenome | biome: human-associated habitat; feature: feces | place: USA | collected 1985/1987
AGTGCACGACAGAGTCGTCTGCTAAACCATTTCCTCCAAATGCTACATCGTCGGTGTTCAGTATCACTTCATAAGCTCCCGGAGTTACCAGGAATCCATAATCAGTGAATGACTGCTTTGGATTAAAGTTAAAGACAAATATAAGGTCTTTCCGTTCGTATGCCAATACCTGATCGCCATCATTATGCCATATTTCCTGAACAGGTGTTGCCTGGAAATCTTTCACACTCTTGAGAACTTTCAGCATTTCTTTATCAAAATCACCCATATAGTGATAGGTCAGATTTTTGTTGTCCACCAAATCCCATTGGCGGCGGGCATATTTGCACGACCATCCGTTACCTTCACGCGGGAAGTCAATCCATTCGGGATGCCCGAATTCATTTCCCATAAAGTTCAGATAACCTCCGTTGATAGTCGAAGAGGTCAGCAGGCGGATCATTTTATGCAAAGCAATACCACGGTTGACAACATAATTTTCGTCTCCCTTCTGCATGTGCCAGTACATATCCGCATCAATCAAGCGGAAAATGATGGTTTTATCGCCCACCAAAGCTTGGTCATGGCTTTCCGCATAGGAGATGGTCTTTTCATCTTTGCGGCGGTTGGTCACTTCCCAGAACATGCTGGATGGCTTCCAGTCTTCATCTATTTTCTCCTTGATTGTCTTAATCCAATAATCGGGAATATTCATGGCCATACGGTAATCAAATCCGTAGCCGCCATCTTCATATTTTGCCGCCAGTCCGGGCATTCCCGATACTTCTTCGGCAATGGTGATGGCTTTGGCATTGACCTGATGGATAAGCCGGTTGGCAAGTGTCAGATAACAAATGGCATTGTCGTCTTGATGTCCGTTGAAGTAATCTCCATAATTACAGAATGCTTCTCCCAAACCATGACTATAATATAACATGGAGGTTACTCCGTCAAAGCGGAAGCCGTCGAAATGATATTCTTCCAGCCAGAATTTACAGTTAGACAGCAGGAAGTGAATAACTTCGTTCTTGCCGTAATCAAAGCAAAGTGAATCCCAAGCTGGATGTTCCCGACGTCCACCGGGATAGAAATATTGATTAGGATCACCGGCAAAGTTACCCAAGCCTTCCACTTCATTCTTCACAGCGTGTGAATGGACAATATCCATGATAACGGCAATCCCCATACTATGGGCTGTATCAATCAACTCCTTCAGTTCTTCCGGAGTACCAAAACGGGAAGAAGCGGCAAAGAAACTGGAAACATGGTATCCGAAGCTACCATAATAGGGATGTTCCTGGATAGCCATAATCTGTATGCAGTTGTAGCCTTCTTTGGCGATACGTGGAAGAATCTTTTCCTGAAATTCCTTATAGCTACCGACCTTTTCCTCCTGCTGAGACATACCGATATGGCATTCATATATCAATAAAGGATCTGTAGATGGCTTGAAAACCCGCTTTTTCATTTTATAGGGTTTCTCCGGAGCCCAAACCTGGGCACTGAATATTTTAGTCTGTTCGTCTTGTACGACACGTGTAGCCCATGCAGGAATGCGTTCACCGCAACCACCGTCCCAATGTACCATCAGCTTGTACAAGTCACCGTGTTTCACGGCATCAGCAGGAAGCTTGATTTCCCAATTACCGTTTGCTTTACGCTTCAAGCTATATTTTTTTTCTTCTTTCCAATCGTTAAAAGTTCCGACCATAAAGATTTGGGTTGCGTTAGGCGCCCATTCACGGAAAACCCAACCATCGTCAGTACGATGCAGGCCGAAATAGAGGTATCCGGATGCAAAATCAGACAAGGTTAGTTTTCCTTTGTTGGTCAATTCCGATTCTTTGTCTATGGCATGTTGATGACGTCCGTTGATGGCATCGGCAAAAGGTTCCAGCCATGGGTCATTCTTGATTAAATTCAATGTTTCCATAAAGAGGATGAGTTTTGGATATTTGATAAATTTACGCTTTAACTTTCACAATTATTTTTTTTACACCGTCAGGGGTAATACCCGGAGCATGCCCGTCCTGAGGGAAAAAGATAGCAAACATTCCGGGCTTCACTGCAATATAGTCCTCCGCCAGTCCTTCAAAAAAAGTGATGTCTTTTTCCGCATTGTAAGGAGCATCAACCGGAAGGCAGTCTTGGGCGGCGGTATAACCCATTATCTCCGTACCGGACAAGGGTATTTGAATGTCAATATAGTCTTTATGGGTTTCCAGTTTGGCATTTTCTTTTTCTTTTGGGTTTGTCTGCGCCACGTTGACCAGCAAGTCCTTTCCTTTCAGTTCGGTCTTGCCGATTTCCAAAGAGTGCAAGTCATGTGATTTTAAAAAATCAATGGCCTGCTCAAACAGAGGATGCAGCAAAGTATATTTTTCTATGTTTTCAAGTCTGTCTATAACCATAATTCAAATGTTTTAAGTTAGTTATATAGGTAAATTATTCAAAGTCGTCTATGGTGTAATTCACAAAATCAGAAAAACGCTTCATCTGCTTGAAGATGTCGTCTGTACGATCCAAAAAGTCTGGAGCAAGAAAGAAGCTGTCCGGCTGGCAGCAGGCAACCGTATACTCTTTACACTGAAGGTATTTCAGATAGGGATAGTCCTTTGGAAATCCTTTTGGAGCTGTTTTTAGAAAATTCTCTCCGATGACGGGAAAGTATTGCTTGAAAGCAGGATCTTCCACTATACTGCGAAATTCATCTATATTGTCGTGTACCGCTTGTCGCAGAGCTCTTAACAAGGGCGGGGGAGGACAATAACTTCCACCGGCCAACAAGCAGTTTCCCGGTTCCAGATGCACGTAATAGCCACAATGGTCGGATTTCTTTCCTTTCGCATTGATATATCCTCCCAGATGTGTCTTGTAGGGAGTTTTATCTTCGGAAAAGCGTGTATCACGATAAATACGGTATGTACAGTCCTTTGCTTCTATACCACGGATGCTTTCATCAAATAAAGAGATACGGGAGATAATTACTGTAAGCAAGTTTTCAAACTCGCTGCGGGCGACTTCATACTGTTCCCGGTGAGAATTGAACCATTCACGATTGTTGTTTGCAGACAGTTCTTTCAAAAATTGAAATATAACAGGGATATTCATATCATATTCTTTCCTTATTATCTGCCAAATTTACGGATAATATTTCTAACATGCTACAAAGAAGGGTAAAAAAAAGCATCGGCTCTGGTAAACCGATGCTCCTTACACATTTATCAATCAAACAGACGCTTCTGTTTTTGATGTACTTACTTATCACAAGCGGGTACGTCTCTTTTAATTAATCTTATATCTAATACTATGAAAAACACATTTATATAACACAACAAATTGGAATTTTGTTCATGCAGATGAGGATAACTTTAGCATAAAAAAATGGGTGGGTCATTTTATTCTGCATCCGGTTTGCACTATCTTTGCAAGAAAATATGTAGAATATGGCCGAATATAAATTTGATGAAGATAGCGTTAAAGCGCTGATAGCTTGGGCAAAGAGCACATCTTTCCCTCAAAGTGTAACATTGTCTGATGCTGAGAACATAGTGGATGTGAAACGTTTTGTGCAAGCTAACCTGAGTGACATAGATGCACATTATCCTGATGATTTTTATAATCCTGCCATCACGCGGCTATATCGGCTGAAGGAATATATGGAAGAGAACAAATAAAGACTTGGCACTGATTATGCGGAAAACCACGAAGCGATTAAGAAATCCGTGTTGTTCTGCATAATCAGTGCCAAATCTAATAAATCACCAGAGTTGTGATTCCGTTATAGCTTTATCTTAAGTATCTTTCCTCCATATCCTTCGACGGCCACATTAGTAGCCTTATAGGGAAGCAGACTTATGTTTTCTTCTTTTCCGCTGAGCAGCTCCGTAGCTTTGTACTGGTCCATCTGCGGTATTTGCAGGAAGTCAAAAGCATGAGAAGGAATATTTATGGCAAGGTCTGCCGAGATATGGTCGAAGTTCACGACGAACAGCAGCAGGTCTCTCTCAAATTTGCGCAGGAATGTATATTGCTTATGTTCATTAAAGCGCCATCCGTTGACATTGGCATACATCAAATCGAAGAAAGCCCCCTGAGAGATGGCCTTTTCTTCATTGCAAAGAGTCAGTAGCCGTTTATAAATGCTGTATAGGTGTTTCTGGTCCTCCGTCAGCATCTTGCCGTCGAACTTGCCGCCATTGCGCCAACGGCGGATAGTATCTACACTCCAATAGTCAAAGATGGTTGTACGTCCGTCCCGGCCGCTGAAACCTTCACTATCCATGCCCAGCTCACCAAACTCCTGACCGAAATAAATCATCATCGGATTGGTGTTCATGCAAGCTGACACAATGAGTGCCGGAATCGCCTTGCGTGGGTTACTGGCAAAAAAGTCGGAAGCGATACGTTGCTCGTCATGGTTTTCCAGAAAGTTCAGCATGCGTTTTTCTATACCTCCCAGACTTTGCCAGGAACGGGTGATGGCAGTTGCCGATTCATACCCGCAAGTAACAGCCCGCAAGGTATCATAAAGTCCTACTTTGTCGTATAAATAATCAAACTTGCCACGGAACAAGTAATTCTTGTATTCTCCCGGGTTGTAGACTTCGGCTATAAACAGCAGGGAGGGATATTGTTCCTTGACCTGCGGAATTGCCCATTCCCAGAACTCTACGGGAACCATCTCGGCCATATCGCAACGGAAACCGTCTATGTTCTTTCCCGCCCAGAACAGCATGATATCCAGCATCTTGGTCCATGTGTCGGGAATGGGGTCGAAATGGCAAGTCCCGCCATTCTGGTAATCCACTCCATAATTCAACTTTATAGTTTCGTACCAATCGGTGATGTTTGGATAAGCATCAAAACGGTTGTTTCCGGTAGCTTTTGCCGGAAACTCCCTATAAGGTTCGGCGGCTGCACCTTTCATGTCAAATTGGCCATGCAGTTCCGATTTCGGGATATAATAGAAGTTATTATATGGGCTGAACGCATAATTGGTATCATCGTTTGACCCCAGTTGTGAAGTGCCATCCGGCTGGGCATCCGAGTGATATTGACGGGCTACGTGGTTGGGAACAAAATCTATGATAACCTTCAGACCGCTACGGTGAGTGCGCTGCACCAGATTCTCAAACTCTTTCATACGCTCCGGTACGTCCTTGGCGAGATCCGGGTCGACATCATAGTAGTCCTTGATGGCATAGGGAGATCCGGCTTTACCTTTCACTATGGCCGGATGGTCGGGTTGGATATTGTGACGGCGGTAGTCAGTTTGCGTAGCATGCTCGATGATGCCCGTGTACCAGATATGTGTAGCGCCAAGCTTCTTGATTTCTCCCAACGCCTTGGCTGTAAAGTCAGCCATCTTGCCGCATCCATTTTCGGTGATGCTGCCATTATTGATGCAGTGGTTATTGTTGTTTCCGAATAGTCGGGTGAACACTTGATAAATAATCAATTTGTTTTCGTCGTTCATTTCTTTGTTTTCTATGTTATAGAATGGTTATTTTATTCTTTCCAAATGCTGCCTTTGTCAATGAGCAGGCGTTCCAATATATCATTGGTCGTATTATATCCCTGCATGAATATCTCCTCCGCCTTTTCCAGCTCTGTATTGCTGTATCCTTCCAAGTTATAAGGTTCTATCAGCAAATCAGCCTTCTCGCGTTCAGGAAAAGAGTTGGAGCGGAACATAAAATTATAGGAACGTAAGGCAATGCTCACAATGTTCATTTTATACTTGGTCGCCATCAGAGGGCTGACATTCACGGCAATCACTTTTTCGCATATACGGCGGAGGGTAGAGACAGGCAGGTTCATCAGCAGGCCTCCGTCCACGTAATGGGTGCCGTCTATATTGACCGGGGCAAACAATACCGGCATGCAACACGAAGCTGCTACGCGTTCGGCGATGTCCCCTTTATGGAAATGTACCAGACGTCCGTGGTCCAGGTCAGTAGCTGTAATAATCAGAGGGATTTGCAGTTCTTCCAGTTTCTTGGATTTCAGATTGCTTTTCAGGAAATCGATGAATTCTCCCAATTCAAACAATCCGACTTTGGGAATCACCAGTTTGGTCAGGTCCTGAAACTTGTGCCCGGCAAAGTAGTCAAGAACTTGATGCGGTTCATTGCCGTCGGCGTAGAATACCCCGGCCAAGGCTCCGGCGCTGACTCCGGAAAGTATATTGGGCTTTATGTCATGTTCCAATAAGGATTGCATGGCACCCAAATGGGCAAAGCCTTTGATGAAACCGCCGCTTAAGGCAAAACCTATTGGATATTTTTTAGTGAACCAGTTGTTCGTTACTACTTCCATGTTGAAAATATGATATATTGTTCGGCACGAAATTAATGATTTTATTGTAGGGAGAAAGGAAAATAGCGGAAAAAAGTTCAAAGTATTAAGAGAAAAGTCTTCTCTATTAAGGAGAAAGTTTTTCTTAGTTAGGGAAAAAGTTTTTATCAGTTAAGAAAAAACTTTGTTTATGGTTTGCGGATGTCTATCCCAAGGCTTGGGATAGACATCCGCAAACTGGGGATATGTATCCGCAGTGTGCGAACAAAGTTTTAGGATTAAGGGATACTGTTTGAGAATATACGTTTATTTCTTTGCGATTGCTTTCAGCAGTGCATATCCTCCGAACCACTGAATCAGCATGCCCGGAATGCCCATACGGAAATCTTGCACAGCCAGAAAGAAATTACCGCACAACGCCCATTCAAAGACCGTACCGATAATTTGATAGGAGAGGACTACACCCAGCAATGCCAATAAAGAGATATTCTTGGCATAGCGTGCAGCAAGAGCGGCGGTTCCGGCCAGCAGACCGGACTTTATAAGTATGGCCGGCAACACGGCTGCTGCAGGCATGGCAAAAAGCAGATGATTGATGACCGGAGACAAGAGAGCCGTCAGCAGACCTACCTTGAAACCATATTTATAAGCAGCTATCAGTGTAAAGAAATAGATGGGAAGCAACGTCGGACCGCCTGCTGGGACCAGATGGCAGAGTTGCGGCAAGGCGATGTTTCCTGCCACGAACAGCAGGACGAATAGATAGGTCTTTACGTTGCCGAAAGGCAAAGAATAAAGTTTTGCAGATGTTTCCATTTGTATAATATTATAGTTGATAAATCTATTTTTATTATGACTGTTTAAAACTGAAAAGGTTTAATCAAATCTTCACCAATTCATATTCCATGGTTCCCAATCCTATTTTCTCGGCATGGCGCAATCCGGCAAGCCAGTCTGTGTCGGGGTGCATCAAGTGGAACTTGTCGCATCCACACAAGTCGTCGTGCTCGTGTGCCGTGGCAAGGCAATTGTTACCGTGCAGTATCGGGGCTTGGATGACCATATCTGCACATGCCTTGTCCAGTGCAACCGGGTCTGCCGAAGCCGGAATGCCGAGGTCGGGCACGATGGCGGCATCGTTGTGGTTCCAGCAGTCGCATTCGGGAGATACGTTCATGATGAAGCTGATGTGGAAATGGGGCTTGCCCATAACGACAGCGAGGGCATATTCCGCAATCTTGTAGTTCAGGCGCTCGGAGGTATCTTCGGCTCCCATCACGGCACCGTCGTGCTGGCAGAGGGCTACGCACTGTCCGCAACCTACGCATTTGGTGTAGTCTATTTCTGCCTTGCGGCTGGTATTGAGGTGCACAGCTTTCTACGTCAATCTTGGGTTGCGAGGCGCAGTGCAGTTCCAGCTTTCCGCCTACACTGGCACATCCCATGCCCAGATTCTTCAAGGCGCCGCCAAAACCGGCTTGTTCGTGCCCCTTGAAGTGGTTCATACTGATTACAATATCGGCATCGGCTATCGCTGTGCCGATTTTGGGTGCCGGACAATATTCCCCGTTCAGAGGGATTTCGCGGTAGTCCGTTCCCTTCAGTCCGTCGCCGATAATGACCTGGCACTGGGCCGAGATAGGGTTAAAGCCATTCTCCATCGCACTTTGCAAGTGGTCTACAGCATTGGCACGACGACCGGAATACAGCGTGTTGCAGTCCGTCAAGAAAGGTTTGGCTCCCAGGCTGCGGAGCAGGGTTGCCATTCGAGCTGCATAATTGGGACGCAAGTATGCCAGGTTTCCGGGTTCGCCGAAATGGATTTTAATGGCAGCAAAGCTATCTTTCAAAGGAAGTTGCTCGATGCCTGCCCTTTTCAGCAAGCGTTCCATTTTATCCAAAAGATTGGATGTAGGGGAGGTACGCAAATCAGAGTAGTATACTTTTGCTTTTTCCATGTGTTTTTACCTATTTATAGTGATAGTATCTGCAAAAATAACGGATTATTTCCATATTAATAGGTATATGGCTAAAAAAAGTAGGGAAATCCCTTTTGACAAATAGGGGGATAATAAGAGGTCTATCCATGTTTCTGCCTACCTTTGTGGCAACTAAAAACTCGATAAGATGAAAACAATCAGACTAATTATTGCGGGACTGGTAATGACGATGGGATTCAGCAGTTGTTCCAGTTTGTTTTATGATGCTAAGGTAGATGTGTTGAACAGTATCCAGAAGGGGATGAGCAGGCAGGAGGTCACCAAGATATTGGGAACTCCAGAGTATCGCCGCTTCGACCGGGATATAGAAGAATGGGAATATTCCAGAGTGCTGTCCGGTAAAAGTAATATCAGCCGAACTCAGATTGTCGTGACTTTTGAAGGTGGGAGAGTCGTTGCAATGGACTCATTCTCCGGAGAGCCACGTACGTTGCCGGTTGTTCCCAGTGAAGTAGTGATAGATTCTCCAGCTCCGGTTTATGTCAGGGGGATGCACCCCGAAGACTTCCGGCATTTTTATGAAAAAGTGAAGTCCCGCCCTTTCAAGGATGTTCAAATCGAAATGATGAGAACTGTTGCCCGAAACAACAGTCTGAACTGTGTGCAATGTGCCAGTTTGATGGCACTATATACTTTTGATGACGACAAGATGAAAGTCCTCAACATATTCGCTCCCAATATCGTAGATCCGGAAAACTACGAAGCGATTTTAGACGTCATTGATTCACTGTTTAAGAAAGACGATGCCAAGAAAATTCTGGGCATACGCTATTAAGAAGCAGACATGTCGAAACGCATTGTCCGTTGGTGCCAAACACATGATGTATCGGAGGCTGACAGATAATGCGTTTAAGGTAAACAGATAATGCGTTTCGACGAGCTCTTATTCCGATAAAGGAAAGTGCCATAACGGACCGTTCCCGTGCCCTATATTCATGTCTTTCCCCCGGTTTATCGCAGTACCGATATACTCTTTAGCCTTGCAGACCGCTTCATCGAGTTTGTTGCCACCGGCAAGAAATGTAGCTATGGCAGAGGAAAGGGTACACCCTGTGCCGTGCAGGTTACGGCTCTCTATTTTGGGGTTGGAATAGAGGATGCATCCGGATGGCAGGATGTCAGCCCCGGCAGAAGGTTGCCGGCAATAAAGCACGTCGCACATGTCATTATCCTCTAGATGTCCGCCTTTGACGAGAATAGCGGTGTTGTATCTGCAGGATAATTCCTGTGCCGCTTGTCGCATCTCCACAGTACCGGTAATGGTTTGCCCCCAAAGCAGGCTTGCTTCATTCAGGTTGGGAGTAATGAGGGTGCATAGCGGAAACAGTTCCGTCTTAATGACTTGTATGGTTTCTTCGGTCATCAGTCGCCGTCCGCTGGTCGATATCATGACGGGGTCATAGACTATACACTCCGGAGTATAAGTCTGAAGACAATCGACAATGGTGGTCACAATACCGGCATCATGTACCATACCTATCTTGACGGCATCCGGCCTTAAATCATCCATAACAGAGGTGATTTGTGCCTTAACCATATCCGCAGGTATCGGATAAACCGATTGTACTCCCAGTGTGTTTTGTGCAGTAACAGCCGTGATGACGGAAGCGGCATAACCTCCCAAAGCGGAAATGGTCTTTATGTCTGCTTGTATGCCTGCACCGCCCGAACAGTCGGAACCGGCAATGGAAAGGATAATAGGGGGAAGCATGAAATAATTAAAAATTAGAAATTAAAAATTAAAGGGGGGAGGAGAGCTGTTTCAGGTGGAGGAAGTGGGGGATGAAATCTTCCTTCGCTTGCTGCCAGATGTCTCCTAGCAGGACGGCACCTCCGAAACCTAAAACGGCTATTTCCGGAAGATGCTCCAGGCTGATGCCACCCAATGCCATGACGTTGGAATCGATGATACCTGCTTGCTGTGCTTTCTTCAAGGTATCGCAGGAGTAAGCGGAAGAGTAGCCTTCTTTGGATATACTGTCATAAATGGGACTGAGGAACACATAGCTACAATCTGATTTATGTTTCAACACTTCTTCAAGAGAGTGGCAGGAACAACTGATGTGTCCCTTATATCCGAACGGTATCTGCGGATTGCGCCCGTTCAGATGAATTCCTTTCAGACCGAAAACGGATGCCAGCTGGAATTGCTCATGCGTGACAATGCGCGGCATATATTCCATCGGCAACTGCCGCAGGAAATACTCCATCTCTTCTGCCGAAGCTCCCGGCTTGCGCAGATGGAGTATTTCCAAACCGTTTTGGAATAAGGAGGTAACTGCCGCTGCTTCTCCTTCAAAGAATTGCGGCGTGGTAATGACTATCAGTTTCATATCTTTATGGATGTTTGTCTATAATGAGAGAATATACGACTGCATGGTTCTTAAATCAATCGTCCATAGCTTTCCTGCCAAGGGTTCACCGTAGCCGCAAATCAGTTTCAACACTTCATTGGCTTCTACGCTACCCACAATGGCAGGGGTTACGCCGATAACCGATTTGTCCGGAGATGGCATGAGCAGTGTCCCTTCTTCATCCGGATAGAGGTCACGATAGTTTTTTGCACCCTCACCGTAGCAGAAGACGGACACTTGGCCTTCAAAGCCTTGAATGGCACCATAAACGTAGGGCTTGCCCCAAGCGTTGCATACGTCATTCAGCAAGTAGCGGGTAGCGAAGTTATCGCATCCGTCTACCACTATATCGTAGTTCCTTATCAGTTCTCCGGCATTCTTCTTGTCCAGACGGAAGGGGTATACTTCCACGTTTACATCGCTGTTCAAACCCTGCACTCTACGGGCGCCACATAGAGGTTTAGGCTGTCCAAGGTCAGCTTCAGCATACAGAACCTGACGTTGAAGATTACTGATGCTGACCTGGTCATCGTCCACCAATCCCAGCGTTCCGACTCCTGCTCCCGCCAGATAGAGGGCAATGGGAGAACCCAATCCTCCCACACCGACTATCAACACCTTGGCATTACGCAGTTTCTCTTGTCCGGCTTCGCCTATTTCGGGAAGGGACGTTTGTCTGGCATATCGGTTCATTTGTTCATTGTTATTAAGGTTCTGTATTCGGTCACTCATCTCTTGAAAGCCTTCAAATCAAAACTCGCATCCCAATCTTTCCACACCGGTTCGCGCCCCAGGCGTTTCAACGCTTTGTCCACTTCCACAGCCTTGCGCTCGTCGCTGACATGAAACTGTTCCAGCGTTTGCGGATAGCTGTAATATCCTCCCGGCTCGGTCTTGCTTTCGGCGCTCATGGTTGTCACACCAAGTGTTGCCATATGGTCGCGTATATCGGCAGGCTCGCGGGTGGAG
>OHEM01000805.1_pt1 | contig 11589 bp, 10 predicted proteins | sample 1567281 | NCBI WGS metagenome assembly OHEM01 (sample SAMEA3879537, study PRJEB24766) | human gut metagenome | biome: human-associated habitat; feature: feces | place: USA | collected 1985/1987
CATTTCCACCTCTAAGGGAATGGTAGTCATAGGATTGATGTAGTTAGTATCATTACATACTTCCCCAAATATTAGCTGTAGCTAAAAAGTTGCTAACAAGCTGTACTTATCTAAGGTTTATAGCTGATTACAGTAATTGACTGGATAAAAATTGGAAAGCCGTTTTTCATAAGAAAAATCAGGCTTTATTATACAGAACATACCAAAAATTGACAGCACCCTGTATAACTCCTAAGACTTTATTGTAGGTTCGATTCCTACAGGGAACGCTTGATAAGAGGCGGAAATGATTAGCTGATTAGCAAAATCGTTATCCGCTTTTTTCTTTTTTTCGAAAAATAATTGCTTTGAAAATCAGCTGTTTCTGCTAACAAATCCATAAAAATGTTAGCTGACAGCTAATAAAAAGCAGTCTTTTGCTAACAAGAAAAATTTATAGTCCTGCTAACATTTGGGAAAGTGGTCTTATTAACCAAAGAAAAGGGATGTAAAATAGAGAAAAGTAAAGTAAATTCACTCATCCGATTTGAATCCTGCAAACATCGATTAGCTGAAATCTATATTTAAGAGTTAGCCCTGCTAACGAACGAATGGCATGCCCGTTCAGACTAGATTTATAAAAAATTCTAGTTTGGACGGGTTTTTTATCGTCCTAAGATAAGGAGGTAAATCATGCAGAAAGTAAAAGAAAAAAGTAATTGGAAAGGCGAAAACATAGTAGAAATTGAAATAGAACGACTCAAAGCATTTCGTAATCACCCATTCCAGGTAAGGGATGATGACGATCTGGAAAAGCTGAAAGAAAGTATCAAAATGTACGGAATTTTAACACCACTACTTGTCAGACCAATCAAAGATGGTACTTATGAAATCATTTCCGGGCATCGAAGAAAAAGAGCTGCTGCGCTTTTGGGATATAGAAAAATACCGGTACTGATCCAGCCTATGAGCTATGAAGATGCGGTTGTAAAAATGGTTGATACAAATTTGCACCGGGAACATATCTCTTTCAGCGAGAAAGCTTTTGCTTACAGAATGAAAAATGAAGCACTGAAACAAAAAGTAGGCCGGAAAAAGGGACAAAGTGGCCAACAAAAGAAAGGTAAGAAGACAATTGAAATAATTGGAGAAGAATTTGGTGACAGTCCAAAGCAAGTTCAGAGATATATCGCAGTAACAAGGCTGATTCCTGAATTGCTTTGCATGGATGAAAAAACAAACCTTGTTGAGGTTAAATTGAGTTTTCCATTGTATTGTATTGCTAATGAATAAGAATAAGAAAAAGAACAGACAATGCTGAATGCTCTGGAAACAAGAATATCTGAGTATAGTATGTAAGTTCGTAACAGAATGAAAGGAGCGATTCAAATGAGCAATTTGGAAAATTATATGAAACAGCAAGCAATTTTTTGTGAACAAAATGATAGCATTAGTAAGAATCTGTATTCAGAGTATGGTGTAAAAAGAGGCTTACGAGATGAAAAAGGCCAAGGTGTGTTGACGGGGCTTACAAATATTTCTGATATAAAAGCTTTTGAATATCGTGATGGAGTAAAGAGTCCATGTGATGGCGAGTTATCTTATCGTGGTTATAATATAAAAGATTTAGTAACAGGAAGTAAAGGAAAAAGGTTTGTCTTTGAAGAAGGAGCATATCTTCTTTTATTCGGAGAATTGCCAACTGATACACAGTTAATGGAATTTCAGGGAAGACTATCTGATTGTATGGAACTACCGACTAACTTTACCAGAGATGTCATTATGAAAGCACCTACATCAGATATTATGGGTTCTATGACTCGAAGTATTCTTACATTGGGCTCTTACGATAAGGAGAAAGAAAGTCTTGAAATTCCGAATGTGCTAAGGCAGAGTATGCAGTTGATCGCAGTATTTCCTATGTTAGCAGTATATGCATACCATGCTTATTGTCATTATGAAAAAAACGAAAGTATGTATATTCATAGACCTGAAAAAGATTTATCTATTGCTGAAAATTTCCTGCGCCTATTAAGACCAGATACAAAATTCACAGAACTGGAAGCAAGAGTACTGGATATAGCATTATTGTTACATATGGAACATGGTGGTGGTAACAATTCTACATTCACTACACGGGTAGTAACATCTTCAGGTTCAGATACTTATTCTGTTATTTCAGCAGCAATGTCATCCTTAAAAGGGAAAAAACATGGCGGTGCAAATCTGATGGTAATGAATATGATGGATGATATTAAAAGTCATGTGAAAGATTATGAAGACGAAGAGGAAATTGCATCATATCTGAGTAAGATTTTGAAGAAAGAGGCGTTTGATCAGAAAGGACTTATTTATGGAATGGGACATGCTGTGTATTCTATTTCAGATCCGAGAGAAAGGGTGTTCAAAGGCTTTGTAGAACAACTCGCAAGGGATAAAGGACGTGAGAAAGATATGACCCTTTATAACAATATTGAGAAGATTGCACCTAAGTTGATTGCAAAGCAGCGTCAGATATTCAAAGGAGTAAGTCCTAATATAGATTTCTATAGTGGTTTTGTGTATGATATGTTGAATATTCCAAGAGAATTGTACACGCCATTATTTGCGATAGCAAGAATTGCTGGTTGGAGTGCACATCGCCTGGAAGAATTGATAACTACAGATAAGATCATTCGCCCGGCATATAAGAGTCTAGTCAGCAAAAAAGAATATATAGAAAGAGAGGAACGATAATATGGGAGCAGGAACCAGTGCAGAGGAGTTTTTTTTAAAGAGCATCAATGTTGAAAGCATATTTGAATTTGTTGAAAGAACAGATTATTTGTTCCTTTATAGTATAAAGGAATGTGTTGAAAAATCAGACTGTCATGAAGGAGTATATCTTTCAGAAGTGGCAGAATACATGAAATTATCGATTCCAGAAACATCTAAGATGGTAAAAAGTCTTGAAAATAAAGGATATATTATCTGGAAATTAGATGAAAAAAAAGAAAGAACATACCTTGTTTTGACGAACAAGGCAATTGAATTAAGTAATTGTCAGAAAGAAAAAATGATAGAAGCTTATGAAAAAATCATATCGAATATACAAGAAGATGACCTGGCAGTTACACGGTGTACATTGAGAAAAATCCGACAGCTTATGGAAGAAATAAAATAGTGATTAATACAACGGAGTAAGAAAAGCTCCTTCATATATTAGAATAAAAATATGACTGTTTCTTTAAAAAGAAGCCTGTCATATTTTTTTTATGAAAAATAAATTTTGTTGAGGTTAAATTGAGATTGACTTTGTATTGTATAAGTATGAAATAAAAAGGAATCAGGTGATGTACAATGAAAAAGCATAAAATATGTAAAATCCTTCTTGTTATACTGGCAATTTTTTTATGTGTGGCTTTTTATGAATTGCTCGGAATCTGCGTTGCATATAAAAAGCAGCCGGAAGTGTCCAATACAACCAAAAAAGAAACAAAAAATGGGTCATGGAACGAATGCAGTGAAAATACAGAACGGGCAGTAATCATAGAAAAGAATCCAGAAGCGCTTTTACAAAGAGTGCGTTTGATCAAGAATGCAAAAAAGGAAATTATTCTTTCTACTTTTGCATTTCAATCCGATGAAAGTGGAAAATTGATTTTAGGAGCACTGCATGATGCGGCAGACAGAGGTGTACATATTCGTCTGTTAGTAGATGGAATGGAGAGCTGGATTGATATGGAAGGAAATCCGTATTTCTATGGATTATCTTCCCATGAGAATGTTGAAATTAAACTGTATAATAAGGCCAATCCGTTGAAACCGTGGAAAATGATGGGTAGAATGCATGATAAATATTTGATTGCAGATGGAAAGAGATATATTCTTGGGGGAAGAAATACATACAATTATTTCCTGGGTGATTTTCCGGGACATAAGAACTATGACAGAGACGTGTTAGTGGTTTGCGATGAACCTGAGAAAGAAAATTCAGTTAACCAGTTGTTAGAGTATTTTGAAACGATATGGGAACAAGAAGACAGTGGTTATTTTCATGACAATAAAAAACTGGCAAATAGAAAATCTGTAAAGAACGCAGTTTTAGAGCTGCAGAACGGCTATCAGAAATATTTTGAAGAGAATAAGGAAAGAATCTGCGATACCGATTACACGGACGAAACTTTTGAGACAGAAAAGATTGCATTAGTGTCAAATCCTATTCACACAGGTTCCAAAGAACCAGTAGTGTGGTATCAGTTGGGAGAATTGATGAAAAATGCAAAAAATCGTGTGAAGATCCACACGCCATATATTATCTGTAATGATATGATGTATAATACATGGGAGGAGATTGCAGAGAACGTTTCAGATTTTTCTATCATGACAAATTCAGTTGCGAATAATGGGAATCCATTTGGGGCTGCCGATTATGCGAAAAACAGAAATAGAATCTTAAGTACAGGAATTAATATCTGGGAATATGAAGGCGGTTATTCATACCACGGAAAAAGTATTCTGATTGACGATGATCTGTCTGTAATCGGTTCCTTTAATATGGACATGAGAAGTGCATATCTGGATACGGAACTGATGCTTGTAATTCGCAGTAAAGATATTAATAAACAGTTGGAAGAGGGCATGATGGAATATGAAAGAGTGTCCCGCCAGGTATTGGAAGATGGAACCTATCGTGATCCATATCATGTAGAGCCAATCGAATTAACAAAGAAACGTCAGAGAAAAATATTTTTGGTACAGCATCTGCTTGGATGGGCAAGGTATCTGTTTTAATAAGGAGGAAGGAAAACGTGTTTCAAATATTGATTGTAGAAGATGATAAAGAATTAAGCCAGCTATTCCAAAAAGTGCTTGAGAAGAATGGATATCAAGTCAAAAGTGCATCGGATGGAGCACAGGCATTAGAAGTATTGGATAAGGAATATATTGATCTGATCATTTCTGATATTATGATGCCGGTTATGGATGGCTATGAACTGGTGTCAGAACTTCGCTCAGCAGGATATCAGATACCAGTGCTTATGATCACTGCGAAAGGTTCCTTTGATGATATGCGCCAGGGATTTCTTTCGGGAAGTGACGATTATATGGTAAAACCGGTAAATGTGAATGAAATGGTTTTAAGAGTCGGAGCACTGCTTCGCCGTGCACAGATACTGAATGAACACAAAATTGTGATCGGTTCAACAGAGTTTGATTATGATGCAATGACGGTTACAACTGATAAGGAAAGTCTTGTTTTGCCTAAAAAAGAATTCCTGCTTTTATATAAGCTTGCAGCTTCGCCAGGCAGAACATTTACAAAACAACAGTTGATGGATGAAGTATGGGGATACGAGACGGAGGCAGACCCACATACGATAGAGGTACATATAGGAAGAATCAGAGAGCGTTTTAAAGATAACCCTGATTTTGAAATCGTAACAATGCGTGGAATTGGATACAAGGTGGTGAAAAAATAATGGAACAAAAGAAAGAAAAAGGATTGCGGATCCGATCCTGTCTGACTGGTGCAATCTGGCTGGCACTTGTATTTTCAACAGTCATATCTGCTTTATTATTTGCTTTTTTGAATCATTTTTTTAATCTGCCGGGCAGCATACCTGTGCTTGGCTGGCTTTTGATTTTCAATACATTGATTGCAGGGCTGATCACTTCCTTTATCAATGCAAAGTTACTGGAACCAATTACCAGACTTAGTAAAGCAATGAAGGAAGTTTCTCAGGGAGATTTTGAACAGCATTTGGAAACGAACAGCCGTATAGCAGAAGTTGGAGAATCTTATCAAAGTTTTAACGTTATGACAAAAGAACTTCGTGCAACAGAGGTGCTGCAGATGGATTTTGTATCTAATGTTTCTCATGAGTTTAAGACCCCGATTAATGCCATTGAAGGATATACAATGCTGCTTCAGGGAGAAGAACTGTCTCCGGATCAAGAGGAATATGTAGAAAAAATCTTATTTAACACCCAAAGACTTTCCGGATTGGTTGGTAATATTTTGCTGTTATCCAAGTTAGAGAATCAGAATATACCAATGAAAAAAACAGAATATCGTCTGGATGAACAGATCCGCCAGGCATTTCTTTCATTGGAAACAAAATGGACAGAAAAAGAAATTGGTTTTCAGGTAGAATTGGAGGAAGTTAAATATACTGGGAATGAAGGACTTTTTATGCATATCTGGATAAATCTTTTGGATAATGCGATTAAGTTCAGCCCTTCAAAGGGGACAATTACGATGTTTCTGAAACAAGAACAGGATTCTGTTAAGTTCATTCTGGAAGATGAAGGACCAGGAATAGAGGATGATGTAAAATCCAGAATATTTGACAAGTTCTATCAGGTAGATGGATCTCATAAAGCAGAAGGAAATGGCCTAGGTCTTGCACTTGTAAAACGGATTGTAGATAGTGCCGGAGGAACAATCAAAGCAGAAAACCGTGAATATGGTGGATGCAGATTTGTTATAGAGCTGCCAAAGCAGAAAGATGAGATTATATAGTTTTAAGATAAATTAGAAGATGGGAGGATTTATATGACATTTTATCAGGAGTTGCAGTTAAATCAGGCAGGTTCTAAAAACCTGTTGAAAAAGAGTGAAACACTAAAAGAAAAATTATATCATATGTGGGTATATCTGGTGAAGATAGCTGTTACAATGGCATTTTGTTTTTTCTTTGTTAGTATTTTCAGCATCCTATTTGGAAATGAGAACAGCATTGTAGGTGTAGTAGTCTTATTATGTCTCATGGTGTTTAGAAATGCGGATCTGGGGATCCACACCGGACAATCTACGATGCTTTTGGCTTTGTTCTTTGTAATTATGACTGTATGTCCGCATTTAGCAAATCAGTTTTCACCGGTATTGGGAATGCTGTTAAATATTGCGGCACTGGCTGTGTTGATTCTGTTCGGATGCCATAATCCATTCATGTTTAATCAATCTACATTGGTTCTTGGGTATCTGCTGCTATATGGTTATGATGTTACGGGAAAAAGCTATCAGATGCGATTAGTCGGAATGGCTTTAGGTGCAGCACTTACCTGCTTCGTATTTTATCGAAATCATAAAAACAGAACTTATAAAAGAAATCTGAAAGATCTGATACAAGAATTTGATATCACTTCTTCCAGAACAAAATGGCAGATATGTCAGATTTTATGCGTACCGATTGTCCTTTGCATTGCAGAACTTTGTAATATGCCACGTGCAATGTGGGCTGGTATTGCGGCCATGTCCGCGATTTTGCCGTTTATGGAAGATATGCACTACAGAGTCCGTAAAAGGATTGTCGGAAATATTGCAGGTGTTATATGTTTTACAGTATTATATTTTCTGCTTCCTTCGTCAATCTATGCATATATAGGAATTCTTGGTGGAATCGGTGTAGGATTTTCAGCACAATATGGCTGGCAGGCAGTATTTAACACATTTGGTGCTTTAGCCATTGCTGCAGAGACTTATGGACTACAAGGAGCGGTTAGTCTTAGAGTGATTCAAAATGTTTTTGGTGTTGTGTTTGCTTTAGCATTTTGTGTTATATTTTATTGGTTTATGTCTAAAAAAAAGGAAAGTGAGGTGACCGTACATGCAGAGTGAAGTGAATCAGGAAGAAAATTTGAATAGAATTATTACGGTTCCTAATCTTCTTTCTTTTTTTCGGCTTTGTCTGATTCCGGTAATTATATGGAGTTATTGTGTAAAGAAAAATCCTCTGTTAGCTGGTGAAATCTTATTGCTGTCTGGTCTTACGGATCTTGCTGATGGATATATCGCAAGAAGATTCCATAGGATTAGTAATTTAGGAAAAATACTTGATCCGGTGGCTGATAAGCTGACACAGGCAGCGATGTTAATCTGTCTGTTTACTCGTTTTCCGCATGTGCTTCTTTTAATCGTAATAATGGCAGGTAAGGAGCTGTATATGGTAGTCAGTGGATGTCTTGTGATACGAAAGACAGGAAAAGTACATGGTGCAGACTGGCATGGAAAGATAGTAACCTTTTTATTATATGGAACTGCAGCGGTGCATATTATATGGTTCCACATTACACCGATGGTATCAGATCTGTTGATTGGTTTGTGCGCTATAATGATGGTCATATCGGTCGCTCTGTATATTATCCAGAATACCAGGACTCTTAAGGGAGAGACTGTATAAGCAATTTTATATTGCAATGACTAGAAAAATATTTAGGAGAACACAGACATGAACAGTAAGTCAAACGCACAAGCTATGGAAACAGAAAAAATACCACGTCTTTTGGCCCAGCTTGCAATACCTGCTGTTGTGGCTCAAATCATCAACCTTTTATATAATATTGTTGACCGTATTTATATCGGACATATTCCAGGTGTCGGTGCCGCAGCATTAACAGGTGTTGGATTGTTTACGCCAATTCTCATGCTGATCAATGCCTTCGCCATGCTGGCAGGATCCGGAGGTGCACCGCGTGCAGCGATTTCTATGGGAAAGAAAGATAATAAGACAGCGGAAAAGATTCTTGGAAACTGTTTTGCAATTCTCATGCTTATGGCCGCAGCTTTGACGGTGATATTCTTTACTTTTGCGCCACAGTTACTGACGATGTTTGGTGCTAGCGATAAGACACTTCCTTATGGCGTGGATTATGCAAGGATTTATATTCTTGGAAGTATTTTTGTTTTGATCGTGATGGGAATGAATCCATTTATTACAACACAGGGATTTGCCAAGATCAGTATGATGACTACTGTGATCGGAGCTGTGATCAATATCATTCTTGATCCGATTTTTATCTTCGTATTTCATCTTGGAGTAAAGGGAGCTGCACTCGCAACTGTTTTGAGTCAGGCTGTAGGGGCAATATGGATCCTTCGTTTCTTGTCAGGAAAGAAGACGATTCTGCATCTTAAAAAAGAAAACTTTAAACTGCAAAAAGAAATCATCTTACCATGCCTTGCTCTTGGTATATCTACATTTGTCATGTTATCTACGGAAAGTATTTTGTCTATCAGTTTTACTTCCAGTTTGTCAAGATATGGCGGAGATCTCGCAGTAGGGGCTATGACAATTATTACCAGTGTTAGCCAGCTTGCAACATTACCATTACAGGGAATTTGTCAGGGTGGACAGCCAATCATGAGCTATAACTATGGTGCAGGAAATAGAGATCGAGTAAAAAAAGCATTTTTTACTCAATTTACAGTTTGTACAATTTTTACGGGATGCTTCTGGTTGATTATGCTTCTATTTCCGAAGATGTTTGCAGGTATTTTTTCGAATAATACAGAATTAATCACGTATACGGCATGGGCGTTAAGAATTTACATGGCAGGTATTTTTTCTCTTGGATTCCAAGTTGCTTGTCAGCAGAGTTTCATGGCATTGGGCCAGGCAAAAGTTAGTTTATTACTTGCCTGCTTAAGAAAATTGATTCTGTTGATTCCGTTGATTTTTATCCTGCCGCATTTTATCCAGAATAAAGTATTTGCGGTATTTTTGGCTGAGCCAATCAGTGATATTTTGGCAGCGATAATAACAACTTCAACGTTCTTTAGTCGGTTTAATAAAATTTTAGATAGAAAATAAATCATTATAAAAAGATCCTGTTCATACTATGATATATAGAACAGGATCTTTATTTACTTTATTTCGCCAGGAAATTGCTCTGAATCTCCATCGGCATATGATAAGCCTGGCCTCGTTTTGTCAGGCTGTATAATTTAAAGCTCATTAGTTCCGGAGTCGCATTCAATGAACTGCAGAGTCCGAAATAATCCAGGTCCTCGTTCTGAACCATCAGCCTTTTAAAATTAGCCAACTACTTTTCCAAAAGTTTTTAAGATGGATCCGGAAGTGACTTGGATAGGGGCATATTTTTTATTTAGAGAAATAAGCTGAATACCGGAATCGGATTGATGATATTTCTTTACATAAGCATCACCATCAAGGAAGAAGACACCGATTTCTCCTTCTTCAAGTGTTTCTTGTTTATGAATCCAGATGATCTGTCCATCCAGATAGAGAGGCTCCATGCTGTCACCACATACCCGGACACCGAAGTCAGCACTGGAAGATACTTCATCACCAACTTCAATTTCGGAAAAACGGTCGGAATCAAGGAATTGTCCTGTTCCAGCTGAAACCGGGAGATCATAGAGACTGAGAGTTCTTCGTGGAAATTGATAAATGATTGGTTCTTCTCGAATGTATTCCCCACTTTTCATTAATAGGTTCATGTAGTCAAGAACTTTGGCTTGTCCTTCGTCATTTAATTTGGAGAAAAGTTTCTCATCCGTTCCAATCTGGAATGTTCTATTTATATCGGAAATCTCAAGAATCTCACAGAGGGCAAAAAATTGTAAAACATTTGGCAGGTTTACATTTTTTTCCCATTTACTGATAGAATGAGCTTTTACATCTAAGCCTCTTTCACACAGAAGAGCTGCCAGTTGTGGTTGAGACAGTTTTCGGTATTTTCTTTTATTAGCAATAATGGATCCAAAATCTTTCTTTATCATCATACACCTCCATATGCAGGTATTTATTCCCTATATATACTATAACCCATAACAGATAAAAAATCAACAATAATAGCGTTAAAATCCAGAAAATCAACATATTTGCTGCTTTATAAAGATTTAAAAACGATATATAATGCCTGTATAGAAAAAGAACACACGTTCTAAAAATAGATTGAAAAAACTATTTAATTATAGTATAATAGCAAAAACATCAAATTTGTAGGCAGGTGAAATATGTTAGAAAAAATTATAAAGCTCACAAATGAATATATAGAAAGTATGCCTAAAACTGAACGAAAAAAATATGGACAGTTTTTTACTAGTAAGGAAACAGCACGTTTTATGGCTGGATTATATCACATTGATAAGAAGCTAAATAAAATAAGTGTACTTGATGCTGGAGCAGGATCAGGTATATTGACATGTGCATTTATTGAAAGGCTAGAGACAATAGACTTCATTGAAGAAATAGAATTTACTTGCTATGAAAATGATGAGAATGTATTACCATTATTAAAACGAAATATGGAGTATTGTAAGGAGAAAACAAGAAAAAAACTTCAAATTAATATTATTGAAGAAAATTATATTCTAAGTCAATCTCTCGATTTTAATCAGATGATAGGAAGTAATACAGATCCTAAAAAATATGACTTTGTGATTGGAAATCCACCATATATGAAAATTTCTAAGAGTGCGCCAGAAGCAATGGCAATGCCAGAGATATGTTATGGCGCACCGAACTTATATTTTCTTTTCGCTGCGATGGGGTTGTTTAATTTGCATGATAATGGAGAAATGGTTTATATTATTCCACGTTCATGGACATCAGGTGCATATTTTAAACGATTTAGAGAATATTTTTTAACAAAAGGAAAGTTGGAACATATTCATCTTTTTGTTAGTAGAAATAAGGTGTTTGATAAAGAGAGTGTATTACAAGAAACTATTATTGTTAAGGTAAGAAAAATAACTGAAGAACCAGAAATGGTTACAATTACATCTTCGAAATCAAATAGTGATTTTGGGGAGATAACATCATTGATGGTTCCATACGATTTAGTTGTGTCAGGTGCGAATCATTATGTTTATCTTGTAAC